>OLOH01000065.1_pt1 | contig 83536 bp, 97 predicted proteins | sample 1673221 | NCBI WGS metagenome assembly OLOH01 (sample SAMEA3136767, study PRJEB25190) | human gut metagenome
ACAGGGTTGCCCATTAAAGCAAAAAAAGAGTATATTTTATAGGGGACAAAAAATATACTCTTTTTATTATTATTTATGAATTACAGCAACACCAAATATATATAAGGAATAAGAGCGCAAATATTATGCACTCTTTTATTTTTTCTTTTTTCATTTCGAATTCTTTTTTACAATTTCAAGCATCTTCTTTAAATTCTCTTTTTTTAGTTCATCCGTATTATTAGATACCAAACTTTCTACTGAGAAATCATTTATTCTATAAACTTGTTCATAAAATAATTTGAATTGTTTGCAATGATTTTCGCAAATTGTTTTATTCTTTTCCGAACGAATGATACTCCCTATAAAATTGTCCAAAAGATTACGAATTTTTCGTCTAACAGACTTTTTATCTTTATCAGTTAAGCAATCCGCATAAATAGAAGAGTTATATAAGTTCTCTTTCTTTAAACCTGAATTGGTATGCAATCCCGTTGTGTCCAATGTTTCAAGTAGTTTAGAAAAAGAAAGTTTTTCAACTTCTTTTTTTTCTACTTTTGCACTTTCTTTTTTTGTGCTCTTTTTTGCAGTTGTTTTTTGTGCTTTCTTTTTTTCAACTTTTGCTACATTTTCTACATTGTTGTTTACTTCATTTACTAACACATTTTCATTTACATTTGCACTCATGATTTTTAAATTTTAAAAGTGAAACATTTTGTTTGTTTTTCTGTATTGCAAATATACAATGGATTTTTTAAATACAAAAATATTTTGAGAAAAATTTTTATTGAATTTTTCTATTAAACAAATAGATTTTATTTATTCAAATATCATTGCTCACCATCACCCTGCCTTCATCATTACCTACCTGATCACCCAAATCATCAAGGCCTTAGTTGGCTGGTTTTTGAAGGCCTTTATTTAGGGCCATCTTTAGACTCAGGGCCATCAATGGAGATTATTATGGCCTTTTGGGCTTACAGGGCCTTGCGCTTGGTTAGCAGGTTTTATATAATATATCGTATAAAGATATCCTGAAAGTAGGATGGGCTCAAAGAATTAGGGCCTTAGCTAGCAGGTTTTACGAAGTAAAGATAAAAGAACACAAATAAAAAAGGTAGCCTACTTATCCCAAGCGAGCTACCTTATACAGATTTGATTAGAGTAATATTCCTATTGAGTATGATTAAGATCTATTTTCATAAGATAATTAGTATTCGATGTATCGAACAGGCTAGCATTAAATTTCAGCTATGAATGTGATATATAATTTCGTATTACCCAATCCTATATATTGAAAGGCATTAGATAGGTCAAGGTAATCCTGGATTTCATTTAATGTTTCCTTATAGAAGGATAATGCCTTATCATAATTCTCTGATATAATTTGGTCTCTGTTATCTGTAATTGATAATTCTAGGAACCAAACCAATTTCTCAGGATCATTAGGTAAAATTCGAACCATACTAGAATCAACTTTAGAAAAGCGATTAAAAATCTTTGACCAAAGATTATAACCTCTAGGATCATCCATTCCTAAGGATTCATAAAAGAATTGTCTCAGATAAACATTTTTTACTGTTCCTTCGATGTTCTCTGTATCCTGGAATAGGATTGTGTTATTAAATAACTGATCTGTTGTGTTCATAGGGCAATAATTTTTTATATGATTAATATTACAATGCAAATATAATCATTATATATTATATATAATATAATACGCATATAAAATTTGGGCTCTGATTCAAGGCTCACTTCGAAAGATTATTTAAACTTAGGGCCATCAATGGTATATGATAAGGCCTTGAATCCTTACATCGAATTAAATGGACACAATGATCTAAGGCCTTATTATATTATTCTTAAAGCCTTGACCAAAATCCCATACCTTCTTGGTTAGCCCAAAAAAACACAACATAAATAAAAAACAAATCACTACATAGATCCTATAATATACCTATATATAATATAATAAAAGGATATAGCAATGATAATCCTTAAATCCTTGAACACAGATGATCCCTATATATAATATATTATATAATAATGCTCATAAAATTACACAAAGCTCTAATATAGCCCAAAAACAAGCTTCTATCAAAAAATTAAGAATAATCATATATATAATATAATATAAAACATCAGATCACAGATCAAGGATTATAATCATATCCCTTATATTATATAATAATATAATAAGAGCTATGAAAACAGATCCTACAAAAGAAAACACAAAGCTCATATATAATAGGATATTAATATAACATATCATCGAATTCAAGGATTATAATAATCTCAGATCACAGAACATAATCTTATATATTATATATAATATAATAATAAGGGTTATAATAAATCTTCGAATCAGAGATCAAGGATTTATAAATCCTAGACTGGGATTAAATAAAATCTTCGAATCCAAGGCAATCATTTTATAATAATCATCGAATTTTATCATAATCCTAGACTTTCGATTAAATATTTAATTTAACATACCTCTAGTAAATTTTACTTTAATTCTAAGTAACTAGAAAGATTACCCTCTATTATGTTCTAGATTAATAAATAAAAGACATTGTTTTTAGCTTCGAATGCGATTTTAATTTATGCATAGATAATCCTAAAATTTATCCTAAAATCTTGAAGTTGAGAGTTTGATATTTTTTTCTAAAGCCGGCTATTTTTAACTTGTACTCGAAAAAAAGTACAGTTTTGGATATGTTTTGGATAGGTTTGTAAAAAATGGATCAAAAAAGTCAAAAGTGCTAAAAGTGAGCTAAGTTGACAGTTTAGGGTAAAAAAGGCCCTAAATCCTCAAATCCCAGACCTAATTTTTCGAAAAAATGTACACAACACGTATGCAAATTTTAGGGCCTTAAAACTTGAAAACTCTATGGTTTAGATAGTGGGAGATAGCTCTCTTGATAGTGAGTAAATTTCGCCCCCGTGTTATACCCATGTTATATAGCTTCTATTTGATAGTATATTTGATATGTATTTCATATTTTATTTAATATTTCTTTTTTTGTATGTAGGTTATATATAGGATTCCTTTTATCATTGATTCTATGTTATTTTTTATTTTATATTTGTTGTTTTTGGTGATAAGGATAGGGATTATATTATCATTGATATGATATCCCTTTATGTGTTATCTTTAGGATTATGTTTGTTTTTTGGGATCTAGGATAATATCAAGGATATCTCATATGATGATTTTTATTTTTATGTGTTGTATGTGATCATTGGCTTTATGTGATAATTATTATCATTGGCTTATGATTATCTTTTTCATTTTTTAGGTGTTGTTTTGGGTTATGGGCATATAATCCTTGTGATATGGGGAATTATTGAATTATTTATATCATAGAACTGGGATTTATTTATTCGATTTCTTTTTTGTTTGTGTTTTTTGGGATCCTAATGTATGTGATTATATTATCCTTATTCTAAGGATCATTGTTTTGTGATTTGGTGTAAGGGATTCTTTTATTATCCTTGAAGTATGATGAGCTTTGATTTAAATTGGGATTGTTGGTGGGAAATGTAAATCCTTTCATAGTTAAGGATAATTATTTGATGGTAGTTAATTTCTTTGATATTAATATGATTTGTATTATGGAAGGATTTTCTTGGCCTTCTTTTGGTTGAGCGTTTAGGTGGATATGATATTCCTTGAGTAGTGATGTTGGCTCATGGTCTATACATCCTTCCATCAGATATCTGATACGAGATATTACTGTGCTTGGCTCAATTTCTTGTTTGGGTTTCTCTATCAATAAGAAGGAAATAATTATTACCATATCTATTGTATAGGATTCTAGTAATGCTCTTACTGTTGGGTGGGAATGGTTCTTAGAGCTTCTAAGGTATCCAGTAATTCCTTTCCTTTTTAGTTGTTCGATTTCAGGCATTGAACCCTTATCAATAGCTTCCCAGAGCTCTTCTTCTTTTGTGAACTGCATTGTTTTGGTATAGAATTGGAATTTGTAATAGCTTGGTTCTGAACTATCTTTTCCAAGGTCATCTTTTAGGTAAGCTATTGCTTCCTCTAATCTAAGTTGTTTCATTAGTTCAACAAATCCCTTACTATCGGTTGCAGTTCCTAAATATTGGGTTAAGAATCCCATATATTGGACCTCTACTGATTTGATCCATTCCCAGTTTTTGATTTCTTTTGTTGTCATAGCTGTTATGCTTTTTCGTTAATAATAATCTTTGTTGCTCCGCAGATTTGAGTTACTGTTTCCCAAAATGCGATATCTCTTACTATATGTGTAGCGATCTCTTGAAGGTATTCAAAGAATACAATTGGGGATTGATCTATTTTTACCCTTAGGTCCTGGTAGAGATTTTTATATATATTGAATGAAAGGTACATTTCGAGTTGTTCATTTGCTTTTTCCTTAGTTATACCATAAGCATTGATATAATACTCATCCCAGAAGTAGTAAAAGTTAATACTATCCTGAACGATCCTTGAGATCATCCAATGTAATGTACTCTTGTTAAGAGTAACAATATTAATGATTTGAGTTGCTGTTGTTGCCATAATGATGAATGTTTTTTATTGATTTGATAATAAAACTGTTGATTGTTTGGGAAAATTTGGTAAAGGATATACGTATACCCTTACTTGAAACATACTTGGATGATTTACCATCCAAATGATTGCATCTTTCTGATATTCCTTGAAGCAAAGCTTAAGCTTCTCTATGAATCCTTCTGAAAGGTATTCCTCTATGTCAATGTGAGGAGCATATTCCATTGAAATAACATATCCCGGAGTCATAGGAGTTAATCCTTGGATTGTTTTATATGGGTTGCACCAAAGGTTTGTGTCATCAAATGAATTTTTGATAGAGACAATGTTTTTGTAAACGTTGTAAATAAGTTCTCTTGGTTCCATGTTATTACATTTTTTATACGATTAATAATACACAAATATAAATATTATTTTTAATACTGCATACTATTTTATTAAATTAAAAAGGCAAGCTTGTTAGGCTTGCCCTGTTAGGAATGATTCGATTGAAGGATATTCTTTCCAATGTTGTGACCAAGTATTCCTTTCATCATAATTATTGAAGTACATTGTGATAAGGACTAAATCATTGCCCTTGTATTCGAAATGTTCTTTATCTACATTGGGAAGATGTTCAACCTGGAGATCTAAAAGATCATTCTTGTTTTCAACCTTAATAGAAATCTCCATTTTACCTATTAGGTTCTTTGTTGAGTTCTTATAACCCATGATTTTGATGTCTTCTATGATTGGTTTTACCTCTTGGAGGAATTTCACCATTTTATTTCTTTTCGGCATATGTTCGATTGTTTATATTTACCTTGTTCATAATTATATTGGTTTCTCTCTTGAAGTTCTACCTGGATTTCTACCTCTTTTGTATAATCTAATCCAGTATCTCTCATCTTTTCGATAAGTTTTTTAATTCTAGTGGCATAGATTAGATTATGTTGCAAATATTCTAGTCTTCCAGATTTAATATCGCTAGAATTTTCTCCTGAATCCTTAATTATCTGAATCTCATCCTTTAATCTTGTAATGATACTTTCAGTATGTAATTCATATGCTTTTAAAATGCCATCTTGAACTATGAGCCTCTTTTCTTCATCCGTTAGAGTTACTTCTCTTTCTGTTTTTACTTCTCCATTAGGCCAAGTGTAGTGAGCATGATTTGCATTTGGCTTAAACTCTGTTTGATAAAGAGCATAAAGGATACCAGCTCCCATTGGGGAGAGAGCCAGTACCATTAATCCTATGAAGTGTTTTACTTTCATCTGAATTCAATTATTGTGTTAATTAATGAAGTAACGAATAACTTCTTTTGATATCTATCCCTAGAATCTTTTGAAGAAACTATGGTTACTATTTGATTCTCGTAGTATACATAGGCATCCTTGAAATGCCATGAGTGTCCGGTACAATCTGTTCTTGATTCCTTTGGGAATGCCCTTAATAGGATTTCTTGAGCATTTTTATCCAAAGCTTGTACTGTAACTGAATTAGAGTCCCTGTTTGATATAATCCTTAGCATGATTTGTGTAATTTTTATGAGTTAATATTCCAAATTGTTTAGCCAATACAATTAGCTGTTGAGTAAAAGCCTTCGTTCTAATGTTATTAGATTGAAGTTTGAGTACGAGTTCCTTACAATTGGTTTCCCATCTCCAATTTGATTCGCTTGTAGGTTTAGGGTCTGAATGATCTTTCCTTGTGTAGTAATAGCGAGTTACTGAGATAATGTAAAGCCCATTTTCTTTAGGAAATATGCAGACTTCTTGACTGTTGAATTGATACTCAGATACCATATTTGTAATTGCATAAATGATTAATAAATTTTATTTTTATTCGACAATGCAAATATATACATTAAATTTTAAATACAAATATATTTACATTATTAATTTGGGCTTAAAAAATAGCCCTAATAGCCACTACATCTTCAATGTATATCAAGGAGATGATTTCTTTTTGAATAGGGCAAAAAGCAAAGATTGTGTTATCTACTTCTGATACCATTGTAGTAGCTAAATAGGTATCTTTTAAGTTCTTTGCATCTAGTAAGATATCTCCGGGCCTTACTTCTCTTTGTTTAATACAAAGCCAGGTTAATCCTTGAAAGTTTAATGTGTTGTTCCCATTAGATGAAAAGAATTTTAAAGGTCTACTTACTCTGTAGATATCAACCATTGATGTAGTTAATTGATATGGATTGCATGAAAAGCTGTAACATTGAAGGATTGCTTGGTTTTTCTTTGATCCAATTCTTAGTTGAGTAGCTAATTCTCTTTTTCCATTGAGTTTTACATAGACTCTATAATTTGTAGAATCTATCAGTTGCTTGAGTAATGTAATCTGTGATGAAGTCATCGTTTTTGTTTTTTAATGATTAATATTTTATTTGCAAATATACTTTATTTGTATTTAATACGCAAAATTTAAATAGGATGGTAAGAGTAGCTGGGTATCTACGAAAAAGGGTAGTTTCCCAACTACCCAGTTCCAGTGTCGAATAATAAGATTATTAACGTATAAAACGATCAAGATTTAGGTTAACATTACTGTTCTTGAACGCATAACATAATTACTAAAATGCTAAAACAACGAAATTTGTTTTTGTTAATGATGTATGTAAAACATTTAATTATAGTTGTCCATTTCTGGATCGTCTTCTGAATCTATGTTCATTTCTAATTCTCTTCGGATCTCATGGAAATCCACATCTTCAGGTTCTTCCCTATGTATCTTATAATTATCTGTAATCTGAATAAGCTCTGTCTTTACTGCATCCAGACCTTCTTTAGTTACATCTAATCCTTGTTGAGTCTTAGCAGATACCTCTGGCAAAGCATCTAACTCATAATGTTCTTCTAAGAATTTAGCATCCTTTTCATTAAAAGATTCTTTCTGTTTAGTATGTTCTTCCTCTAAGATTTTTAGGGCATCTTCTTTAGTAACAAAGTTGTTTTGTTCCATTACTCCAGCAGAACTTTGATTGTTAATATTGAAGACATTAGTTGTACCACCCATGATATTCTTAATCATTGAAGATAATTGTGCTCCAGCTTTCATCTTCAAATCTAAAGCTTGTCTAAGTTCTGCAGATATAAAAGGTACATAGTGATCGCCCTGGGATCTTTTTAATATTTCTACTTGAGAAGCAGCTTCCATTCGATCTTCCATTGCCATACTGATGGACATACCTGTAATGGCATTTAATATCTCTTCTTGATTTTGTTTATCCCAGATTCGATTATTTAATAACCTTTCTCTTAGGACCATATTGATATCTTCAATATCACATCCCAGATATGAAGCTAATGATGAAGGATTATGGATTACTCCACAAAGTAATCCATTATTAAGTGCCCATTGATTTACTACATGAGTAATGATGTTCTTCTTCTTAACGTCTTTTATTTCTGGACTTACTGTTTGATGATATTCTACCATCATTGCGGTTAGACCTGTTACCCTTGGTATTCTTTTCATTGTAAAAACCCTTTCTTATGTCAAATTTATCAAAATGTTGAATAAACTTGATGTCATACATCCAATATACTTTATGATGTTCATTATATATGATAAGTTGATCATTCCCTCTTATGATAAGGTTAATATGTTCATCTTGAGTAGATGATGTGAGTATGGCATCCTTGTTATCCTGGAATAGTGGATAATCTGGGCCCAAAACATGGAAATCCATTATCTCATATTGATTACCATGAAGGTCTGTAAATATATCATTTATTTGCATAATTTTATGGGATTAATGTTATGAGATACCTATGTTCGTTTCCTATCGAAGTTTCTCTGATTAGAAGGTTTTCATACTCTGATTTGAATCTTTGAAGTTCTTCCTTAAGATTTTCGAGATAATCAGGTTCAATGATTTCTCTGTAGTCCAATATTTTAATTATTAAACTGTTACCAGTGATTTGAACATCCATGTTTACTTCTTTATTTTCTCCTATTTTAGTGAGAAGAAGCATCTTGGTAACAATGTATATCCAAGCCCAATTAATTTGTTGATCCGAAAGTTTCATATCCGTGATTTTTAGGGATTAAAAAAGCAGAGCCTTCGGGGTTAGTCTCGAGCTCTGCTGTAATTTTACTTTTTATGTTTAAATTTCTCCATTTCTGGGAAATATTTATTCCGAATAGGAATTACCTTGATTGCAAAAAAGGCATTCCATAATTCGAAGGTAAAAGCAATTCCTTTTTTCTTATTTGAGATTGCCCAGAATTTATCATTAACTTGTTTGACCAAAACCTGAAAGATTTTGTAGGGCAAATTATCCTCTGTATAATTTCTCGCCCTCTCTTGAATTCTTTCTAAGAGCTCTTTTTCTAAGTCCTTAAAGAATTCATCCTTTTCTAACTTGGATAAACTTTTGTTGTTTTTATCCAATCCATACTTTTTGATGTAATCAATTGTCTTCATATCCTAACCATCCTTTAGCTTGTTCTACAGTTTCGAATTCTTCGGTATTACAATGCCCAGTTCTGTTATCAAAGGCAATCACTTTATTGGTTTTACCATTAATGTAATACCCATAATAACATTTATACTGGGCTTTGTCCCAAAGGAATTCATTATCCAATAATACCTTTAAAATATTATAGGCATTATTCCCTGTTACGAAAAATGTTTCTGTGTTCATTTTCTTTTACGTTTTTTAATGTTAGTATCTTTGTGATATTTTCTACATCTCCATAATTCGTTTCGGATTAAAAGCTGAACAAATATGTGTATAGGTGTATAGAAATATTCGTGAATGTTTTTCTCTGTAATGTAATGTCCATATACTATGAAGAATTTTTTTCTGGACCTTAATTTGAGAGATCTTGATAAGAGATAATTGAGAATAACCCGTTTGTGTAATCCATAAAGGTCTTTGTTTACCTTTTGAATCTCTTTTTCTGGTAATCCGATTATAAGTGCCATAATATAAACCTTTTAAATTTCGTTGTACATATTAGGAGGATATAGTAAGTATCCTCCTAATTTGGTTTATATTATATGGCAGCACCTTCTTTGATATTGGCAGAATAATATGCCTTGAGTTCTTTGGAAATTTTCAGATATTCCTTAGATGTTTTATCCGACATTTTGAAAAGTTGGTTCTCCATTTTATGGATTTTGTTCCTTACCTTTTGACGGAATTGTTTTCTGGCAAGGGTATCAATGCAATCATCAGGATAGATGTATTTGATCTCCCTTTTCGATACCACCTGTTCCATGAGAGCAGTATTGGTAACTGGAGTAACTTCCTTAGCTACCTTGGATTTCTTTTTCTCCAATTTGGTTGAAGGCAATTCAATCTTGGTTGCCTTTACCTTTTTAGAGGTTTTCGCTTTAGCTTCTTCTACCTTAGGATTTAAAGCCTTTGTTTTTTTGGATTCAACCTTTGTTGCTTTTACTTTCTGAGATGTTGATTTCGTTGTCATAGCTGTAAATGTTTTATTAATTAATAATTGATTTTTTATTTATTGCAAATATACATATATTATTTATTCAATCCAAATAATATTCTATTAATTCTTGGATATCTTCTGGGTAGTAATCATGGGTACTTTTCTGGGATTGAATGTAATATTCAAGATCTTTTGCTTGTTCCTTAGTAAAGTTCCCATTCTCATATAATTCGAAACTATGATGAGCTTTTTTGATTACTGTTTTAGTTGGCTGGAATTTGGTTTTTGGTGAAGTATCATATCTGTATCGATGATTTTTATAATCATACCCCAAGCACCATTTCCCAGATTCTGGCTTTTCCCATTTTGGTTGCTCTTTAACCTTTTGGGGAGTAGTTCCCAGGAATAAAATCCCAAGAACTACTGATAACGATATAAAGAATGTTTTCTTACTCATCTTAATCCAGGTACATGAGCTTTATAAGTTGATTTCGCAGAAGGAATAATTTCTCGATTTAAGAATTGCCCTTTAGAGGGAGCTTCTCTGAATTCTTGATAAACCTTTGGATGAATACCCTCATAGATATAAAGAAGGCCAGGATTCTTTTTAAAGTTTACTGCTACATAAGGTATTTTCTTTTGATTTGCTTTATCATGGATATAACCTTTACAGATTTTGTATAGATTAGAAGAATCTACTCCTTCCATGTTATCTGGTTGAAACTGGATTGTCTTTGCTCCTTCTAATTCGATTGTTGTTGATGCTAATGCTTTTCCCATCATTGTTTTGTTTTTTATTCGATTTGACCATTAATTTGATTTCGGGTGTTCTTTCCCTTTCTATGTAGAAGAAGATATCCCATAATTGAATAACTGCTTGTTTATTTGGATATTCTTCTTCTATTCGAAATAGGATATGCCGCATTATAGATAGGAATTGATTTGAAGTGATACCTATTAATAATGGTTCCCTTTTCATATCCTGGAAATGAGAGATTACAACCTTTGCTTCCCTTTGTACAGTTTGAATTGTAGCTTGATATTGCATTAATAATTCTTGATCCTCTTCATCAATTTGGTAAATTCCTTGTTGAATATTTAAGAGAGCCTTGATTTGTACATCTGCAATATGAGAGATTAACTCTGCTACCTCTGTACTAATGTTTAATTTCATCCTACGTAATTTTGTGAAATTGGATTTACAGATTGATGTACCTTTTCAAAGCCTTCTTTTTTAGAGATTTCCTCTTGAGCTCTTTGGATATCCTTAGATAATTGAGCAGCAAAAGAATCATAATGTCCTTTTGGTAATGTCTTTTCTTTGTTCTGTTCCATTTTTATATGTTTAAAATTAATAATAAATTATACCAATGCAAATATATAAAATTTATTCTTATTATAAATACCTTTTTTATACTTTATATGGGTACGAAAAAGGGTAGCTTCTGCTACCCTTTGAATGTGATATCAAGATGTTTTAGTTTTTCTTTATGTGATTCGGGTAAAAGAATATCTGGAGCCCATCTGATAAAGAATTTTGAAGGTTTCTTTTCTGGGTCTAGCATTAATTGCCTCATTTCCGTAGACCATTTTAATCTTTCCATTTCTTCCATATATGGAGGCATCTTCGCCATTTCGAATGAAGCAAATGTAATCTTAGTTTTATCTGGGATATAAGCCTTCATTCGGGATTTGAAATCTTTGTAGAGATAGCCTACAAATCGGGGATTTCTTTCATTGAGATAGAATCCAAAGATAATCTGAGGATCATATTTATCAGATTTAGGGTCTTTGGCCATCTTAATCCTTCTTACCAGCCATTGATAGGAATTTATATATTGGCCATTTCTGTTAGCTTCCCCAATATCCTTGGCTCTGAATTTAAAGTCAGGGAAATAATGTAAAAAATCCTCGGTTAATAGGAATACAAAGCCTAATGAACGAAGGTATTTAATTATCTCATCCTGGTTTTCAGTTTTACTCATCTCTTCAACTTTGAGATAAATGTCCTCTCTTGGAGATTCTAATTCTTTCGAAGAAGTAGAAGCGGGCCTTCCTCTGGTTCCAATAACCTTTATGGGTAGATTACCCGCTAGTTGATCCAAATAAATTTTAAGTGCATCAATATCATTTTTAGAAGTTAATACTACTTCCAGCTTAATTGGATCAGTATGCTTTACTTTAGCTCCCTGCATGAATTCAGTAGCTTGATCTACTAATCTATCCGATATACATCGAAGTTCTGAATCCAATAAGGTAATCCTCATCTTGGGTTTTATGGTGATTTTGTTTTCTTCCATGATCGATAGTTTTTAAAAATGAAAAAGGGGAAGACCCAAATTGAGATATGGATACTTCCCCTTTTGGGTTTATATAAAAATGGCAACCAACTTAATCGTTAGCTTTTTTCTTTTTATCCTTACCCTTTACCTTTTTATCCTTTTTTTCCTTGGTAACCTTTTTAGATTCTACCTCCTTGGTTTCTTTTTTGGTAGTTTCCTTCTTCGGTTTAGAAGCACCTCCCTTAGATTCTTTTCGCATTTTGATGCGATATTTTTTCTTTTCTTCTGAGGTCATTTCTCTACCATCCACTAAAGGATAATCGTATTTAGCCACCTTTCTACCATCCTTAGCAACCTTTACTGCCTTTTCAGCTTTAGGCTTTCTGTTTTTATCTTCGGATTTTTTGTGATGGATTTCTTGAGGAGTGGAATCCTTTACCTTTTTACGATTTACTTCCAAGATCTGAATCCATTTGGAGATAATGGCACCATGTTTTTTATCCTTGGTGTAATCCTTAGTGGGATCCAATTTGTTTTCCTTGTAGTAAGCTTCCATTTCCTTTTTTACTTCCTTTACCTTTGCCAAAGCTTCCTGGTTTTCTGGAACTGGGATCTTTGATTTCTTTGTTTTGCTTGCTTTTTCCTTCATGTTCTTATGAATTTTAATGTGTTAATGATATGTTTTTAATTAGTAGATATTTCCCTGATCTGGGTATGATATTTTTCGATTCTTAGGATTTCATAGTTTGATGAAGCAGTAAAGAATTTTCTAACTTCGAAAAGTTTCTTAATCTCCTCTTCATCTAATCCTATGAATTCTTCTTCGAAAGTTTTAATTCCTTCAGAATTTTTGATAACATAGGTAACTTTCGAAATGTTTCCTTTCCCAATATTCGAAATATCTTGTACCATATCCCTGATTCTTCTGAGAAGGATATTAACCTCTTTTTGAACAAGGGATTTCCCTTTTGGAGAAGCATTATAGTAAGCTTCTTTTCTAAGTCTTACTAATTCGATGTTATCTATGATTCTTTGTAGTTTAGTTACCATATTTTTTTTTATTTTTTTCTTTATGCAAATATAAATATTATTCTTAATACTGCAATATAATTCCTTATCTTTAAAAGGTGGGTCTGGGTATGGTATGGGATGAAGGTTCTTTAGGCATATACTTATCCAAAAGACTCATACTCTCTTCTATGATAGACTCATAAATCTCTTTTTCCATTTCATCTTCATATTCATGGTTTTCTAGTTTACTTTGATAAATCAATATTTGATTGCTTAGTGCCATGAATATGATTGCTTTTTCTTTATCTTCCATGATAAGATGTTTATACGAAAAAAGGGAACCCAGTTAAGGATCCCCTTTTCCCAAAAATTCGAATATAGGTTATTTTTACTTAATCGTTTTTCTTAGATTTCTTTGCCTTGGAAGCTTCTTTAGCTTCATCTTCCTCAGTATCAGTATCTTCTTCCTTTTCCTTCTTGGGTTTTACTCCAGTGATAATACCATGTCCTTTCTTTGCCTTGATGGTAAGGTTTCCCGGAACCCAAGTTGAAGCAGTAGAGATAACGTTACCACCTTTGTCCTTTACGATTGTGGTAGTAAGAACTCCGATGTGTTTACGAGCAGCAACTACTGGGTAACCCCAAGTTTCGACTGTACCGTTATCTGTTCCGATTACATCAATCTGTTTGCTGTTGCATCTTTGACCCTCAGGACGATTTTTGATAGCTTCCAAACGAGCTTTTTTCTTTGCTGCTTTTTCTTCTGCAGACATAGCCTTCTTAGTTTCTTTAGCTTTTGCCATGATAATTTGTTAATATGTATGTTAATTTAAATGTTCGTTTTTTACAAGGTCTGGGATTACTTTTTGTTAGACGAGATAATTAGAGATGATGAATAATGTGTTCATTTTTATCCCAGACCTTGTTTTATCCTATAGTTGGGTTATTTCTTTCCCTTTTTACCTTTTGCCTTAGTTTCTTTCTTGGCTTTCGGTAAAGTGATACCCAATTCTTTTGCAATTGCCTTTCTGAACTTTTCGATGTCTTCTTCCTCGTAATCATCCGGGTCTACATCCAGGGAGTGATCATCGCAGACATCTTCCAGTTCTTCGAAGTCCATACCAGCTAATTCTTCAGGAGAAGGAGCAGCGGCTTCTTCATCTTCTTCATCTTCTTCTTCATCTTCTTCTTCTTCTTCATCCGCCGGAGAAACTGCAGCTACCAGTTTCTCAAGCTCATCTGAAGTCAATTTGAATCGGATTTCTGAAGTACCATCTGAATAGGTTACCAATACCAATGTTTTGCTGATTGCTACTTCGTTAACTACTTCTACTTTAGCTTCTTTTTTTCTAGCCATGATTGTAATGTTTTAAATTGTTGTTGATAAATGATAGTTATTTGTTCTCGAGTTGTTTCATTAAATAATATGGAAGTTTCTTTTTCTTAGCTTCCCTGTATAATCTTTGATTTAGAGGAGTGAAAGTTGAAACATAAGATTTTAGTTCCTCAAGAGAATTGAAGGTTTTTTCTTCTCTCTCATCTTCTAAAATCTTTTCATTAGCCCAATTGCAGCGATAGGTTACTTCGTCTACCTTGATAGCGTTTTGAGTTATTTTGTTTTTTTGTAATGTTATTTTTGTTTCCATATCTTTTTATTTTTATTTTGACAATGCGAATATATATACATTAAATTTATTATGCAATATCCCAATCAATTTTTAATTGGTTCGATTGTTTCGATGAGAGATTAGGAAAATGTTCCATTTCGGGGTAGATAACTCTGGTATACCCGGATAATCCGATTTTAATAAAGTTATCCCAGAGATGAGGAAGTTCCCTCTTCCCATTTGTCATCCTATAGTTACTCCCCATTTCGAAAGGATGGATGTAAAATTTACCCTTAACTGGGAAAGCAGTCATCACATAGCTCCTTTTAGGTTTTACATGAAATTTATCAAGTAAAACAAATCCTCTGAATAGAAGTTCTTTATGAGCCCTGTCTTCAGATAAATGTTTTCTTTCGATATCTTGAGTAGTTAACCATTCATTGTATTTATCATAGATCAATGAAACGATGTTTATTGCAAATGGTACACTCTCGGTTTGATATTCAGTTTTTAATCGATGTAAAACCTTCAAAGCAAGATTCAATTGATCTGGCAATAAATTATATTCCTTGAATTGTCTTTGTTGCTTATCCGTTAATCGATTCCACCTTAAATATGAAGCATCATGATACTTCAATAATCCTTCGAAAAATAAAGGATCTTTGAATGATGATATTTTAGGATTGCTTCTCATAATGTTTGCATGTAATATGTTTTTAAGAATTGATTAATCATAGAACGTTTTCCAATCTTTAGAGTTTTATCCATGAGTCTTCTAAAGACTTTTCTCTTTCTCTTGTTATAATTCCATTCTAAAGGGATATAATACCTTCTAATCTGATGGTGTTTTCCTTCTATCATTACCGAATTTTTTCCAAATTTCCAGCCTCTACTAAGGATCATCCTTCCAGTGGCAATTTTGAGATATTTATGCCAATCTTTTCCAAATTGCCCTTTTAAAGTGAGCTTTGCTTGGTAACGAGTATAGAATTTAACTGGTACTACGTTTACTCTTAAATCTTCTGTAAAATAATAAGGATAGAACTTATTTGCATAAATCCTATCCTCGTTTACTTTAAATGGCTTTGGCTTTTTTCTTTCTTTTTCCATTTCGTTTCTTTTTATTAAGTGACTCTCTGTAAGCTTCTGTTCTTTCATTAGCTTGCTTCCTTAATAATGCCCTTTCCTTCTTTCTTTCTCGAGCCCTTAATCTGGAAGCTTTAATCTGTTCTGGAGTCTTTTCCTTTTTTACTCTGGGTTTTCTTTCTTCTTTAGGTTTAGGGATATGTTTGATACATAAAGCTTGTCTATACCAGATAATGATGGATTTTTCAGAAGCTTCTGGGAATTTCTTTAATACTCTTCGTTTGATTCTATCCAATGAATACCCTTTCTTTGCAAGTTCAAAGGTATAGGATTTTTTTGTTCCCTTGAGAAGATTATTAGAATCCCTTTCTTTTGGAGGTTTCTTTTCTTTTACCTTTTTCTCTTTAGCGGGTTTTTCCTTAGATCCTTCTCTCATTTCATCAGATACATATGATAATCTGAGAGAGGGTTTTACTAAGTAATCAGCACCTCTTTCTTTTAAGATTCCTTCTAACCAGAGATCAAATTGTAATACCAAATCTGGATTAGGTTTTTGAGCCCTTTCAGAATCGATGAATGATACCAGAGAATAAAAATCTGAAGAAACCACCTCTGGGAATGGCATCCCTCTTTCGATTGCCATTTTTTTAATGTCTCGGTATTTTAATTCTGAATGCCAATACCGAGCTGGTTTTTGTTGTTTTTTATCCGTTGCCATATTTTTATTGAATTTTAATTTATGATGCAAATATACATATATTATATATTATATGCAATAATCCATCTTTAAAATATTATACAAAATTAGGAAATGTACTGGTGAGTCAATTGGTTTAGAGGTATCCAATTCAGGATAGGATTCCATTACTTCTTTGAACTTTTCGAAGTTTATGTTTTTTCGATGTTCTTTTGAGATATAAGGTAATATTTGAGGTTCAAAGAATTCTCCCTTTTCTAAGGCTTTGTTAAATTGCTTTATGTACCTCTTTTCGAAACCTTTATTATACCAAGCAAATAATCCCATCGAATAATAAGAAGTTCTCTTTACTCTGATGTTAAACCATTTACAGATATATGGATGATATACTCTATCGGCTAACCAAATGAATGGAATGTACCAAAGTTTATGCCAGAATGTTTTAACTTGAGCTCCACCAAGTTTATTGTATACTGCCCTAAACCCATAAGAGAAATACCAATTATTAGCTCCCCTTTTTACCTTGATGTTGGGTTTGAAATGTTTCATCCTGTTATAAATCCTATCCCAGGGTTTAACCCTCTTTTCATTCATTGAAGGTAAAAATGTATAATAATGTAAGATTTCAGAGAGGTAGGGATTATATACCTTATGCTTGTTTACAATGATATAATCTAAGATTGATTTTAATCTGTTCTGTAAACCAAAATCTGTAAAGAACATAGGCAACATTAGGTTCCATACTTGATCTTGAGAAACAAAAGGTGAATAACAAGGATCTTCTGAAGATGTTAGTTTCAATGAATTATAAGCCATCGAATCAATATACTCAAGGTTAAATTTTTCGGACATTAATGGATTAATATCATCCCTCACAAAAAAGCCATCATAGGTTTTGTTAGTAATAAAGGAACCCTTGAAATAATTCTTGGCAGCATATACTAACCTTGTAAAGGCAGTAGCATACATTGTACCTTTTCTATTAAGGAGGTGTTCTAATGTCAGGAGCTCAGCAAAATTAATTGTACCATCCCCAATTTCACCTAAACCGTTTACTAAGTCTACTCTGGATAAAGGAATGTAAGTTCCCGGTTTTGTAGCATCTCCCATCCATACAAAGTATTTGTAATACAAATCTCTGTAATCTTTGTACTTTTCTTCTAATGTTTTCATATGTAAAATGAGTTTTCGTTAGCTCTTTGTAATCCTTTACGTTTTTTCTTTTCTCTCTTTTCGAAATTCAGTAACTTCTGTTTATCATTATTCTGATAAGCATAATCTAATTTCTCAGCATAAAAATCTAGATTGTTTACACTGTTGTAGTTTACTGCTTTTTCGATTGTTTGACGATAATTTGGCCAGAACGCTTGACTTTTCTTTGCAGTCTTATTCCCATATTGGAATTCTACTACCGAGTAGCCATATACATCAGCCATGTCTTTATCATCAAATACATAGATATAAAGTTTAGATAGCTTCTCTAAAGTACTGTCTCGTTTTTTTACAGGTACTATCTGATACCCATCATCGAACCTATCATAATCGAATACAACAAAGTAATAACATTGTTTCTTCCTTGAATACCAATATTGATCTATGAGATTTTGAACTTGCTCAGAATCCAAGCTACAGATGTATTTGATATAAAAGATATCTCTTCGATTATTCCTTCTTTTATATGCAGATGGCTGTTGAATTTTCCTTGGAAGGATTCTCCAATTATTCCATCTATCGAATTCCATGATAAGTTTATATGTATCGATATCCCATGGATCGGTAGACTCTTTTAATAGAGCCATCTGTTTTATTAGGAATTGAGTTTTAATTGGAGCCACATACATTGCAGCATCTCCAAAAGGGTCAGAAGCTTGTTTTCTTGTAACTCTTCGTTCTATACAAGCTTCTATATAATCTACAAATCTTTGATCAACACAACGAACAGGCTTAAAGATGTTATCATGAAGTTCGAAAAAATCATGAAACAATCTGAAAAGCCTTTCTGATCTTTCTTTTAATTCCAAATACTTGTAATGTACGATTCCCATTATCTCTCCAACTTCCCAGGAGGATTTACCATAGGAAATTGAAAGAGATAAGGATTGTTGTTCTTCTTTAGTAAGACAATTCCATGCTTTGTTATCTACTAATCCATCCATAATGAGTCCTCTTCTTGTGTTGTAGTTAATTTATAAGAATTGCTAATATTATCCTCGGCATGATCATAAGCTAATTTATCTGGATCATAATCCAAGTATGTACTGTAAAGAACATTCTCAAAAGGTAACCATATTTCGATTTCACCTCCATTTGGGAATAATTTTACCTTTACATTTTGTGTGTTAAGGTTTATCTCTAATACTGTTGCTTGAACACCATCAAAAGGATACCCTCTTAATACGATATAACTTCCCACTGTTAATTGGGCAATATCATATTTAGAATAAACCTTGTTTTCTTTGGAGAGTCTTTTTAATCTTCTGATTTCTTTTCTGGATACTGTTGCTACAATAGAGAAGTCATCCCAATCTTCGGCATTTTGAATCCTGGCCTTTATTTTCCTTTGGTGCATTGTCTCTGGAGACTTTACCCAAGAATGGATTCCCGGGATCGCCTTTTTTAATCGATGTAGGAATACCCTTGAGAATGCTTTTTCTTTTCTCATTCTGATAAAGCCATAAGAGAATAGCATGGGTACATCCGCATAGATATCTTTTCCTTTACTTCGTTTTTTTAATATTGAAAGTGTTGGAATGTATACTTTGATATCATCATATTTTGCTTTTTTAAGCTCAGCTTCGATTGAACCATAAAGTTTATTATCTATATGGCATATACACCATACATATTCTCTTTTTTTCATAATTTCCTTACTGCTTTATAGAATTCATTATAGGGAATCGCCGTTAAGTCGTTTGAATTGAACACCAGTAGATTCCCCAATGAACAGCTCAAAGCAATCATGTCTAAGCTTTTCTTGGATAAATCTACGATTAGCTTTCCCACTTTTACATCACATACTAAAAAATAGGTTTGCTTTGCCATCCCATTCTCTCTCATAAATAATAATGGAATTTTATTACATCGGTTAGCATCATATGAGGCTTGTTCCCAAAACCTAAGTACATCGGATTTTGTACCTTTTAGGATATCATTGAATGTTATACCCTTATAGGATTTACATTCAACACTGAAAGGGAATTTGTGGCTATGTTTCGGATCAGTACAGGTTAAATCTCCAAAAGATTCGATAGATTTAGCCCATCCTCCTGACATAGGAGTTCGAGAAAATTTATAGCCAGTCCATCTTTCCCATACCTTAGCAAGTTCCCTTTCAGCTTTGGATCCTTTATTTTTACTGTTCACTGACATTTGGTATTGAATTTTGAGTATTATGGGATTATAGTGGTAATACCATTGTCTTTTTTTACCTTAATCGTATTAGAACCTGAGATTGAAAAATTCTCTTGGTGAGTGATTATATAAATGCTTTTCCCATTACCTATATATTTCACTAAGTCCATTACGATTTCGATATTTGCCTTATCTAAGTTTTCGAAAAGTTCATCCAAGAAAAGTAAATTTATTCCCAATGATACGCTTGTGATAGAGTGTAATGCAAATGCCATAGCCACATTTACCAATTGTTGTTCACCTCCGGATAATTCTTCGTATTGAAGCAATTGGCCATCTTTATCGATTAAGGTTACAAAATCCCTTTTTGATGATTCTGTGTTTACTGTGAACTTTATATTAAATCCGATTATACTACTGTAATCATCCAAACAATCGTTCAAGGATTTTAATGAAGCATCGAAAATAAAAGTTTTCATCCCAGAATTACTTAATGGGTCATTGATTACCCAATTTAGGTTTTCTAATGCCTTTTTCTGAGTTTCACAATTTTTACGATGTTTTTCTAACTTAGCTTTTAATTCCTTTCTCTGTTTTCGATACTGAGGTGAGATTATGTTTATTCTCTCCAATCTTAAGTTTCCCTTTTCTTTTATCAGGTTAGTAATTTCACCCTTTAAAGTAGTAATATCATCTTTAATATCTTCTTGTTCTCTACAAAAAGATTCTACATCGTAGATTTTTGACTGGGTCTTAAATTTTTTATCCTTAATCTCTTCCGATGATTTGAAATGTGAGGATAAGGTTTTAAGGTCATTATATGCAACCTTGTATTTTCCTTTCTGTAATAAATCCATGATGGATTCAATAAATTCCAGGACCCCTTTTTTACTTGTGATTTTGGTTAGTTGTTGATTGGTATTAAGTTCTTCCTTTTTAAGTTTGGTTAACTCCCTCTTAAGATTGTCCAAATTTTTTAAGTTCTTAGTTAGCAGGTTTTCGTCGAACTTTTTCTCCAATCTAACAAGTTTCTCATGTCTCAATGTAATTTTATTTTCGATCTGATTAACCTGTTCTCTGAAGATCTTTTTATAATTCCTTTCACTATCTCGGAATTTTTCATAACTTTTTCTTGCATCTTCATATCTTTCAGTTATGGATTTAACTCGATAGTATGCTTCATCATATTTCTGTTGTGTTTCTTTTTTCATTACCATAGCAATGTTCTTTGCTACAGTAATATAACCTATTTCGAAAGCTTCTTCGAACAAAGCCTTTTTATCAGGACCCGATGATTCAGCTATACGCTGGAGTCTTTGACCAAATGTAATTGTGTTTTTGAAAAGCCTAAAGCTACTACCCAAATCTTTTTCGATAAGCTCTTGAATCTTTGGTTTGGATTTTTCTTTTACTTGGGCTCCATCGATTAGATAGAGTAATCTGTTTCCTCCTTTAGCCTCTTCTACTTTACCTTTATATTCTTGACATCGTATTATCTGATGTATTGAGCCATCTTTCTCAAAAAAGATTTTTATCATTGTACCCTTATAATCATTGGGTCTCCAGGATTCTAAGGTATTTACATCTTTTATGTTTTTTAATGTTTTACCATATAAACACCAACTGATAGCATTCAGAAAAGAGCTCTTCCCACTACCATTATTTCCTTTAACCAGATGGATTCCTTCTGTACCCAATGTTATACTAAGATCCTGAATAGAACAGAATCCTTTTATCTCCATGTTCATGAATTTAATCATACTTCTTCCTCCTCTGCCTTTTTAAGTATTTCAATAAGAAGCTTCTTCTTTTCAGGATCTTTGATACCTTGTATTCGAAGATATCGTCTACCTGCTTTAACTTTCGAATAGTTTTTCTGTATAACCTTGCTTTCTGAGCTGAGCTCATCATCATTAGAGGCCTTAGGTTTGAGAACTCTATAATAATTTCCGCCCTCTTTAATTTCCTCCACACTGCCCACTGTCTTAAACTTAGGCAATCCTTTAATATGAACAAACTCAATGGACATATCAGAATATATCTTAAGATAACCCATTTTGTTTCCTTCATCTGTAAACCTTTGTTGTAAAGGTGCTCCAACCATGTATACATGTTTCTCTAATTTCTGAAATTTATGTATGTGTCCACATAATACCAAATCGAACTTTCTGAGTAATGTTCTATCGAAGTTTTCTACAGAACCAACTTCTCTACCATCTGTATCCCGGGCTCCAGCATAATCAGTATGTAGTAATAGGATATTCTTTTTACCCTTAATTACTTTTGTTTCTTTTAATGCTTGCTTTAAACCAATATTATGATCCAGGTATGGTATGCCATGCAATGCAAATGTTGGCCACTGGATAGTTTTCCAATCCATACAATGGAACCAATGATACTGAAGATCAAGAGCTGTTAAGAAAGAATCCGATCTTTGATCATGAGTGTTCAGATTTGGTATTTCATGATTACCCGAGATCCCAAATACTTGAAGCTTTGGCTCATTGGAATATTTATCGAAATATTTAGACATCTTAATATATAACTCCATATTGATTGTTTCTGGAGTATGTACCAAATCCCCACAAAAGAAAACTGGGATCTTTTGTTTTATTGCTTCTCTGAAAATTTTGTCTAAAATCAAAAAATGGGAGTCTGTTCGACTCCCATTTTGATTGAACTTTGTCCAATTATTTAGATGAATATCAGAGAAGGCTAATGCTATAACTTCCTTTTTCATTTTAAAAACTTTCTGATTGCTTTCATTCGTTTATTATGATCCATCTCATTTAATTCTAAGAGTTTAATTCCATCGATTGGATCATATCCCTCCCCTACTTCCCAGCTAGTATCATGTACAAATAAAGTACCAACCTTGTTTTTACTGAATATGTTTCTGATAAGCTGGCCAAAAGATTGATCTACCCCAATAACATTGAATACCAAAGTTTGACAAGCACTTACCATGTATTGAAAGTATCTATTAGTAATGCGTTTGCCATCGTTTTCTATCTCCCATCTTTCAAATTGATCCTTTTTGTAAGGAATGAAAATAATATGGGTTATCTCTTTTTCCTTTAACATAAGATCATAATTGATAGCATTTATCTTTTCGATAAGATCATGTGTTTCACAGGTTGGGAGTCCCAGGGAATTCTCTTGAATTTCGTAACCCGCAGTATCATACAGACTACGATCTGTAACAAAACTGCCTTCTAATCCCATATACTGATGATACCTTAGGTTTAGGATTTGGAAATTCCTTTTGTGTTTTTCATTGGTATCATACTTGGTATTTAAATCATAATGATTTTTTGGGAGATTGGGCATTAAATCATATAAACTCCCAGAAACATATTTAATTCCAAACTCCTCTGAAATAGCTCTGGCTACAGTACTCTTCCCAGTACCCGCCGGCCCACAGATTACTATCCTTCTATTCTTCATATTTGTAAGTTTTTAATTGTTTGAATGGTTTCATAAATTCTGATGACATGAAAGATTTGAGTTGATATTTCTCAAATATCTCATTTAAGGTAATCTTATCCATTGCATGTTTTTTATCATGATATGGGATTACTTCTGGATTAACCTTTGTTAGATAATAGAACAAGTCTATCAACAGTTGGTTTCGTTTGAATATTGGTTCTAATTCTGATTTAGGGAATTTCTTATCTCCATGATCAGATTTTAAGAACTCTCTTATACTTCCATACTCTTCTAAGAATTTTAAAGCAGTTTTAGGACCTACCCCTTTTATTCCTGAAATGTTATCAGATGTGTCTCCACATAGGATTTTCATATCCACTGCTTGTTCTGGTGTATACCCATATACATCTTTACAATTTTTAGGTGTTACTAGCATATCTTTAGAAGGATTTATCAATTTAATATTTGGAAATGCTAGAAGTTGAACAAAATCTTCATCTGATGATAATAGGTATACTTGAGATAAGCAATTCTTTTGATAAAGCAATGCAAGATAATCATCACTTTCCATTTCATTGATCCTTTTGTTATCCCATACATAAACAATTCCTAAGTTCCTTAAGATACGCTTAATAATGGGAAACTGTACCTTGAAAATCTGATCCCAATCTTCTGAAATCCTTTTTCTATGGGCTTTATACTCGAGGTACATATCAGTCCTTAGTTTAGACCTATGACAGTCGAAACATACTACTACTGAAGTGATTTTAAACCTTACAATGTTTGAGTATAGGATTTTAAAGAACCCATATACTGCACTTGTTGGAATCTTACCATTTGAGAACCCTTTATTCTTGAATCTGAAATGAGCTCTCATCAAGCAGTTGTTTCCATCGACTAATAATATCCTTTCTTCTTTCATTGTAATTCTTGATATAAAAATATAACTCTGGGATTATTTAATGAGCCTGCAGATACTACCTGAAAGCAAGGTACCATCATCCCTTTTGGGACAATGGCTACCACTACTTTAATCTTCGAATTCTTCTTCCTCTTCATCTTCTGAATCATCCGATTGAGATTCATAATCCAAATTTCCATCTACTGGGAAGAGGTTTATACCCTTTTCTACAAGCTCATCAATTTTACTCTGGGTAACACGGATAGTGTTTATTCCACAAGCTTTAATCAATTTTCTTCTAAGCTTATCATCCTCTTCTACTACAGATTGAAATTTCTCTTCACCCCTTGCAACTGTTTTTCCCTTATACTTATAGATGCCTCCAGAGGTTTTCTCCAATACGTCTTCTTCAACCAGAATATCTGCAAATCCATGATATCTATCAAAACCCACATATTCAACGTATTTTGGATTGAAATATATGGGAGCTTTAGAGATTGTATTCCTCAAGGGTGATACCTTATTCTTAATTGGGCGTATACTTACTAACTTCCCTACCTTTCTTTCTTTACCCTTTACCTTTTTAGTAACTTGTTTTCCAGCATAAAATGCAGAACGAATAGAAGCATAGAATCCAAGAGCTTTCCCTCCAGTTGAAGTAGTGTTATCTTGACCAAATCCCACATTTAAAGCTACCCTTAATTGATTGATATAAATTTGAGTGATGCCCAGCTTAGAGAGAAGTTCTGTTCTGATCCTAAACATTTTATACAATGCCTTAGCTCTGCCCCCCATCTCGGCTTTACCATCAGTCATTTTTATATTAATGTTTTCTGTACAGTCCATAGCAGCTATAGAATCCACTACTAGAAGGATTGGTTCATTATGAGTTAACTTGCTTCTCCATAGAATGGATAAATCGGCAATAGCATCAGAAATTGTTTCTATCTCGGTTGAACTGATGATTGTAACTTTATCCAATTCTATTCCGTTTTGTTCTGCCCATGAATTATCCCAAGATTGCTCGGCATCAACCCAAATAACATGGCCTCCCAATTGTTGGGTACAATATGCAAAGTCATAAGCTACCAGAGTATTATGAGTAACAATGAAATCATTCAACATGAATAACCCTCTTTCAGAACTTACCTTTATACATTGACATTCTTTTTTACCAATATATGAGATATCAATAATGGACCTTCTATAATTAGCGGATTTGGTTTGGTTCTCTATTTTTACTTGATACTGTTTTCTTTTTCTCTCTAACATGAATGGATTAAATGGCAATCTACCTCCAGTTCTAATCTCCTTTGAAATTCTTTTTTCATAACCCTCGAACTGACGTTCTCGAATCTTCGATTTTGGTTCTGTTATAAATCCTCCAAGTGATCGTACTACTTGTACTAACTGTTTTATCATCTTTGAAGAAGTAGATGAGAACTTAAATCGTGAGGAGTATTTTGCTCGATTGTGCTGTTCACCAATAGTACCATCAGAATCAAGTAATCCCGATAATAAATACTTCCTATCTTCTACTGAAGACCAAAGGTAATCTTCCGGGATAAACTTATCCGAGGATAATTTCCCCTCTAAGCATAAGGATCTTATTTCCTTTGAATACCCTTTTAAGATAAATCTATGAGTTTTCCCAAATGGATTTTCATAGATGCCCTTATCTTCTAATTCAGCCCCTTCTTTAAGGAACTTAGAAATATTATGTTTAAACGAATCAGCATCTTCTAATCCAATATTAAACATAATATAATTTGCTCTACCTAAACCTCCATCACCTAATATGTATCCCAATATATATGGATGAATGGGTAACTCTTTTTTTTCAAAGTTTAACGGTATGGTACTTGGTATGTTATATTTATATTTAAATTTACCTTTACCAGAAGCCCTTTTTGTTCTGTACCCTTTTTCTAAAATCTCTTTTAGGGTTAATACTTGAGACTTATACTGATTGTGAGATCTGAATTGTACTTCCCATAAATGATCCTCTGAGCATTCTGCTGAAGCACCATCTCTAAATGTAACCTTGTATACTCGTTTTAACCCTTGAGGGTATATTCCGATAATGGAGATTGGATCCCCAGAAACTGGGTCCATTACTTTATCTGATAGAGATAATTCTCCCATTAATTTATATCCAGTAGGAGTTAAAACTGGAGAATCCAAAGGAACTGCTTTCCCACTTGATTCTTGGCCCATGACTTCCAGTATCTTACCAAAAGGGATTCCTCCACCATACTGATAATTTAAAGCTAAGAATCTTGAGGGTAACCATAACTTGGGTCTTTCTTGTGTACTGGGATTAATTAATAAATTCCCATACCTTCTATTAAGCTCGCTGGATGTTGGGACCTTTATCCCTATCTTTACTTTCTTTGCCATAGTGTATGATGATTTGTTTTAGATTAAAAAAGGGAGCAACCCAATTGAAGGCATACTCCCTTTAACTTTATTACGAGTGATATGGATTTTTTAAATATCAGAGCCTTTAGCTTTTTTCTTTTTCTTCTTATCCTTGTCCTTTAAGGATTTCTTTTTCTTTTTTGGAGTATCATCTTCATCATCATCATCGTCATCAACCCCACCACAAAGAAATTCGTTTAATTTATCCTCTAGTTCATCATAAGGAAGGATATGTTTTCTTACCATTTCCTCAAGATTAACTGGCTTAGCATATTTCTTATCCAGAGGTTTTTTCTGACATGGTGAAATGGTATAAGTGGTATCCATTTGACCTTTACCAGAACGGGTTAATTTCAAATCGTATCCATTTTTGATGGAAGTCATATCTCCCCATTCATCCTCATCCAAGTAGAGATCAATGATATCCTGGTAAGCTTGTTTGGGAATTAACATTGGTTTATCAATGTTCTGTTCATCGACTTCTTTTCCCTTTTCATCTTTATATGCAACTACTGCGATTACATATTTTCTTTTTGGAACCAGTTTCTTTGCAAGAAGTTTATCATCTTCATCCTTACTTTCCTTTAGTTCCAGGTATTTCTCCATGAAAGGGCAATCCTCATTGAATGTAGCTGGAGAGATTACTCCACCTAATTTTGGCCCTAAGTAGAACTGAATAATTTCGATAGCTAATTCGCAATCTTCTCCTGGATCCTTGATTCTGAAGCGAATGGTTCCTTCTTTAGGATAAATCATTCCACCACCAGATCCTTTCTTCTCCAGCTCTTTTTTTCTAGCCAAAAGTTTTTCCCTCATGGAAAGACCTTTCTTTTCTGTTTTTACTTTCTTCATGATATATCAAAATATTAATGATTGTTTTGTTCTATATAGATAACCTCTTCAATTGAGAGTACCACAAATTTAACAGATTCTAAAGAATATCCATTATCGAAAGAAATATCCTTTCCAGCGTAATTCCCATAAGTAACGATTTGACCAATTTCTAAATGTTTATTGATCTTTCTGTCCTGCTCCATTAATCCCATTTTTACGATTACCCCTTTTCTGGGATAATCCTCGGGTTTACCAGGGATGATTAAACCACTGGCAGTCCTTGCATCCTCTTTGGGTACTGCTAAAAGGATCCGATCTTCAGTTGGAGTACCTGGAATATTCTGAGATACTCTTAATGCAGCTTCTTTAGTAAGTAAGTTCTGAATAACATTCATAATAAGATAATAATTTTATGAGATTAATAAATAATGTTCACTCTTTTCTGATATTGGATGAGAATGTTTGTAGTAGTTGAGCTTTCATTTCAAAAGCTTTACAGATAGAAATTAATTTATCTGCGTATTCCTTAGCTTCCAAAAATTTATCGTTTGCAACTTGATATTTTGTGTTAGCATTTGCTTTATGTGTTGCGTATTCTTTTGTAGCTTTAGGATTACTGTCTACCACAGAAACATAAACTTGAGAAAAGATCCTATCCTTTTCCCTTTCTAATTGATCCCTCTCAGCTACTGCCTTGGATTTTAAAATTGAGATTAGGGAGTAGCTTGAGGGATTTTCTGAGATCAGTTTATTAATGGAAGTTTCATTAATTGCCAATTCCTTTGATAGGTCTATATCGAGTTTTTTACCTCTTACCCTTACTGTTAGGTGATTTATAGAGGACTCCCTCTTAAGTTCTTTTATACTGGAATCCCTCATAAATCTTAAGTGGTTATGGTATCTATCGATGTATTGGACCCATTATCCCATGGATAATCTGGAAAGCTCTGTTTTATAGATTTGATCTTTTCAAAAGAAAGTCTATGTTCAAATCTACAGGAAGAATTTGGGCATATAACAATCATCTGTTCAACGAAATTTGTATTAACTGGATGAGCTGAATGGATTACATCCCTGGGACTCTGTACTTCAAAAGCACATCCGCATTTGGGGCAAATTATGGGCTTAGGTTTAGTTACCCTAAGATTAATTCCTCTTTGTACTATCCTCATCTTCTGTTCCTCCATATTGTTTAATAAATGCTCTCATACTCCAAGTTCCTATTCCCACCAACAGAGTAATTATTACTCCAAATGTGATAGCAATGTAATCCCCAATCTCTTTTAGGATTCCATCACCCATCCATCGAGTAATGGACATAAACATAAGTAAAACCCAAATTATCAGGGATATGATTATCCCTCTTTTTTCATCTTTCATAATATATGTATGTTTAAAATTTAATTTAATTAGTTCAATTAGTTCACTTGAAATACTCTGGGTAAACCTTTGGATAGTCCTTGATATCTACTGATTTACATTTGTTTACCAGTGAAAAATAATATTCTTCTTCCTTGGACCCTTTCCATTCCCCTTTGAAATTTAATAATCGATTATAATCGTATCCCACTGCAAAGGGTAATTCTTCTCCCTGGGACCTTCCTACTTCGAAATCCATTGACATATCTATGTCATCGATTTGGAATCCAAACCATTCTTTTGTACTGGGATTTCTTGCCATGTCCCAAAGTTGATATATGGTCTTTGGATTGATGTCTTTAGGTAATGTATCAAAATATATGGAGTCATGGACAGTACCTACTTCCTGCAAATCTGGTAATTCCCCCTTATTTACTTTCTCATCAATTAATACTGAAGTAAATAATGCCATATCCGATGCAGCACCTTGACATGGGATGTTTACTGAAGCATGTTCTGCTTCTACAATCTGCATCTGATTATCTCCAAAGATTTCGGGGCATCTCCTTTTTCTACCAAAAAGTGTTTTTACATAGCCATGTTTATGCATGAACTTCATTTGTTTATCCATGAATTTTTTCACCTCTGGGAAGTCCGTGAAAAAATCTTCTAAAAATGACTTGGCTTCATTTGGGCTTACCACCAACCCTGTTTTTGGGTCTGAAAGCTCTTCTGCAAGTTTAGCTGCACCGATACAATATATACACCCAAAAACAATGTGTTTAGCTTGCTTTCTTCGTACCTTCCAAGTTTTATATTCCGGGTGTTGCTCATCCTTATAGATAGGCTCTATCTCATCATATTTAGCCCCATATTTTTTACATGCTACTGATAAGTGAGGATCCCAACCTTTTGCAAATGCTTCCAACAAACCTTTACATTTTGATAAATGGGCCATTAGTCTAAGTTCACAGTTATGAACCCGGATACCGTTTGGATTAAACTCATGTAGGTTTTCAACTTCCATATCGTATACTTCTCGTTTACCAACCTTTTCTATGTTAGTAATTTGCTCATACATAAAATGATGTACATCCAACCATCTGGAATCAAGTTCTGAAAGTTCATCAATATATGACTCTAGTGTACTGTGTATAAGTCTACCCTTCCTTAAAGAATTCCTATAAGTTTTATGAAATTCTGAAGTTCTGGGCAAATCCTGATAAATTTCTAAAGGTATTCTTTGTGTAGAACAGTGAGAAGTTTTATTTGCAGGGACAGCATATTGTTTGCTCAATTCCCAATCAATAATTTCTTGTTTTTTTCTTTTAAGTCTCAAGTAGGGCTTGAGTCGGGATAACCCATAATTTACGATTAAATGGTACTCAGGGTATTCTTTCTCATTTAAAATCGTAGTTGTACTTCTGATTATACCATGAAACCCAACTGATTGAAAGAGTAGTTGTAATTGTCGAATATAAGATTCACAAGCAGAAGTATACCTAAACCTACCATTACCAATAGAGCCATCAGAATCAATTTGACCCCCAATAAAATTCATCTTGGATTCGAAGTCCGACTTTAGGATCCTCTTTGGGATTTCCATTTCATGAGAATCCTTCTTTGGATATTTCTTATAAAAAGAGAGAACCTTATCACTATGACCTCTAATACCCCTTGAGGTATTTTTTGGCCCATAGAATTCACAACCAAAGTAATTATCCAGTAAAGGTTGTAATTCCTCTCTGTCCGATCCAGTTGAAAAGAATATGGACATATCAGTTGGTTTTCTTTTACCAGATTTTTCTTTAGGGTAATGACCATCACCATAGAATAATCCCGCAATGTATGCTTCATCTGAATTTATGAGAAGCCTACCAACAGATTTAGTACCGAATAAGTTTTCGATATATAATGTATCATTTAATTTAAGGTCTTTAGCTAATGTAAATCCTTGTTTAGTTTTTACTGGATGTTCTTCTGTTAATATCAGTTGCCTACCAGTATTTGTTGTAATCCTTAGGCATTCTGCCTTACCCTTATTTGCAAGAACCTTTATATTGAGAACTCGGTGTTTGTTTTTATGCTGAGGGTCCATCATACAAACTTTATCTTTCCCAGGGATAATCTCCTTTAACTTCTTTATTCCAGTATTACAAAAGATATATGAATCCCCATCTATACATTGACTGTAGTCCATCATCAAGTAGAGTCTACCAGTGGATGCAATTAAACACTTCCTAATATCGGGGTTTGTTGCTAATCTAGGAAACTGTTGTGCATTGGGGTCACTGTTATGGTTCAATATGCCATTAGCCACATATGTGTGATCCTCTTGAACTTCTATATCGCATACTGTTTTTAACCCAATCGGCTCTATTGAAATAATTGATACTGGTTTATACATGATTTGATCTTTTTAAAAATTGTTTGTTCATCATAAGCTTTATTCAAAAGACTTTTAGAAAGTTTAATTCGGATTACTTTATATCCTTGATTAGCCGCTAACTCATCCTTAATCCGATCCCGATTGATTTCATGTAAACTTCCATCGAGCTCCAATAATAGATTAAACTTAGGAAAGAAAAAATCATACTTAAAAGTAATGATCCAAATCTTTTTTTCTAATATAGGATTTCCCATCTTCCTTTATAAGTTTTAACTTATGTTTGGGGGATTTTGTTAATACCCTTTTTCTACTCATAGCTGTAAGATGTTAAAAGTTTAATAGAAAAAGTATTGGAATCTTTATTATGGTAATTGTTGAGGATTTCTTCTAGAGTTTTTTCTCCCTGGTCCGTTATAAATTTATGTTTAAGGGTACAGTTAATGAATTTACCATCTTCCAAAGTTACTTTATACATGGGCTCAACCCCTTTATTTATTCCCTTAAGTATGGGTTGATACTCTCCAGTATGGGTTCTTACAGATAACCCATCGATGGTATTATACCCCTCTGAGGGGGGTACTAAATCCCCAATAAAGATTAATCCCTTATCTGTATCAAGTAAAGAGTCAGGACTAATACAACTACTTAATCGCCCACTTACAGTACCTTGGATATGAAATTTTGGATGTAATCTACCATCATCTTGAACTAAGTTTGCAAACCCCTTTACAAACATATTATTAATCTGCTTAAGCCCCCTTAATTCTAAAAGCGTATCAATAAATCCAATTTTATCTGTTTTTTGTAATTCCAATAATACTGCTTCTGATGAAGAGGGGTTATCCGTATCCTTTTTATCTTTTTGTGTATATTTTACTACTGGGAATCTAAATCCTTTTGGGTCTAAAAATAGAAGTTGTGTCATTTGTGAAGCTGACCCAAAATTTATGGGTTCTATTATGGCTTTTTCGGATTTAGTATTAAATTCTCCAGCCATTAATCTGGCAATCTTTTCTTCTCTATTTTTAATTGATCTTTCAGCAGAAGCAATTTTTCGAGAATCATCTGATGTTTTTATTACTTTCTTAGATTCTCTAATCTCTTCCTCTATCTTAGATATTGCTTTATCTAATCTCTGTTGGATGAGGGATTTCTCGAATCTCTTTACCTTTTTAAGGGCTCTTACCTTGGTTTCTGCTTCTAGAATTAATCTGGGATATTTTTCCATTAATTCTCCATGCCATTCTTTATCAAGTCTTTGCCCTCTTGTCTCTACCTTTGTTAGTAGATTAGAAGCAGGCATAATAAGATTTCTAAACAAAGGGTAAAATGCCTTGTCCATCATTTTCTTTTCGAAGAATAGGAATAATCTTAAACACATATCAGTATCTATAGCACAGTACTGGGATAATCCCAATAAAGGTTTTTGATCCCAAGGTAAATTACATCCTTCGTAATCTTCTTCGTAATCTCCAAATTTAGGAAGGAACCTCCTTACCTGATTCTTTAAATCATGGGGCCTTACTTCATCCAAAACATATTTAGCAAGCATCCCATCAAATAACCTACCTTTATGAAAGATACCATATTTGTGAAATACTTGCATATCAAATTTAGCATTCCATGCAACCTTAACAATGTTTTCGTTAGCAATAACTTCTTCTCCAAATTTCTGAAGCTTTGTTTTCCAGGATTTTTTAAATTTCGAATCGAAATGACCTAAAGGAATTACTCCTGCCCTACCTGGTTCAAAGCATACACCTAAAATCGTAGGATAAAAATCATTATTATATATTCGATTACCCGTAGTCTCAAAGTCTACCGAAGCATATCCAGTTTTCTTACAAGCATCAATTAACATATCCAATTGTTGCTCATTCTCTAAGATGTGATATTTTGTTTTTGGTTTGCCCATATTCTTATATAAATTAAGAAGCCTCTACCAAATCATGATAGAGGCTAAAGTTTTAATCCATTCTTTTTCCCAATTATTCATTCATTCTGTGATATCATCCAAACATTGTTTGAGTAATACCCAATCCTTTTTATATGAATGTAGAGAATCGATAGTGTGATATAAATATCCTGGTTCATTCCCTGTTTGCTCAGCCATGTACTCCATAAGTTTCCATGCAAGGTATACATCATTACCAAAATGAGTTACCAAATCGGATGACCTTTGGTGATAACAGATGTGTAATCTCTTTTTACCTTTTATTTCTCTGATTAGGAAATCATAATACATTGAGCAAGGTACTCTTCTTTCTCCCCCAATATATTTTACATCTGTCGGATGAAAGATTGGGATTACTGCCTGGCGAGTATCTGGGTTTCTAATTAACTCATCCCTTACTGCTTTTAAAGCATCCCAGATTCGAGCTTGGTGATTAATTCCTTTAGAATCAGTCCATCCAAATCTTAATCTTTCATTGTAGGTATAATCGAATTTCCCATTTACTAAGAATGGTCTCCAAACATCTTCTCTGATAAGGAATGCTGATCCCGGGTTAATATGGGAGAATTTATCTGGGCCATCCAAAGGATCATGGATTCTTTCCTTGAATTCTTCTTCTACCCATTGTTTGCTTCTCTTATCAGCTAAGAATAACCATTTTGGGTCTCCCAAGGAAGTTAAACAGTATTGATGACAGATTACTTCTTTTGTAATGTAATCCTCTTGTCCTTCAATGTTTTTGTTCTGATAGGATTTGGGTCTAACTATAGCACCCATCTCTATAACATTTCTCATTGTTTCGGACATCAACTCATAACTTGAAGTGTAGATTCTCATTTCTTATCCTCCTTTTGTTTTAAATATTTCTTTTTAAATGCCTGACGAGCTGTATATGAAATACAGGATTCCGGGTATGGAATATCGTCATATCCTAATAGCAAATCCTTAGCACAAAGGGTTATCTCTTTCTTTCCGGGAACTTTTCCTGGTTGTATGCAAGCTAATGTTCTTCGATATACCTTATATTTTACATCCTTTTCATCACAAGTTTTAAAGAACTTCAACATCTTAAGGACCTTTTGAATCCAAACAGAATCTAGTCCTTTGGTGACCTTCTTTATCGATTTATGAGTATCATACATTACTAAGGTTTCTAAGGCAGCATACATCTGATTACAGTTTAATTGAATCATAAATGTTTGGTCCCCTCCATATACGTATTCTCCCAATCTCTGTAATAATAAAAGGTCAAATGCCAATCTCTTTGTAATCTCCGAAGATCTTAAGTTTGCAATTATAATTGGAATATCCAAATCATCTCTTCTACAAAAAGAAGCTGCTATTAAACAACCTTTCCCATTAGAATGTGTATTATCAAAGTCGAATGAATAATTGTAATGGCTTCTCTTTAATTCAGTAGACCTAACTTGAGATCTCATTAAATCCAACTGATTAAGATTTACATAATTATTCAAAAGAAGGTTCCATTTGGTTTTCTGATAATTGAAAAGCTTACCAAAATCAAATTCTGGGTCCATCCAAGCTTTCCTAATATTAACAACAACATTATAGGCATAAATCGCAGAGGAGGAGATCCTTCCTCCTTCACCTTCAGTAAAAAGAATTGGATCCCCTTTAATAAATATTTCATTGATACCTTCCCAAGCAGCTTGTGAGGTAGGATAAAATACTTGCCTTACTTTTAATTGCTTATTGATTGTATCCATATCAATAACGACTTGCTATACGAAATTTGTTAACCATGTTTTTCTTGAAGTATACTACAAATAGGGTTTTATCTGTATAACCCATTAATGCGTAAAATCCACATAATTTTACGAATGATTCACAAAGTAAATTCTGATACAGATTTTCATCGGTTAATTCTCCGGATTGTTTCCAGGGTTTGTTTTTAAGGCAATTCCTTGCAATAGATAAAGAATATGTCACATCCCATAATTGGATTGCACATCTTCTAACAAAGTCTTCACTAGTTTCCCATCCCACTGGGATACACTCATCTTCTTCATGAGCAATTCTGATAAGTGTTTTATTGGGTAAATCAATCTCTGATCCCATTACCATGTTTCGGGAGAATGTAAGCATTTGACTTAAACAGCAGCAATCATATAAGGGAATCCCTAAATTCTTGGCGGTTGTTTTACAGTATTGGTAAATATCTTCTGGATGAATATTTGTGTAGATAAGCAATTCCATGAAGAAGTGTAAAGCATCAGCTAGTTCTTCATTTAGGTTTTGTGCTTCAGCTTTAATATAAAGGAAGGTTTCTTTGTTATCCATATCCTTTATGTAATCCAATCTCTTATTGAAAACCTTGAGCATAGATTCATATCCCTCTCCAAGTTCTTCGATTACCCTACCAGTAAAATCCTTTAGAATGATCTGGCTCTTTTTGGAATTTACATCTATGGGATATGAAGGCAATCCTTCGATCTTAATGTAAGAATCCAATAATTCTTTTTGGAGATCATAGATTTTCTCCAAATGTTTTCCATCCTCTATTTGAGGAGTAGGTTCTTTAATGTTTCTGCTATCCATGGTTACTTCTTAATGATTTATAAATGGTTCTTGTAGTCTTCTTATCTAGATTAAACTTTTCCATTGCAGCATGGATTACTTCTTTTTTCTCTGACCCTTTTCTTTTTAATCCACGCATATACTTAGCAACAAGTTTAGGATCAACCATACTTTCCATATCCTTGAAAGTATTTTCTTCTTCTACCTGTTTGCGAGTCTTATTCATAAACTGAGCAAAGCATACTGCACATAACTCAGAGTCTCCGCATCTTTTACATTCTGATGTAGAGAGGTCATATTCTTTGCCAAAGCAATCATCTCTTGTACCAATAATCTCTGATACATTGGTGGGAACTAAAACCTGAGCTCCTTTAATATCCGGTAATTTATTCTTCTTTGCCATTGTTATATTCGATTATTTTGAGTTTCTTTTGATTTTCTTATCTATAGAAATAACCTGTTCCTTAATCTTCTGTTCATACTTGGGATTAACCTTGAACAGATTATTAGAAAAGATAAGCTTATTCCTATCATAATATTGAAAGAATCTGTTACATCTCAAAGAGCATTGATCACAATGTAAGGTGCAATATTTGCAAGCACCTCGAGGAACCAAACTAAGCTCCTGATCAGCTTTACAATCAATGGGCTCATTATAATCAATCATTGATTCTGTTTCAAATTCCCTTAACAAATCCAGTTCATTGAAGAGATCTTTTCTCTGTTTTTCAAGTTTCTCTAATTCTGTTTCCATGTATATTTAATCATTAATTCATCATTTCTTACTGATAACTCTAATTCATATCCCTTATTTAAAGGCTTTTTAAGAATTTCAAGTATATCTTTAGTGAGCAATGTATTGTACGCAGATATAAATAGACTTTGAATATCCTCTGAAAGCATATCTTGTATCTCATTCAAACTGGTATACATCTTCAACCCAGCTGATTCTAAGTTTTCATATAAAATCATAAACGAATAATATACATCAACCATTCGAAAATTAGATTGAGCTAAACATTCTACATCAGGGAGTCTTTCACATTTAAAACATGATTGCCTATTTGAAGGAATATAAAATACACACCCAAAGCAATCATCATACATATTTAAATTAATTAGGTCCCTTTCTCGATGGTATAATTGGAGACCATCTGAAGATAAAAAATAATCTCCAGTATTCCTACTTGAAAGTGTTAATGTTTGTATCATATTTATTTAATGCTTTATTACATTATGTAATTTCCTTTATAAATGATAATAGGATATCCTTATATCCTTAATCCTTGATATTTGATATCCTATTTTCTTTATATTGAGAATTTCTATCTTTCTATTCTGATATTCTTTATCTATATCTTCTTTTCCTTCCCCCCAAAACTAACCTAAAAACCTAAACTTATTTAAAGCTTAGCTTTTTTGCTTAGTTTTAGTCAATTTCAATTTTTTAGGGTAATAGAAATCCCACCTATCATCTAAGAAAACTCTCCTAAGAGTAGTAATACTTATATCAAAATGTTTAGCTAGTTTAACCTTAGAAACACCATGATAATTTACAAGGTAATAAATCAGATGTCTATCCATATCAGAAAGTTTATGGCGAAATCTTTTGTCCATAGAAGCCTGTTGCATATTCCATTTATAAGTACCCCAATACAAATTACTTGCATGGTTGTTAGTATAATCATTATCAATGTGACAAACTATAGGATAATTTTTTGGATTATTTACATAAGCAAATGCAACTAGTCTGGATAGCTTGAAAAATCTAAATTTACCATCTTTACATTTTAATGATACAGAAGGTATTCCAATGTTAAATAGGTATGGATTTAATCTTTTCATGTACCCTTTATGGACCTTAAACACCTCACCCTCTTGGGATACTTTATATAACCTGGGAATCACTTTAGGGTCTTTTATATACTTCATAATATAATTTCATTTTATTAAGGTATCTCAAAAGAATCATCCTCTTCATAATCTGGGATATCTTCATCATCCTCCCAATCCCAATCATAGCTTTCCATTTCGTTTCTTTTTAAGATTAATAACTTTCATACCAGTCCTTATATAATAATTGATACGATGTTTACTATGCCGTTCTAAATATTTCCCATAATAATACATATCATCTAAGTAGGATTTCTTTTTACCTTTAAATGTTCTTTCCATACGACCACAGATTTGGGAAATATCTTCCTCGGAATCCGAGCCAGCTGCATTCTGTAAATAAACAGCTAAAGGTAAATTTATACCTCTCTTTATAATATAGGTGGTGATTAATACATCGATTTTTCCTTGAGCGAATTGATTAATTATGGATTCTCGGTTTTTTGATGTGTGATCGATTACCCTTATATTATAATCCTTGAGTTCTGGGTGATTAGTATAATATTTATATAAACTTTCAGCATGTTCAATAAATCGAGTAACAATAATTGCTGGTAGTCGATTATATTTAATATTATATAAAACTCTTTCAGCGGATTTCTTTTTTGCTACTGGATCTTCTATAACTGCCTTTTTAAATGTATCGAGCCATCCATCCGCTACTAAATGAGGATTATGTGAGTTTCCCCCTGTGATCTTAATTATCACAGGTGTAGAATATCCTTTCTTTACCATATCTTGTTTGGTAATAATATGGATCTCATCACCAAAGAAACTTCGAAGGTTCATATTATGAATAAGGTCCTTTTTTAATTTGGACATATAAATACTCCCAGATAGTCCTAACCTTATTCGAACATTATAAAGATAACTTAACACAGTTTTGAATTGTTTATTATCAGCAACATCAGCTTCATCAACCAAAACAATATCAATCTTGGATAATTCATTTCGAATCTCTTTAATTTTCTGAGACATTGTTTGAACCATCCCAACATTGAAATTTCCAAATTTCAGATTTTTACCTTGAATAAATTGAATATCTTCACCAGGCAAATATTCCCTGTATTCTTTTTTGGCTTGAGCAAAGATTTGGGAATTATTAATAATCACTAAAGTTCTCAACTTCCTTTGAAAACACTCATGTATAGCAGCCATGAGTAAAGTGTTATGGTTTATAAACCCATTTGCTATGTATGAGTTACCTTTTGGAACATGTATATCATAACATTCTTCCTTAATAATCTCTATGCTTTTAATCCTATCCCAAAATATGTCTTCCTTAGTAAAATCTAAATACTCTTTTAATTTACCTTTAACTGGAAAATCTCCTAAATATCTCTGAAGTTCTGGAAAACCTATGTTAGAGCCCCTTCTTACTTTCTGATTAAACCTTTTGGATGGATACTGTTTAACAGCTTCTTCCAATATATCTTTAGGACTTATATCAAAAGAAGTTCTAGCATACCCAAGCGGAGTATCCGAAGTCTTCCTTTTCACTTTCATTGGGATGTTTTTAAAAAATATATCTCTATACTGGCTTTGAATATGTATCCTAAAAGTATGAGATTTTCCATTTTGCCAAGAAGTTTTTTTCTTATCTTTCCTACAGATGATTCCAAAATTTAAAAGTATGACCATAAGATCATCTATAACTTGTTCATTGACTGAACTAAAAGAGATAGAACCTCTTTTCTTGGTAAATGCTCCATCTGTATCGAATAAGCCCGCTATATACTGAGCTTGTATATCTAATGGAGCGGATAGTATACCATTTGGAATATTTTTTGTATGTGATGTCCCAATTAACTCAGGAAAACAAGAAATTAACTTACTAAACTCCTCACTCTTATGAGATATATTAAAACCCTCAAATTTTCTATGAGGCTTGATCTTTAACTTCATTTGGGGGAAAGTTTTAACCAAATGGTTTGCTATTTCATAATCTTGACCAGATATAGAAAAGCCCCTTGTCTTGATACACCCATCCCCATGTAATGCTCCCAATGAATAAGCTATCTCAGGAGTCAAATATTCGTTTAGTAATACCCCTTTATATTTAAGCGAATGCTTTATGGGGATAAGTTGACCCTTTGTTAAATCTCTCAAATACACCCAATCGAATTTACCATTAATCCAAGTATATATTCTATGATTGTGATATCCTCCGATGAGCTTGTACCCCTTTTTAGTAATAATTCGGATGGCTTTTATTCTACCACTGTTACATCCCCGAGAGGTAAATACTTTCTTACCCAAATGATTATATACCCTATGTTTACAATCGGTTTCTCCCTTATATGGTAAATTTACTAAATCTTTAATTCGGATCAACCCTTTTTCAGTATTCACTAAGCTATCTTTCCCAATGCACTTCCCGCTATTAGTTGCTGCATTGATTACACCTATATAAAAAGGATGGCCCTCAACAGAATTATTAATAAAGCTTTTGATTACATCTTTTTGTATATCTCTTAATTGATAATTGCCTAATCTAGTTACCATCTTTGGTTTAATTGGTAACTTTAACCTGTTATCTTGAATTATAATTTTTACTGATGAATCTAATTCCTTTAATTGCTTACAGATGTGATTTAATAATCCTATTTGGAAGTCCCCATAATCCGAGAGGTATTTTACATACCCATCCCATTTACCTCGTGTTCTTTGCATTAAATACCAAGCATTAGGATGTTTGATCCGAAGCCTATCATAGACCTTTTTCAACAAAACAGGGGGCCCAGATAGAGTCCCCTTATTTCCTGTCAATGTAATTTTAACTGTGTTCATGAGTTTAATATTTGATCCCAATCTGAATTCTTAGGTTGAGAGTTGGGATTATTATCCAATGATATGTTATATTTATATAGGTATTTCATTAACCTTTCCTTAGCTTTCATTCCAAACAGTTGTTCTGGTAAGGGAATCCCATTACAAAATGATAGAGCATCAAATTGAGCTTCTATCCAGGTATCATATTCACAACCTAAATTTTTTGCTTCTGTTGCAGCTTTTGCAAAGTAATTAAGTTTAACTGGATCATCCAAATATGTTTCTTGTAATCCCGTTTTACTAGCAATCATTGAAACATATGCAGAGTGCATCTCAATAGCATCATTGGTATCTATATTCGATAATTCTTGAGTAACCCTATACTCTTCGATTACCTTATCATAGAGATTAATAAGTTTCGAGAGATACCCATAAAAGGATTTGATATGTTTGAACGCAATCTCTAAGTATTTTACATAACCTTCTTTTTTATCCAGGTTATTTACTTCACAGAAGCTATTGCAAGCATTCGTTAATTCCTTTATCTGAGGCCATTCTCTCCCATTTTCTTTAATCTTTCGTACTCCAGTATGACCCTGTTTTATTCGTAACATTTGAATAATCTGAGCAACTAAGCTTGCATCCTCTTTATCCGAAGATAATAATGTATTTACTACCTTCCTTTGTTTTTGATTGGTAGCAACCATTGACCTTTTGATGCAAGCATACTTCTTAGCTTTTTTTGTAATCTCAAGGACTTTACCTTTAGGGATATAATCCTTGAGAAGCTCGATTAAGTCGGATTCTTTTATGTGTATACTTGGATCCCTCATTAGAACATAAGCAATATTATGATAAACGATATAAATCCAATCATACCTAAACATGCAACAGGAGCATAATAAGTAAAATAATCTTCATCTGATAATGTATCAGGGTCAGACTTTAAACATCTCCAAAGATTCTGTAATATTTCCATACCTTTATTCATTTTATGTGAGTTCATGTTTTAGTTGAATTAATTCTTGGTAATTCATATATTTTGTATTATATATTAGATGCAAAGATTTCCTTAATCCAAGATCATTAGCATCCTTATCTTTTGGGAAAATAACTAGCTTGACTTGTTTGTATAAGCATAATTTAAGTGCTAATTGAATTGCTTGTTCTATTGCATCTCCATCTAAGCATAGGATAATCCTTTCTACTGGAGATTTGATAATTTTGTTTTCTTGGTAGGATGAAACAAATTTACCCGCAGTACAGATTCCCCTATTTTGAGAAAGTGTAATAGCATTAAAAACTCCTTCACAAAGATAAACAGATTTATACATATAAAGAGCCTCTTCATTATATAGGATTTGTGATTTACCTAAAGAGGATTCTTCGATATCTGGATTTAAATATCTTGGTCCAGTTGAAAGAAAATTCCTTGCATTATAATATATAATCTTGTGATCCTTATAATATGGGATAATCAGATATCCGAAATGTTTTTCATCTGTGGAGTATCCCCAACCTAATTTGGATAATTGGTTGGGATCAAATCCTCTACCCTTTATATAAGCTCTTGCTGACTTAGCTATTTGGGAAGTTCCTTGATTAAGTAATCTGAAACCTTCTGGGAGAATCATAGGGGCTAATTGCTTTAGCTCTACCCTTTCTTCCTTTATTCGATATCCAGAATCCTTATACTGTTCTAATACTTTTAATCCTTCATTAAAGGTTTCTAATCGCTCTAGAATTAAAACTAAATCGAGGAGATTTCCTTTAGAGTTACATCGAAAACAATGATAAAAATCTGTTGAAGGATTTACTCCAAGCTTACCCTCTCTACCACAGAAGGGGCAGCTAAAGTATGGACCCTTTAACCAACCCCTTCTATAATCTTCAAATCCATGAGCTAAGAAGTAAGCACCCAATAATGACCTGAAATTTTTATTATACATGATTACCTAACCCATTTAGCAAAGTGAGATTTATCGATGAGTTTTAAAAACCCCTCTGGGATGTCTCCCTGATGCCACCAATTGTTGGAGAAAAATTCTCTACCATCTTCTGTGATAGCTTTCATTTCTCTTCCCCCACATCCCATGAAACTACGTCCTCTCTCAGAAGCGGGTACGTAAGGACATACTATCCAAGAAGCTCCATCAATAACCAACCATTTTGGGTCATCTTTATATAAATCCAAATGATTGATCCAAAAAGCACAATAGTAGCAGCATTTTCTCTCTTCCATAATATCCCGATACCGTAGTTTGATGTATTTTCCAGGATCTACTGCTTCTGTAGTACCACAAATTGAACATGTTGTTACCATAGTTTTAAATTTTAAGTTTTAAATAAATGTTTATGCAAATATACATATTATATATTATATATCTTTTGCTTTTTTCATTTTTTCTGGGTCAGCTACTGGCTTATCCCTTTTCTTGAATGAGTTTGAAGAAGATTTTAGTTGCTTGTCTAAATTGGGAGCAATCTTTTCATCGTATGCTTTTCTCTGAGCAACTGTGAATTCCTGGAATCTCTGTTTTTCCAGGTCAATGTTAAATAAACATCTTCCCCAAGAAGGAGCATCCCTTGCAACTACTGTTTCCCATCTTTGAACTCCATGTTCTCTTTCTTCTTGAGTAGAGTTTAACCCAAAAACAAATGAAGCAGTACGAGAGATGTCCATACATTTTGCTATATCGGATTCTTCATACCTTGTTTCTCTTCTTACTTCTCCTTGACGAGTAACATGTTGAGCAGTCCATACGATATCAATATCTTTTTCCATTACAAGGTTACCAACCTCTATGTATACATTGGATATACGATTAAAATCATCTTCATGTTTTCCTAATGATCCCATCTTTCCCATGAAGTCGATTACCAATACATTAACCTTCATCCCTGTATCATTATATATTTCATCGATTGTTGAAGCAATATCAGAAACTGTCCCAACATTTGCGGGTAATTTCTTTACGATGAATTCTGAACCAAGTCTTCGATATTTCCTTAAATGTTTTTGTTCCAGTTTATCTACATCACCAGACAACAAATCATTTTTACTTCTGTTCAATGTTGATTGTTCCATACGAGTCATAATTTCACTGGCTCCATTTTCCATATCTATATAAAGAACAACCTTTTGCATTTTTAAATAACTTCTCGCAACATTAACCAATGTGAAAGTTTTGGTTGCTTTCGATTTATCCAATGCAACAATGATTGAACCTTTTGGGAATCCTCCCCCATTTGCTAAGTGATTTAATTGCCTAAATGGAGTAGGTAATACCATCGGATCAGATTGTCTCACAAATTGACGTTCTACTACATCTTTAACCAAGTATAATGGCTGATCTTTTTTTTCCTTTGTCCTTGAAAGGAGTTTGGCAATACGTTTAGAATATTCATCATATTGATTAAAATCCGATAAATCGAAATTATCATTCAAATCCTTCATTTGAACAAACACAGAAAATTTCAAAACCTTTTCTCGGATATCCTCTCCATCCAATAAAGGCTCTGAATAAAGTTTTTCTACTGTATGTTTAATCTCAACCAAATCATCCTTAGTAACTAAATCTGCAATCCCTTTCACAGAAAGTAAATCCTGTATCTCCTGATTAAGTACTGAAGCATTTTTAGGGATTCGTTTATTCTTTTTGGAAAGCTTAGCTAATGCTTTTGCAATAACTTGATGATTGATGAGAGTAAAATAGGAATCTTTGACCTGGTTTAATGCAAGGATACCATTTTTATCTTTTATGATATAATGTAATATCTCTTGCTGAAAGTCTGTTCCGAAAGCAAATTTGTTCTTATCTTTCTTTGCCATGTTTCTATATGTTTGTTTTGAAAATTGATAGTAGTAAATTGTTCCTTAGGTTATCCTAATTATAACTCCTTATATATCAGTTACTTCCCTGATTAGGGTTAAATTTTATTACCCTGAGCTCATAATAAAAGAATATTATTTATATATTTGCATAAACATTTATTTAAAACAACGGAATTATGATTGCAGAAGGTGAAATCAATAGGCTGAAAGAATTACCTGAAGATTACGATGTCGAACTCTTCAATTTTTATTATAAGAGCATGACACCTTTAATTCGGAAGTTAGCTAAAAACATTGACCCAAGAAGATTCAATGTTTCAAGGGATATAATAATCTCATATTTTTATGACAAGTTACTTTATGTATTTCGGAAGTATTATAATCTGAGTACTGAGAACCCAGAAAAATTTAAGGCTACCATCATTAGCTCTCTTCAATTATATAAGACTCGATTATTAATCAATGCTTATTCCAAACAATCTTTGGATTTTAATGTTGCTATTGCTTCTTTCGAAGATTGCTTTGAAGGAGCAAAAGAGGATTTATCAGACTTATCAGAAGATGAAAGGGTTAAACAAGAAAGAATATCCGAAATTCATGAATTTATGAGAGCTAACCTTTCTGCCGATGCTTATCTGTTATTTCAATTACAGATGAGTCCTCCTCCTTTCTTTTACAGTGAAGAATCTAAACCCAGGCTTACAACTAGCTCTTTATTAGATTTCTTCGAATTGCCTAAGACTAAGCTTTACATTAAATATATCTCTACGCTTAACAAGGAAATTCATGAAGCTATCGAAGATATGAAAGAAACATGGGGATAATCTACAACAAAAAACCCAGGCCCTAATTGATAGAGTCTGGGTTAAATGTGTTATCTTATTATAATGTTATACCTATTCCCGTTTGGGAGGAAAGATTAATTCGATTAATGGTTTAAGTATACTATACAATCCGCAAGCAGAAAGCCCAGCAAATACTCCATATAGAATTACCATATACCAGATTAATCCTTCTAATACTGGAGAAATTTGTAATATCCATCCGAATAAGCATGATAAGATCCCCACTGCAATTGAAACTAATGGTTTAGCCCATTTCTTTTCACTAATTCCCGGGATTAATTTTGATAGTTGGGTTACTACCAATGAGACTAAAGTCATGATCCCTGTAAAAGATGCAAAGTCTGTTACAAGCCCAGGTTCAACAACTTCTTCACTTAAACCCATTGCAGTTTGAGCAGCAATTCCAACTGTGAACATTAAAAGCATGTTCAACATAATAATTAACTTCTTGAGTAACATTTTGTTATGAAATTTTAGTTTAACATAGGATTTACATTAAAAAATAGTAAGGAGAAGGCCTTTCACAAGGTACCTTCTCCCACCAACATATAAAAAACCTAAGAACAGAAGAATTAACCTCTACCTTCTATTGTCCAGCTTATAATGGTTGAACCCTCTTCTATGGTTATATCCCGAGAAGTATTACCAGAATCTGTATAATCTCGGTAATCACCACTTACTTGATGTGCAGTTCTAATTCGAGTTACTACTACACCGGGCAAACCAATATGAAGTTTATCCCCTACAACAAAAGTTTGAGCTGAGAATGATAATGGTAAACTTGAAAGTTTATGAGTTCCCATAATACTACCATTTCGATAAATATTAATATCACCAACTGATGGAGTATTATTTTTTGTGAGGTTCAGTGAAACTTTCACGGTCTGTTGTGGAGGTTGTGGAGGCTGAGGGTCCTCTTTACTAACGGCTTTAATATCGATATCCAATGCCCCAGGAACTACGAATTGAACTTGATGGTCCGTAGTAGCAGTGTACTCACCATTAACCGTATATTCCCATCTATTGAATTTAGAGCTACCATCTTGGCCTACTACCTGGATCACTGCACCCTTAGGCAAATTCCAATTCTTAGTTGTAGTAACAGATGTTACTCCAGTATCTGGAACTTGACTTCCACCAGAAGCAGTACTATGTGAAAGAACATATTGACATTTTCCATCGGTACTTACTTTAATATGTACTGGATATGTCTCTTCTGGTTTCTCTTCGAATACAGCCCAATATGTAACATTGGAATTAGCAGTGAATGTATAACTAGCAGATCTAGATACTACTTGTCCATCCCTACCTTCAAGTCTCCATTCAACGAAATTATAACCAGACCACGGAGTAGCGGTAATGGTTACCCTTGAACCCTTAGCATAATATTGAAACACTGGTTCAGTTAAACCACCTCTATCAGAATTGGTTTTAATCAATACCTGTTCTGGTTCTGGTTCTTCATCTTTCATGAACAGAGCATAGAAATAATAATCTCCAGTAACCGTATGCTGGAAGCTTGCAGGATAATCCAACTTAATACCACTAGGTCCTCCAGCTCTCCATTCCAAGAATGAATATCCACTAGCGGGTTGAGCAGTAATTCTAATTGTAGTACCCTCCTTATATGAATTTACACCAGCAGGAGATGTTGTACCACCAGCACCCGAGCTTACTCTGATTTCGAAATAATTTTCTACGATCTTTTCGTTAGCTGAAGCATATAGAACCAAATCCTGATCTGGCATATTGAATGAGTGTGTAGCATTGGTGGATACCAAATTAGAGGGTATAACAGAATCTCTGTACCATCCAGCAAATTCGTAATCCTGAGAAAGGAGGTTTGCCTTCACTGTTACTGGGTCATTTACAGAATAAGCTCCTGCACCTGATAATTGGAAGATACCACTTGGAGAACCTAATAATGTTAGATCCCGTTTTGGCGGTACCAATTTACAAATAACATTCGTAGTTTTAGTTACCCCAAATGTTAAAGGATTAATTGTGTATCTTACTCCATCGATTTCCCAATAATCGAATCCATACCCAGTTACTGGTACACACTGAAGTGTAGCTTGAGTATTAATAGAATACATCCCTTCTCCACTAATCGTAGCCTTACCAGCGGGATTAACTGTAACACTAACTTTTACCTTTGTAGAAGAACCATTAAAGATTGCCTTTAAGTTTGTGTTCTTTTTAACTTCTATTCGATAAACTTGTTCATTGGAGATCAAAGCATCACCCTCATACCAGCCAACAAATCCAGAACCACTGGCGGGAGAAGCAACTATGGTTACAAGAGATCCTCGTTTATATCTACCTGCTCCAGTTACTTCACCTGAACCAGTAGTACCTGCCGCAGAAACAACTTCAATGTTCAGATCATACATATCAACCAAAGATACCATTCTTGAGATATCCATTGTAAAATCTGCCTTACAATGTACATCCGAAGCAATAAGATTTGGATTGGTATCTTGATCTCCAACTGGGTAGAACTGAAGTACTAATTGGAAATTACTTTCATACATATTCAACAGCCCATATACACTGTAATTGGTTTGTTGAATTTTTTCTCCAGTGTCTTCATTTTGTGAGTTGTTCCTTAACCAGTTAAAAGCTACTGGAGTTTGGAATTTAACATTGAGTGGAGTAGGCATTATATAATCCATGGTTGCAGAGAGCTCGGCAACTAATTGATTTTCTAAACTCATTTGAAGAGAAGAGAAATCCAAATGGATACCCGCAATCAAGTTAATTGCATCCCCAAGAGTACTCAATGTAAGGCCAGGGTCTTCGATAGTAACAATGTTGGATTTATCAAATCGAGTAAGTGTTCCATTAGTATATTTTCTCTTACTTACTTTCTGAGTAAAGTTTGAAAGTCCAATTGACCTTGAATCATATTTAGGGATTAACAGATTTAGGTTAGCCATATCAGCTTCATACCTTGATAAGGGTACATAATCTGTTTCTCCCCACATATAATTATAAGGATTCATAATATCCTTGATAAGGTAATCTTCTCCAACAACTTCTACAGAGAACATTGCAAGTACTACCTCTTGGTTTCTTCTAAGTGTACCACTTAATAAGGATAACCAAGTTTCCATTGTGGAGCTTGATTGTTTTAATTTAGGTGTCCAAGCATCTTGCTGATCTGGGTTTACATAAACTCTGTAAGATGTAATTGTACCACCTTCTTGTTTGGAGAAGAGATGAGTTGCGATTAAAGCTACCTCTTTTACTCCAGTAAATTTACCTAAGCTTATAGGTACCTCCAATTCTGAGGATTCTAAGGTTAAAATCCCATCTGGTGTGATACATGCAGATTTGGGATTAACCAACACATTTCTTTCGTTTGTTAAGTTATGACGGAAATTCTTTGTATCGTCTGCTGAAATCAACAGAGTAGTTCCATCATAAAAGATTACATTATATCCAAATAATGGTCCAATTCCAATTGGAATAGCAACAGCTTCACTAGCTTTCTTAGACCTGATCTCGGATAAGTAATCATGATACCGAATCTGTCCCATAGGTTTACTTTTTTAAGTGTTCATATACATATTGGTTTATATCTTCGATTCCTTTTATCAGGGATTCACAGAAGGCATTATTTATCTTTTCATCCTTTAGCATACTTACCTCTTCTCTGTTATCTTGGAATAACCATTCGATAAGCATGGCATAATAATTTCCCATTAATACTGTGAAGTTAGCATCCTTATCACAATCCTGCATATCTGGAGACCCATATCGAAATTTAAGTTTAGGGAAATCCTTTTTTAATTGCCCATACATCATTGAAGAGAAGATATCGGATTGTGTTTTTCCTGGGGAAGTATAAATCTCTACACCAGAAGCAGTGTACCAAGTACTACCATCTCCCGCTGCATTATTGTGTAAAGAGATAAGTAATTTTATATTGGAAGTAGGAATACTGTTAGCTTCAAGTTTTCGTTTAGATAATCCTGGTTCTTTTAAACCCAGGGTAGTAAAATGTACCTCGTATCCAATTGTGTCTAACCTACTTGCGAGTTTTTTACAAATTTCTCTACTCCAAAGATATTCTTTGTGAGTACCATCTGGAGAGCATTTACCCTTTACATCATTTCCATGTGCGGGGTCTAAGATAATACATAATGATTTAGTGTTCATGAGTTTTCTATTTTAGTTACATAATTCAGTTTCAAACCTTGCATAAATAATTCGATGGATTGGTCCATTTGAGACAATTGAAAATGTTCTTTTGGTATGTAGATTTGTTCCAACATCAGATTAAATAAATTTTCAGTATCCGTTTCTACATCTAAGTATACTCCCAGAGGTTTGGACTTATATCGAAATTTATTTAAAAATGTGGAAGTTTCTGAATGGATGTTTTTAAGGATCCTTTGAATTTTTAATTCTGTGTTTTCTTTATCAGAAATATGGTTCTCGGATCTTACTCGGATTATATAATACTTAATAAGTACTGAATTGTGATTTAGAACTTCCCTAATCATCGAATTAGCTTCTTCCTTACCAATATCGGATTCTGATAATCCTTCGAAATAATTATCAATTTTATCGGATACATCGGAAATCCCTTGAACCCTTTTGGTTAAAAATACTGACTGGGATACGAATACCAATACGATTAATAACATCATCACCATGAAGACACCAAAGATAATTTTTAATGCTCCATAATCAGATGCTGCTTCGGCAAGTTCTAAAGATACCTTGGTTAGTTTATCAATATCCTGAATTTGTTGTAATAATATCATAAGTCATCTCTTTCATATTTTGCAATGATTTGAGTAGATTCTGTTACTTTAAATGTATAAGAAAAACTTGTAGATAGTAGTGTTCCTTGGTTATCATACCAGCCCAAGAATATGATATTGGATTCGTAATAAATACTAACCGTATAATCATATCCTCTTACTGCTTTATCTGTATTACCAGTAACAACCACCATGCCCTCTTCGATGGATGGACCTTGTGTGCTTACGATAATATTACAGAAAGCATAAGCAACCATTAATTGAACATTGATTGGAGCATACTTAGCAAGCACCCTTTCCAATCGAGCTTGTTCTTCTGGTTTAAGGGTTGAGGCTACTGAGGTTAAATCAATGATGTAACTTGAGCAAGCTTTACAATCTGTGGAATCACCATCGTATTGATAATTGCTATCATATGTTAATGATGTATCATATCTTGCTTTACCAACGATAGTGGTTAATAAGTTTTCCTCTTCTAATGTGTAACCTTTGAGTTTAAAGTATGCAGTAAGTAATACCCTGTAGAACTTTTCTGTTCCTCGGATTTTATATAGGGATACTGCATACCTTATCAACCTTCGGTCAATAGCTGAGTAGTATTTTACTACCCTTTGAGCATTCTCTGGTTTATATCCAAGTTTGGTAGAATATTCCAACTGAACATTGTATTCCAAGTACCATACATAGAATGGAGGATTATGTAAAAATTCTCCTTCTGTTACTGGAGTAGTATATTCTTGTGGAGGAGCCCCTAAAAAATCATAGATATAATCGAGTAATCCCGCTCTGGTAGTTTCTACATCGATGATGTCAAGGATATTATCTATATTGGGCAACATCGATGAATTCCTATCAGTATCATCAACAACAGATTCTCCGATTAATTCCAAGAACCTTTCTAATACCCCCTTATCATTTTGATCCTTATATGTATCGAAGGCTTTAAAATAAGAGGGGAGTAAATCCATTAAAGCATGAAAGTTTATCATGATGTTTCGATTACATTAATATGTACATTGCTTACAATGATTCTTGGTACTGAGTAATCATTGATAATCTGGTCTTTACCATTTGGTATCACTTTCATTTCCCAAGTATCTCCGATTTTGTAAGCTCCAGATAAAGGATTACCAATTGTGAATGTAAAGTTTACTCCCGCACTTTCTGAGATGATTGTGATTGGAGAACCAAGGAAAGTAGAATAAACTTCTCCAAATTCTGAAGCAACGGTAAAGGTATCTTTCTCCAAATAAGATATCGTATAATTTACTTCATCCTCTATGGATTTAACTTTGAAGTTACTCAGGTTTAAATCTGTTTCTGTGTCCTCGGATTTGTTTGGGTAAGGGATTGTATAAATACTATCGATGGTAAGATAATCCACTGTACTCAAATTATCGATGAGGGCATATAAATCGGATAATCGGATTACCTTGTTAATATCGGAGTTACTGTAATCATAATTCTGAACCAAAGCTCTCAGTATATCATCAGAAATAATATTACTTCTTAATGATGGCATACCAGTTACTGTTAAGTTCAAAACTACATAGGAACTACCAGCGGGCAATACTCGGATATTTGTAGTGATGATTTTCTTACTTGAAACATATCGATAAGTGGCATCCCTTAAAGATTCCGAGGCAACCCCTCCTCCATCTGGGATAATATAGATATCCACAAATTTACCACACCTAAAATCAATGTATGCTTTATCTACACCAGGAGCAAGTTTAGTTACATCTATGTAATCCTGTTTGGTGATTGCTACTCCAAGTGTTCTAATGTTTAAAGGAACATGTTCCTTGAGCATATCAAAGTTTTCATAATTAGAACCACCAGTGATTCTATTTGGATTTGTGATAGTCATGTCCTTGATACCAAGATCTCCATCTACTGAGGTAATGGTATTCTCTGCATCATTGCCAGCTTCACCTTTTGTGATAAAGTAGCTGAGTAATATTGGGGAATTCACTGCAGGTTTTTCACCATACATCCCATCACCAAATACAATGTAGGGTTTTTGATCCTCGGTTAATTCTACCATATAATGTTTATCATTAGGTCCAGAATATCCTAATGTTTCTACTAAAGTCCAAAGAATTCCACCAAGTTTTAATACTGCAGAGCCCTCAACATAGAACCCATCTGTTTCATCGATATAAATGATAGCATTAGGATCCGAGATTACTCCAAGATCTTTTTCTGGTACCAAAGTTTTTTGTTCTACTGGGACATAGACCCCATAGGTATCTTTGTAGAAAGTTTTCTGTTTTGTGGAGATGTATGTTAATCCATTTGTACCATTAAAGGTTGTACCAATAGGAATAATATAATCTTCCTTGGCAACATCTCCATTATTGATCTGGATTAATATATCAGTAGAAGCAGGGATTGCTGCTTTAATGTGATAATCCACCAACTTCGAATGTTTAACTAAGGATGAGTACCTTCTTGCTGAGATAAAGAAAGTTTCCCTTGCCATGTTATCCAAGTAGTAATGAATTACTTCTGCTACCGAAGACCACATGGAAAGTAAGATAATAAAAATGTTACCCTCGGAATAATCAGTAACTTCGGGCAACTTAGTTCTCATGTTTTGAACCAACTGGCTCTTGATTGATTGGTAAGATCTTGAAAAAACATCTAACCAGGGATTCTTTAATATTGCCATAACTATGCCGATTTTTGATATGAAAAATCAAGTTCTCCAACCATCTGATTAGTTAAAACTTGGTATCTTAACCTAATCTGTATTTCTGAAGGAGTGAATTGTATTTGGGTTTCCAAAAGTCTCACTCTTGGTTCCCAAGCTTCGATAGCTTCTTTAGTAAATCGATATACTAATAACCGAGTTGCATTTATGTTTGGTTCTTCCAAGCATTCATAATTTCGAGTACCAAATATCTCTTGCCTTAATCTAAATCCGATTTGATAAACCAAGATAGAGATAATGTTATCTTCGATTAATTCCAATGAACCTTTTTTAGGTTTCCATGAACCACTTGTTAGTTGGATAGGAAAAGTTGGCCCTGAACCAATTGACTTTTCCAATATATTTTCGCTCATTGTTTTACTGTTTGATGTTCAATATCAGCCATTACTGTTTTAACTAATGGTGTATTAGCATACCCAGCTAAAGAGAGGAATGCGGCTTTACCACCATCCATTGGGGTAGCTACTGCAGCTGCTTGGGTTAATCCAAGTTTAAGGTTATTAATATCATCCTCAATCTTGTTTAATCTCTGAAGGAGTTTATCTGTCATCGTTGTACCAACTTCCCCATCATTGAATATCACAAGTTTTCCTCGGATATTATGATCCTCTTTTGCAGTCTGCTCCCAAGTGGATTGTGTTTCTTGAGTAATAGGTGTAGGAGTTTTTATAATTACACCATCTGGGCTCAATGTAATCTCATGAAATTTATCCTCGGATACCTTCAACAAAATTTTCGTAGTGTTTGTTTCATCATCTAGAAATATTTTGTTACCATTTGGAGTAACTATTCCGATTACTTCCTTCTTTTCTAATTCTGGTGGTACTTGAGTTTTTGCCCATCCACAGTATGACCAGAGAGGATAATTTGGGTCTCCAGATTGGAATTCCACGAAAACTACATCATTGATTTCTGGAGTTAAATACTTAGCTCCTGATTGCAAGGGTCCAGGCTGTCCTTTGGGATAAGCCCAAACCAATGTTTGAGTTATATCTGGGACTTCGATTTGTAATCGATTAAGTTTTAAAGGATCCTCGTTATTAATTACTATTCCACGGTAAGTAGAATAGAATCGACCAATTCCTTCTAAACCATTTTCCCTTAAATATACCAGGCTCATTTTGTTTTATCTTTTAGGATTTGATCATTCTTGTTAATATTGGCAGTCTGAGTAGCTTTATTTAAAGATACTGCATCTTGATTTGCTTGTACCTCGGTATACTCTCTTCCCTGTTCATCAGTACCTGTGATTACTGTAACTTCTCCCATATCTTCGGTTTCCTTTAGAATCTTTTCCTGGAATGCCTTTACTTGTTCAGCTTTAGCAATCTCAGCAGGAGTAAGATCATTAGCAATTTTCTGAACCTTCATTGCTAAAGATTGGGTATTTACCTTTACATCCGATTGAACCACTGTACCATTTGAAATGGTTTTCTTGATTAATTCGAATGTGGTAAGGTACCCAGTAGAGGCATCTATTCGATGAGAAGCTTCTTTAATGTACCAATCTCCAGAATACTTTTGAGAAACATTCTGAATAGAGAGCATTTGAGAGCTCATTAGAGTTGGCTGCCCAATTGTAACCATTGTAGCTTCAACCTGTTTCTGTAAAGCATCATTTACTTGATTGAATGCGAGTATCTTGGAAGAATCTGCATCACCTGCATAACCTAAAAGGTCCTTAGCAGAGAGATTTAATTCGATTTCCTTTTCTCTAACTACTTCTGGGTTATCCCAATATTCATATTTTGACCCATCACTTTTTGGAACTATCTGAATGGTTTTATCCCTTTCCAATGATTGCCATCCAGTAGTTCTATCATAACCCGCTGAAGAACTTTGATAATCTTTTGAACCAAAGTCTTCTGGGTTTACTGTTTCCTTTACCTTAGCCTTTACCTTTACTGTATAATTATCCAGTGAGATAGCAGCTAGTTTCATAGGGTCATTCCCTGCAGCTTTATATTCATTTACAACCTTTTCAAGATACTCTGGAGCATATTTCCTAAGGTAATTAGGGTCTTTCTCTAAGAGTTTCTTAGTTGCTTCTTCATCTTTATATTTATCTGTGCTGGGTCTAGTTGCAGCTCCAGTGATACCATCTACTCGAGAATCATAAGTGTTAGGAGCATTGGAGGGAATGGTTTCTCCAGTAATACCATCTACTGAATTATCTGGCAAAGAGCCATCTGTTTGAGTTACTCCAGAATCTAAGGATTTTGTTTCACCATCAATTTGAGATTTCTTGGCAACATCTAAAGCCTTAAGCTTTTTTCGAGTGGTTACATTAAATGATACAATTTCTCCTGTTTCTTCATGCCATGTAAATGAAGCTACTGGAGCTTGATTGAAATTAGTAGGATGGATTGATACTGTATCATCTCTTCCATCTACATGATATGGACCATTTGGGATATACTTTGCTGCATCCTTTAATGCAGTATATGGAGTCCTACCTACTTGAACGAATGTTCTTCTTTTTATCAGCTTATCATTCCCAACTTCCTTCATCCCATAGAACCATCCATGATCTGTTGTTGGAATGGTTAACCCTGTTATAGAGGAATAACCAGTATAAACATACCCAGGAGCAAGTTCCTTAGATTCCTCAACATCATAGATATAAGATTTAAATTGAACCTTTCCCTTTAGCTCGTCTTCAATCCATTTCAGAAAATTATCATCAGCATTCTTTTTAAGTTGCTGGGATTTAAGGATTGAAAATCCATCTGTACATTTTAAAGTAATGATAATACCTTGAGCGGAGAATCTTATGTTGGTATCCCTTACCATTACTTTTCTTGGAGCACTTGGAGCATAGGATTTATCTGGGTAAACGATTCCCCATTGTACTCCCAGATATTGCTGTTCTCTGAATTGGGGTATATCTATTAGGTTAGGATTTTCTGTAGTGATAGTGATAAAACATTCATCATCTTTTTCTTCTCGGTATGTATATTCAAACCCAGTAACAAAAGTACCTATTGGTAATCCTGATAAAGGGTCTATGATTGGTTTATTCTGTGAGTCTGTTACCTTAACAAAAGGCATACCGAACCCCTTGGGTAACATTGACTTTTCGTTACTCATGGGTTCGGTATGATTAATTGTTTACCCCTATACACTTCTGTAAAAGGGTCAATGATATTATTTGCATCAGCAATGTCAGCCCATAACCCAGAATCACCATAATATCTGAATGCTACACTTTGTAAAGTTTCACCTTCCAATAATGTATGAACTTTTTCTTTCCCTGTAAGACTGAAAGTACTGGGAATCCTTTCTAATGTACTGGTACCATCTGGATATTTAATCCTTACTGAATTAGTATAGGGATTTCTTGTAGACTCTTTCATATCTTACACCTCCACTTTATCTGGATATTTAGGTTTACTTTGAGTAGCTATTGGTTCTTCTGGCATAGGTTGAGGAACATTACCATGAACCCTTTGTATATCTGCAGTAGTTAGGTTATGTTTAGTAACCCTTTTGAATGTTAGCTTTTGTGTAGCAGCATTAGGCAATAATCCCAAATCTGTAATTGGTGAGGTTCTGTTAGCCCTACAGGCATTCTGAAAATTACTCAATACATAAGGTGCTGATACCAAGATAAATGAGTAATCCTTAAATAACTCTGCTGAACCCCAGGATATCCAAAGTTCAGGGGGAGAAGCTGCATAAGCATCAGCCTTAGACCAGGATTCTAATAACCTACATTTTTTGATTACATCCTTTCTATCTGATTGTGTAGAATACCAAGAGATATCGAAAGATATGGTATCTTCTGAACCCGTGTACATATAGAAAGGATTGTTTCTTCCATTTGTCCTTACTGCTACCCAACTGTTCTCCGATTCGATGTTTACTTCGGAAGGTTTACCCTGAATAACAATGGATTCATATGTACCATTACCATCAGCATTTGTATTTGGATTGATAATGATAATCTGATTCTTTACTGTGTTAACTGTTGGGGTGGCTTTAAGTTTAGGTTTGGGTACCTTTAGTAATGCTCTTCGTTTTGTAGCTTGTAAAGCACTTACTCCAGTGTTAATATTTTTCTTAGCTGGATCAATCTCTGTAGGCAATACAATTCTCTGGGCTTTGAGAGAAGTTAATCTGTTTGCCAAGATCCTTGCTCTCCAAAGGTAAGTAGCAGGACCCACAGCAGCTTGACCTACTGTAGAATTATCGAAAGGTTTAAGGAGTGCCTCTTGTAGCACTCCATGTATTTTATTTATTGCACTTGCCATGTTACTTTCCTCCTACCTCAATTACTTCATTTTGACTGTGTTCATTGATAGCTTTGCTACCAACAAGGTTGCCATCCAAGTAGATGTTAATTGATTTGGTACCTGGTTGAGCATTAGCAAAGTTCCTTTCCCTATTGGCATTGAATTTATCCAATGAGGTGTAGAACTTTACCAAAGCATCTGTATTGAGTACCTCTCTTTCTGCTGTTGTAAGGTTTGCGGCATCGATTCGTTGTTGCCTTTCTTCTTTGGAAGTCAGGGTAGCTTTAAGAAGAGAATTTGTTTCTGATGATTGATCATTGTTTTTATTCAATGCTGTAATGATCATTGGTAGGAATGTGATTATCGCTGAAAGGGCTAATCCCCACGGTCCTCCGAAGAAAGCTAAAGCTCCTCTCATTACTGATGAAGCTCCGAATCTTAGGGCAGCCCCTCCCGCAGCAGCACCAGCAGCTCCTCCAATCAGGGATAATGGATTATACCTTTGAGCATATCTGGTAGCAACAGCTTCTGAGATTCTTCTGGTTCCTCCTGAAGCAGTTTGAGCATAATATCTCATCCTACCAGTTCTATCTTCTTTGCCCATTACCTTACCAAGATATTGGCCTTGATGTGATCTCATCCATTCATGGTAGAGCATTGCATTACCTACACCTCTACCCGCTAAGCCAGCTTTACCTTGAGCAATGATTGACCTTTGCATAGCAGCATACTCAGCTGCAGAAATTGTAGAAGCTTTCCAACCTTGTTTCATTACAAGGAACATGTTCCTTAATGAAACTGTAGAATCATTGAAAAGCAATCTCATTGAGGACTTTAATGCGATTACTGAAGCATTGATTGTACCTAATACTACAGTACCAGTTACTAATGCTGAAACAAATGGACCTATTGGAGAATCAAATATTGCTTGAACACCTTCCAGGATTTTACCTATACCTCTTAACCAGGGTGTTAAAGTGGGTCCTAAAGATTCAGCAAAAGAAGTTGTTAAGTTCTCCCAAGTTGATTGTACTGTTTCTATAGCTCCAGCGAGTGAAGCCATTCTTTGCTCACGAACAGAAGCAGCAGCTCCCTGGGAGTTGTTATTTAATTCATCCAGAAGATTGGTATAATTCTGGAATGCTCGAATCATTGTAGAACCAGCTCGTTCACCTCGAACACCCAAGATATTAACCAATAAGTTATACTGATCCAGTTCTCCAAGTCCTCTACTTGCATTAGCAATTTTCTGTAATGCTAAGCCAAGATCAATGAGCTGACCATTAGCATCTATAAAATCTGATTTGGATAACCCTAATGCAGCTAAGGCTTTTCCACCTTTGAAGTTAGGGTCTCCGATTGATTTAGATAAATATCGATAAGCATTAGCTAATGCAGTACCTGCCATTGAACCCTGGATACCAGCATCACCAAGTACTCCGATTGCAGCAGCAGTTTGTTCCAGGGTAGCTCCTAAGTTTGTAGTGGTAGTACCAGCATACTTAATTGCTTCACCCAAATCATATAGATTTGTATTCGATCTGGTTACTGCTCTTGTTAAAACGTCAGAAACTCGAGTAGAATTGGCTTCTGTAGAATCAATCATAAACATCTTCATGATGTTGGTCATGATATCTGCAGCTCCTCCTTTTCCACCGAGTTCTGACATTGTAGCATTGGCTAAGTCAGCTGCAGCAGTGATATTATTAAATATCTCTGTTGTTCCCTGTCCTGCCATTGCCATATATTGCATCGCGGAGCCAATATCTTGTGAGGTAAACATTGTATCTTTACCTAAAGTCTTAGCTCTTTGAGAAAGAAGCGAAAAGTCTGTACCTGTATCCTTTGCAATTGCTTTTACAAAGGTCATTGTATCAATGAATTTTGCTCCTTGTAACACAGCTTCACCTATACCATAGGCAGCTGCACTACCAATTGCCATTCCCGCTGTTGCCATTCTATTGACAGCATTGAGATTAGCATTGGTTATATTTTTAGCCTCTTGATGTAGTCTTCGGATTTCTTTGGAGGATTCTCTTGCTTGATTGGAAAATCTATCCTCCAATACCAAAGCAATACCGATTTGTAGTTGTCCCTGATTTGGGGACCCTGAAGTGAAAATAAGGCAGTCCTCCTATAGTTTAAGTGAAACCATTATTTCATTAATTTTTTAAGCTGAGCAAAATACTGATCAGCGTTTTCGAGAAGTCTCTTCCTTTTTGAAAGGGGGAGTTTGTATAGAGTGAGATAATCTATTTGGATTTTAGCTCTGTTGATGTAAGCTAATTCATCCTCTAATATCCCGCGATATAAAAAAAATCGGGAGTACCCATAATAGAGAATCCAGCTTTGTATCCTTTTGTTGGATGTTCCAATTCAATAAGCCCAGTATAATATGGATCATTCTCAGCAACTGATTTTCTGATCTCTGCCATATCCCTGGGTGAAAATAATGCAAAGCTTTGAACTGTTTCCCATTTATCCTCTACCTTTAATTTGAGGTCCCTGGCTTTTAATTCCAGGTTCTTAGTTTTAACTGGAGTGTTCATCATCATTGATTCACCTTTACCAGTTAACAAAGAATATGAAACCTCCTTTCCACTTTGAAGTGTTATGGTGAAGTTCTTTGTGTTTCCAAAGGGGTAATATGGAACTGCGAAAGGCTTTGCATTTAATTCTTCTTCTGTTGGGGATTGATGATAATCATCGAAGAGAAGTTCTTTAAGGTCCTGCTCATACCGAATCTTATCCCCATTTGGCCAGGTATATTCGAATTCCATTACTTGACCCAATGAAAAGATTCTAGAGGCAATCAATATTGCATATCTAATGTTACAGGGTAATTCATGTGCCTGTTGTTCTGTGAGCTTTCTATTTGGAGTAAGATTGGTATCTACTACAATCCTTGAGATGAACTCTGAAAAATTAGAGAGTGTTTCTGATTTTATGGGATTAGATAAAATATCATCATCCTCACCATTCTGTTCTCGGATATAAACATAGGCATTCATATCTGGAAGGTTTACCTTCATAGCATTACTGTTTACTAATGTTTCCATCTTTTCTGTTTTTATATGTTGTTACTATGAAAAAACGAGGGATTTCACAACCCCTCGTTCTCTATTCAGTTTTCTACACTTTAGATTTTCTCGATTTGATCAACTGAGAATTCCAAATCTTCCAATGTATTATCCGAACTCATACGGTCCAGATTTTGACCATTTACCCGGCAAGGCCAAACTCCAGTACAAATCCAAGAGTTAAGTACTGAACTGCCATCCTCGGCTAATTCATCAATCTTAACCGATTCTTTATACTGATCTGGTGTAAGACCTCCGCCTACTAATAAATCCTGGACGGACATAAGCCAGTTCCACATCCATACATCTGAACCCGAGGTGGATTCCAATTTCTGGCAAGTAAGATTACCTACTTGTACTCTACCTCCTGTTTTAACACTGTAATTAATATCCCCATGTTCTGTCTGGTCAATAGAGATTTCAGGAAGTGTAACATTCTGAAACAGGTACGGATTCAATGGATGTTTTACGAATGTAATTTGCCAAAGAAACTTTTTTCTGGGATTAGAAACTTTTGCCATATCTTTTTGATTTAAGCTTGTTCGATATTAATTGCACCAGAAGAAGCATCCAGCACAATTCCAATGTTAATCTCTTGCAAAGCAACAACTTCTTTGATAACCAGGTTAGCTTTATACTTACCCTGACGTACATCCTTTTCGTTGTTAACCTGCAAATCATCAAAAGAGGTTGCGAATTGATCACCTTGCCATTCATACGAATGAACTCCATTTCGATTCTGAAGATCCTGGAGATAAGGGTCTACTTCCAAATACATCTTACTCCAAGTTTCGAAGTTATTGGGTTCTTCCAGATAACGTTCCATGATTGGTCTCAAAACTTTCTTAATGTAGTAAATCAACCTTTCTACATTCAGGAATCTTTCAGAATTTGAAAGCATCGTGGAAGTGAAGTTATGCCATAACAATGTAGCTTTACCACCAGAAGCAACTTCCTTGATAACAAAGATGTTGATGCTTTCAGCAGCCAATTCATTGAGATCATCATATCTTCCTGGGCTACCAAAGTTTTCAGCTACTGGCCCATTGCCATCCCCAACGATTCCTCGATTCTGACCTGCGAATGAATACCAAGGTCCCCATTCTGTAGCAGCTTGAGCAGACAAACCAAATACAGTACCCAATACATCGGAATCCATAAGCATACCATCCTGGTTATACAATCTCAGACCTCCAGCGAAATAGGCAACATGTTCAGAGTTGATCCCTATATCCTGTTTTGCCTTTAAGATCGTAGCCTTGGTTGTGTTTACTTTTGGGATTTCGATAGCATAGGTAGCATTCTTGGTTAAATCGGCAGCGGAATACCCAGCCTGATGTACAGCTTGAGCTTCTGATAAATGCTGATGAATATGAGAAGCGAAGAACATATAGAAGTCTGAGTAATCCTTCATAACTTCGAATCCCTGAACCCAGTCTGTAGCCACTGGAGTAGTACCCGCATTACCTACTGTACCAAGGTAATACAATGGTTTATCAGCACCCAATGTTACTGGAGCTACATTTGTACTCTTAATAGCAAGAGTAGTGTTGTTTACCTTTTGAGCATCATTCAAAAGATTGATCACATCCTGGACTGTTGAGTAATCCTGGGAAGTATCAGAGCCCACTAATACTTTTGTGATTGTTACATCGAAATATGGGTCTGCGGTTAAGAAGTTCTTGAAAAGAGCTGTATCGATAAAGATTGGATGAGTACCATCACCATTCTTGTAAGAAAGTACTGGATTGGTATTTACCAGGAATGCAGAAGTAAGGTTATCTTTAGCATTCGTATTATACAAGCTAGAAATTACTCGATTTCCTACTTGTGTAAACACAACCATAAATTTACCGTTAGTACTTTGGATATCCCCCCCATACTCCTTTGTTTCAAGTTTGAGCTGGATAGTGATAACTTTTGAATCGAATCCTGTTAATTCCAGGTTCAATGTTTCACCAGTATCAGAAACATAAGCATTGCCAGAAACTTTGCCAGCAAGCACTGTACCTTTTACTGCATCTACTTTACCACTGATTAAGTGACCAATACGACAGATTCGAAGTTGTCCTCCCATGCTTAATGCACGAGAAATGTTTGAAATGGAACCATCGGGAACTACCTCGGAACCAAATACCTCTGCAAATTGAGCAGGGCTCTTGATTATCTTTGAAGCATCAAAGAATGGGCCCTTAGTTGTTCTTGCAAGGACAAATCCAATACCATTGTTAGGAGTAATGCTTGCAACATTGTTGTTAATGACTGTGAAGTCAACTTTAGGACTTGTAGGCATATTGTTAATAAATTAGAGATTAAAGAATGTTTCGATATAAACAAAAAAAGGAAGGAGAAATGAAATGATTCATCACCTCCTTCCTCCTAATCTGAGTTTCGACTATGGAATGTGTATGTTATCCTTAAGTGGTTGTTCTGTATCCTTATTAAGGATATCAACGTTAATTTCATTAATCGGTGTTTCACTACCAACTTCAACTGGTGGCTGAAGTAAGGTATCTTGGATTTCCCAAGTATATACCTTTTCTATGATCCCTCTTTCATCGTTTGAATTATCATAGAAATTAGAAGCAATTACAAAAATGTTTCCATCGAATGGAGCCCTCTCATAAATATAGGGTTTTAAATAGCCTCTCTGAGGAATTGAAGAATTCATGATAAGGTTTAGTAATCGTTGATCTTCTGAGTTTTTAGAAACTAACCTTACATTTATATATTGGTCAATTGCCTCGAAAGGAGTTTCACTAACCACATAACCTTTATTTCCTTGTTTCTCTCGATGGAATCGATTTAAACCTATACCTCCGGGAGCGAATCCTTCGGATTCTACTACGATTCGAGGAAAGATTTCTTTCATACCTTTGGATTGGCTATTACCTACACCAAAGATTTGAATGAATTTGTTTTTGCTCTTTTTTACTTCTTCTACAGCTTGTTGGTAAAGAGCCATGCTCTCTTTCGTTTTCTCATAGAGATTAGGGTCTACTGTTAATCCTAATCTTAGAGTGTTTTCCATAAGGGCCATATAGAATGACCTCTCAATGATTTCTTGTGATGTTACCATAAGCCTCGGATTTGATTTGCCTTTAACCCAGTCCTTGTCATAATGGATCTTCGGATTTCCTTCATTAAAATGTTTCGAAGTTCTTTAGGACCTCCTGCACTTTTAAGTGATGGTCTCCATAAAGGCCTGGCAGGGATATTTTCGTTCCCATATTCCAATATGATAGCAAGCTGGTTTAAAGTTAATCCACTGTAATGTTTTGTTCCAGAAGGCATACCAACCAGGATTCTGTTTCGATATTTATAAACCCCAACCGCTTTATAATAATCACCTTTAAGGTAATATATTCCACCATCATGGTTCCTTTTTAATGGAGCCCATTGAACTCCAGAACCTGCTGGGGGTTTATGTGTATGGATTGCCTTTCGGATTATTCTAATGAGTTTATCTGAAAACTTGGCAACCCCAATATCATAGCCATGTTGAATAGCAGGCTGAAGATGTGTTAATCCATTCTCTACCTTTACCCAGTTCCCCGTATTTCGGATTTCGATTTTAGGAATTGGGGGCATATAAACACTAATGGAACTACGTTGTTTTCTAGCCATAATCCTTAGAATAAGTATGTTTACATAATAAAACCCAGTAGTATTGTAATATTACATTAATGTAACGTTACCTACTACTGGGTTACCCTTATCGAAGATGATTTATTTCGAAGCTTCTTCCAATTTTGTTAAGGCAGCCGATGCACCGTTAACCTCGGTTTTTAAATTGGCTACATCTGTTTTTAATGTGTTAACATCAGAAGTTAATGTATTAAGTTTATTTGTGATCTCAGTTGTATCAACACTGATCTCATGGTAAACTCCATCATCAGCTAAATACTTATTACCTTTACCGTCGATTTTAAATGCCATTGCTCCAGTAGTAACCTCGTATAACTTAGAAGTAGCATCACAAACAATAGCAAGTATACTATCAGAGTATCCTGACATTTGATGTTGATCCTGGGAACTCCCCTCTACTGTGAGGATTGATATTACTATAAGGTAAGTTTCGTGACCATCAACAACAGACTCAGGGAATTTAATGATCTCCATGGGTACATACCCAGTTCCCACTACCGTATCAATAGAAATAAACCCAGTGGAAACATGATCCTGAAAAGCCTTTCTAACAGCAGCTACATTTTCATCGGAAAGGTTACCTCCTTGTTGGCCCATAAGGTCAAATATAGCTGTAACATTCAGGAATTTATTTTCACCTCCTTCTGAGGTACCTCCCGAGCTTCCCCAAAATTTTTTGAAAGCATAGATTTGATTGGTACTATCCAAAAAGATCACATCACTTTGGGATAATACCCCTTTTTCTATTTCTTGGTCGGCTTGTTCCTTAGTCCATCCATGGATAAGCCTACCATTTGCACCTTTTGTTATTATACTCATATTTTTTATCCTCCATTAAATTGTATATTATGAAGTTCATTATCACAATCCACAGTACCAGTCCTACCTAATTGAGCAACTCCATCGATCCTCCAAATAGCCTTACTAGCTGTTTGATTAATTCCAAGGCATTCTTCTCCAGATATGGTTACTGACATAACTGTAGACTCTGTAGCATTTTTAATTATCCAAGTAGATTGAGAGGTTGGAGTAAAGTCCCCATAATCATCCCTAGAATTTTCCCTTGCTGTTTTGTTAGGATACTTAAGGATAGAAACTACACAGAGATTATGGGAACCTTGTACTGATCGGAAATTAAGTGATACCCTTGAGATACCTCCAATACATTGAATGGTACATGTTGCTACTGAACTTCTGTCTTTGTTTGCAGCAGATACAGTTGCAGTCCCTACCTTTAATAAGGCAGTGATATTTGCAGTTTTATTGTTTGGGTAGGATACTGCCAAGAGATAGGATGGAGTAACACTCCAATCAATTTCTTCTGTAGCATCGGTAGGTTCCCAAACAATTAAGCTGTAGATGTTTGTAGTATCACCAGTAATCCCACTTTCTGCAATTGTATAGGTTACTAAGGATTTACTTAGGGTAATGCTTAATATCTCCTGGATTGGTTAATTCGTACCAACTGAATCCTTCGGCATATCCAGAAACTTCACCCCCACCGCCTGAACCAGTGTTTGTTTCTTTCCATACAGCAGAACCATTTACAATGTTATATAATTGATAAATCTTGGGCTCTCCATCTACGATTGCCCTTACAAATTGACCAATTTTATAACTGAAAGTTTCACCGTTTACTTGATAGGTTAATGTTGATGAAGTAGGAGGGCTCTGTAATTCTTGGGCCTTCATAATCAATTGGATTTTTTCTTGGCCCTTTACATAAGCAAAACTACTTGGATCAGTTTCGTTTAAATTTGGTTGTTCCAAGTTCTGTAAATCATTTAACTTCTGAGCTTCCTCTTCGGTGATTAACCTTGAACCTGGGACTGCCTCTACCTTATTTTGATTTAACTGGTTGAAATTGGTGTTTAGCTTGGTTGCTTCATCTCCCCAATTTGTATCACCAGTTTTAATTCGTTGTATCTGTGCCATCTTCTTGTCTTCTGAGTAATACTTGAAATACTATAGGTTCATCTTTTGCCTGAGCTACTTGAGTATCACCTTTTGAGATGTATAATTCACCATTAATGATGAATCTATCTAATGCAGCATCAAATGTCCAATATCCCTTATTATTGGTGAGCCCTTTTTCTACAAGCTGTTTTTGTGAGACTAACATAGCACAGTTAATCTCATCCAATTCACCAGAAGGTGTACCTACATTTAAAGGCCATGTTCTGAAAGCATTGTAATTGATTAGAGCTTGGAGAGGAATTCTTTCATAATTATTCTCATCATCATCTTCACCAAATGGTAAAGGATATTGAATATGTTTTAACCAAATCACTTCTTGTAACCCTGCATCTTGGTCAATGAAGTTTTGTACGATATGCTTATATTTTTTCCATATCGAATCGTTAACTAAGAATGCCATAGATGGGTATTAAGCTTTCTCTACGTAGTTTCCTACTAAATCAGACAGATTATGAGATAATGGTTGACCACTGTCTCTTATACATTTATATAATACCTTGGATTGGGTATAATACTTATCCTTGAATATTTCCATTGGGGGCGCATAAGGAATAGGATCATCCTTGGTTCCTGCATGTTCTTCATCAACCCTTTTCCAAAGGGAGGCTGTTTCCAAAGAGGGTTTCCAATTTTCCTGTGTTTTGTGACCTTGCAATACTTCCCAAAGATCCTCCCCATATTGGTATTTGTGCCCTTTAACAACGTCTATGCCAACTTCCCATTCCGGGTATCGGTCCTTAACTCTTAATGCTTCGGATGCCGTCAGCCCGTAAGTGTTGATCTTTTCAGTTGCTTCCTTGTCCATTTGGTCAAGGGCCAGTAACCGGCTAAATTCCCTGTTAATCTCTACACCTTCCGGCAAAGCCCATTCTTCGCTTGCCAGTAGCTTCATAAACTCCGGATCGCTAAACGAATATCTTGGAAAATCTTCATCATCGAAGGGTGCAAGGTATTCCTCATGCAAGATCACCTTGCTTTGATCCGTACTTGTCCTCATTTCCGGTAGGACTTCTACTCCGTGGGACTTTGCCCATACGATGTTTACAATTGCGTATTTCATATTCAATTATTTTTAATGTTACTTTGCTTTTAGGGTTTGGAGGTAGTTGTAGGCTTTGATACAGTCGTCTTTGGAAAGGACTGTAGGATAAATCGCTAAGTTTTTGAAAGCAATTTTAGTATAAATGTTACCCGAATATCCTATAGTTAAGAGATTTTTACTGGTAGATTCCGTTCCTTCATTATAAATAGATTCTTTCCAGTCTTTTGAATAAATCCTGCCATCAGAACAAATTGCATTAACGGTATTTTGATCGGGAATCAAATTATTTCTACCATTTTTTATATTAATGAGTATTGGATTATAATTATAAATGACTATACTATCAAATTTTACAATACCAGCATTATCATTTTTCCCTGTATTTATAAGCTTCCAATCCCCAACAATCGTAAAATCCTTACCCATTCCAAAAACTGACGAAACTATCTTATCATCCACCCCATCAGTAACCAGATAGCCAGCATATTCACCTTCTTCATTGTACCCGCTCCCTTCAATAAAACCCAAATTTAGACAGACAAGATCATTACCATTGCCCGTAATGTTGGCAATAGTAGCACGATCTTCGTCCTCGTTGGTTTTGCCTACCACTGTCCATGCCTGGTCGGGGAAGAGCCAGGGATAGGTTTTGACGAAGTAGTCTTTGATCTTGGTCAGTTCTTCTTCGGTGGCATCGTGGTCGAGAAATACAAGTTCCCAGATAGCAAATCTACCACACTGTTGGCCTCCAGACAATCCACATCCTACACATAATGGTTTTCCATGATTTTTGTCACCTTTTAAAATACCAACATTATTATATTGTTTTGATGTTTGCCATGTAAATGGTGATTTTGCAAAATCTATGATACCTCCAGCACCTAAATTCCAATAACCCTTATTTGAGGATTCTATTTTTTCAAATGCTACACCTTCTCCTGTGGAATAATTCCTAGTTGACAACAGTCCTCCTGTCAAAGTTGTATTCAAGAAATCCTGATCCCACTGTCTCAACGCTACAACCGTATATCCCTTTTCCTTAGTCAGAACAGGGAAGTTATCACAGGTACCGCGATCGTCTACACCATCAAAAACGAGTGCACCAGGGTAGAGGGGTAGTTGTTCGATGGTAAATGAACCTTGCTTATTAGATGTAGTTGAGATATACATATAACTGCCTTTAAATTCAGGGTATGCAAGTATGTTTACATAGCCGTTAGCTGGCAATCCAATCTTTTTAGTATTGCTATTATTATAAAATACAAAGGCGAGATCTCCATCTTCATAAGTAGATGTGACCTTTAACCAGTGATTCTTATTTATATCCCAATTATTTATATGAATATAAATAAGATTGTTATTATAAGTAGAATTTCCAACACTTACACTAACTGAGGTAGTTGTCGTAGACATAGAAATATCTGGAACGCTTGGAACATTGTTTGTCCATAAATTGAAACTCATTTCATACCCGCCAACTCCAGACATCCCCTTCCAAGCAAAGTTCTTCATCTGTAGATCGTGCCCATTACCCGTCTTATCAACCCATACAGGATTGGTAGCCATCTGCTCATTAGTGAGACCTAATGCTGAATACCTTACAATCATACCAGGAATAGATGGAAACCCATCATTAATACCTTTTTTACCTTTCATCATTTGATATGCCATGAAACTGGGATATCCAATAAATACACTCATAGCTTTAAATGTTTGAAGGATTTAATATACTGATAGGATTAGGACCTCCGATTGGTCCTGGTTTTCTTCGATTAACAACCTTAGGAACTTTAACTGTTCTAGGTTGAGTACAGATTGGGAGATAAATACATAGCCTTCCCGCAAGCATACATAGATTAGCCTTTAATGTATCAATTACTCCACCCGGTTGTAATGCTCCTGTAATTGTTTTAGCCAAAGATGATGCTGAATCTCCAGATAATCCTTCGTAGAATTGAACTTCTGTTGGACCCGTTGTGATTGCCTTTACTCTTTGGTTTGCATTAGCTTCTCCACCTTCACCTTCTCCAGGTTTTTGTGTTGAGCTGTTTGTTTCGTTTTGGATTATATCCGTAGCTGATCTCATCATATTGATGATTCCCACTGTAAGGAAGTCATATGCGGATAACTCCATTATTAATTGGTTTTCTAGAGCTTCATAAGCAAGCTCATTGTTATATTCTTCTAATGGGATTTCTTTTCCACAGGGTCGACAAACAAGAGGTTGGATATATAATTGCCATTTTTCGATGTAGGCTTGTTTGTCGATATCTGAAAGGTAAGGAAGTAAACTTTCTGGGATATAGGAATTGATAAGGTTATATATTGAATCTGAGAGTTGTGTTTTGGACATATCACTGATTCCTAACCTTAATTGTTTTTCACCTACTTGAGGTTCTTCTTCTCCAACTGCAGGAGCTGTGATTTTAAGGGTCACTATGTAAAACCCAGAGCTTTCATATTCATGGGTAATATTTCTCTCTTCGGACCCTTTAAAATCGCCAAAGTCCCAGTGATATGTACTACCATCTGGGACTCCGGTTGAAAGGTCTCTAAAAGATACTGATAACCCGTTTTTTTGGAATGAAAAATTTGTTACCATATTTTTAGGACTTTTAGGGCATTCGCCCCATTATGAATTATGTTGAGTATGTTGAGAGAGGTTTACTCTTCATCAGTTTCCCCATCGGTGGATTCAATCTGTTCGATGATGGCTTCTACCAAACTGGATTTTGTATCTGCATCTTCTACTTCCAATTCTGCAGCTTCAGCAATCTTCACCAACTGAGCTTTATTGAAAGCATCAGCTAATTCCTTTGTTGATTTCCCAGACTGGTAGAGATTATAGAATTTCTTCGAAAGGCTTTCTATGGTGTTGTTTTCTGCTTCTGCCTTTACACCGTTAGCTTCTTCATACTCTTCTTTTGTTGCATAAATCAAATGACCGCCCTGAAGAGCTCTTCTTGTTCTTTTACCTTGATTAATGTAGGCTTCATTTACAGCAACTACATCTTTACCGGAAATTTTAAGGCCCGTCCCCATATCATAGAATGAGGTTGCGTTATCGCCTAATTTCAAATACTTCATACCTTAAATTATTTTATATGTTATTATGTGATAAATCCCAGCCCATGAAAATGTATGAGCTGGGATGAGATAGAAAAAGACCGAAGAAAAAGGAAATTACTCCAGATTTACTGACATCAGAGGATCCAGATTCATATAATCTGGGAATCCATTGGAAGAGAATGCCTTGTTGGAATCCAACATAACGATTGCATCTCTGTACATTTTTGAGAAGCCAGTAGTAAGAGAAGCATACATAGCTTCAGTCTGATTAGAAACGATTCTTTCAGATTCCAACATCAGAGGCTGAGCAGTAAGCTTAATCATACCAGCCGCTTTATCGATGAGCATCAACTGATTTGCAGGAATACCTCCATGAATCCAGAAGTCTGCACGGTTAGGTACCGGAGTATGGAGATTCAGAGTAGCTTCTGTAGTACCATTTGATCTTACCTTGAATTCGGGCAAATCAAGGATATTCAATGCTTCGTCTTCTCCACCAATCATTGATGTGAAGTTACGGCCCATACGAGAACCACGAATCCAGATACGAAGCAAATCACGATATTGGATACCTTCTGAAGTTGTACCTACGCCAATAACTGGAGCGGATTCTGAGCCATCGGTTTTATCACCATTGATACCAGTGTCGATTGCAAGGTTATCCATTGCATACCCCAACTGAATACCAAAGTCACGAAGGAAAATTCCCATCACATCCAGAGAAACGTAGTTTTTAACTTCATCAGTAATTTTGATACCCTTACCGATTTTGAAGATAGAAACTTGTTTCTGTCCGTAAGAGATTGTTCCCAACGGAATTGTTTCAGCTTCATTTACTCTTGCAGGAGCAGCATCAGACATGTTGATGTACGGCATAGTTACCTGCAAACCATTTACCGGTTGATCACCAGCAATGATGTTCGGATAGAATGGAGCCTGACGAAGACCCAATGTGATAGCAACACGGATGATTTCTGGAACTACCCAACGAACTGACTGATCTGGCATTGTGAAAAGGTTCTGCAATGTATCTTTTTTTGTATCGATACCCAAAGTGGAGAGATACTGATCCATTGAAACTCCATATCTTTCGTTTACTACTTCTGCCATTGAGATATCGGCAGATAACTCGGTATTCGTACCTTTTCTGATTGCATCAAGGTTTTTTCCCATTTCGGGCAATTCCTTGAGCAAGTTTTCTTTTGTTAAATTCTTCTTTGTTTCAGACATATCTTTCTGTTCTTTTTGTTATTTACATAATACCTGAATCAGCTCATCTTTTGCTGAAGCTTTTGTCAGGGAGATAAAATTCACGGGACGAGTTACAGCATCAGCACCGGCCTGAGTGAAAGTTTTGAACTTAGTGAAATGGTTAGTATCATCCATGCCAGTACCAATTTCTACTGGACCCGCATTTAAAGCGGCTTCTGAGATTGCATTGATAATCATGAAACCCTGAACAGCAACTGTTACTTCCACGGGACCTGCATTTGCTGATTCTTTGTAAGCTGGGTTAATGTTATCGGTAACTGCGATTCCCAAGTAGCTAGCTTCGTTAGACTTTGTCAACAATTCAATTGTACCATCAGAGGTAATTGCTACAGGATTACCTGCATAAATCTTTACGGAATCTTTCACAGGAAATGCCTGGTGTAATTTGTGGGATTCACTTTTGTAAATCACCACTCGAGGAGTAGTTCCTCCGAATTTAGTGAAGTCTGCCATATTGATTGACTTTTAGAGATTATTTAAAAATGATTGACCCTTTGTTTTTGTTGCTTGCTATGTTGCGAGCAATGTCCTGAAGAGATTTGGGTTTGTCTGTAGAGGTAGTACCTTTTTCATCCTCAGCCTGAGAAGAAGCTCTAGTTACATCGTGAGAGCCACATGCAGAACAAGTTAAAGGGAACTGTTTTTCCAGTTCTGCATCATAAGTTTTCTTTAATGCAGTTAGCTGAGTAACATCGGAGGTTCCTGTGATCAAGGTTACAATTGCTTCATCAGCCTTTTCACCATAGATCTTTTTGTAAGTTTCTACTGTGCTTTCCTGCAAGCTCTTCAAATAATTGGCTCCCAGTTCTGCCATTACTTTGTTAACCTGAGCTGCATTTTCCAATTCAGTTACCTTAGCAGTTAACTCAGTAACCTTGGATTCCAAACCAGTTTTGGAATTATTCAATTCCTCTACCTGAGTTTCTAAAGAATTTTTCAAAGCTACCAATGAAGTAACTGCCCCTTTAACGTTGTCAAGGTTAACTTCCTTGCCCTCGGCAAGTGTTAACATCCCTGTACCTACTAAGAGGGCAAGCAATTCCTTTTCTTTCATATTGATAGAATTTTTGTTGTTTGAATGATCAGATGAATTATCAGATTTCATATTAAATACCGTAGTATTGTTAATACTCTCGGTATCTATGAGTTTTTTATAATCCATGAAATAATATTCGATATCATTACCTCTGTTTGCCGAGTAACTTTGTTTCGAAGCAAATCTCGGATCATTGATATTCCCATTTTCATCGATTTTCTGAGCAAATGGGTCAGCACCATGAGATACCAAAGAAGTTTCGTAATAAGATACGATTTCCTTTACTACTCTACAAATCAGATTACCCTTTTCATCGTATGTACCCAATTTACTCCAGAATTCATCTTCATCCAAGTTCGGATGTGATTTATCCCAAATGAATCTTACAGATACTGAATTGGAATGAATACTTGGGGGGTCCATTAATATCCCTCTAGCAAGTCTGGGATTTGCCTTAGCATCGATTTTTAATACCCCGTTAATTCCCGCGGGGATTACGATGCCATCCTGTTTAAAGGATTCTTGCCAGAAAGTTTGTTTTACACTACCGATTGCATTTGCTACATCAGTTGAATGATCACAGTTAACTGTTTGCCCTACCAACATCTTTAATGAAGCTTTTAATACTCCATTACGACTGAAGTCTACTGGGTTCCATTCTTTGTTTATGATTACCTCGGAAAGCAATCGATAAACTGGTTCAATGAAATCAGTATCCTTGGGCATAAATTCCTCTTGGGTTACTCCCGGATAAAATGTGTTATAATTAATGGAATTACTCCAAAAACCATAACTCTCTATCCCTGACTTGTTTAAGCCAAAGTTTAATTCTGAATAAGCATCTGAAGGAATCGAGTTTGGCATATGCCCAAGCATTAGAGAATGGCCTTCTCCAATTACTATGGTATCCTGTTTCCCTTTTTTAAATTGTCCCATAATATTTACCTTTCTTTAGTGTCACCATCTTTTCGTTTAGGAACTGTTTTGGACTTATCCCTTTGTGATCTATCGGATTTATCCTTGTCAGCTTCCCTTTTCTGTTTTTTAGCCCCATCATCACCATCTTCTAATTTGTTTAATGGAACTCTGGGTTCCTTTTCATTGGGCTTTTCATAACCCATTTCGAAGGCATATTGATCTTGGCTAATGATACCAGCTGCATATAGAGAATTAAGATTACGAATCTTATACTCTTTACCCTGTTGAATTTTGACTTCATCATTAATCGTAGAAGTAAAGAATCTAACCTTACATCCTTTATTCGGGAGTCCAGCTAATCTCAATTCTAGTGAATAGATAAATTCAAGAGCATAAACTGCAAATTCCTGTAAATTTGCAAGCTGAGAGATCATTTTGGAGAACATGATACTTGTTCCCCCCTCTGTTTTGTTGTCATTGGATACCCCAATAAGAGAACCAGAAATACCCAAACCATTAGCCACTGATTGTTGATTCATGTTCCAGGGTTTATCCAAGTTACCCATATCCTTGGTAGTGGAATTTAACTTGAATTCATGATCATCGATAAAGCCAGCTACAGTACCATCTTTTAATCCTTCCCTTGTGTTAACCTTTAACTCCCGAAGCATTCGATTTAATCTGGCTTCGTAGGCTTTAGGATTTTCATTTGGTAATATATCTGGCTTTGCCATTTTGGCTTCTAAGAATCCCATCATACCAACCAATTCCATAATATGCTTGGTATTAATTTTCATATCTGATTGGGTCTTTAATGAATCCAATGCAGCCATGAAAGTTGGAATCCCATAAGGTTCATCAGTATCATTGAACATTGAAAGGTAGATGTAGGTATTTAGGTTAAGTTCAATTAACCTTTCTGATTTACCATGATTCCAAGTTTTGTTCAATTGGTAGGGTCGATATTTACCATTTTGATCTCTTTGGAATACAATGTCCTCTGGTTTAATGAAGATAATGCTTTCAATCCCAGATAGGTCTTTTTTTGGTACTGCTTCCATACTCATGGCACCAGAAACAAGCATTTGAACAAACATCTTGTTTACTAAGCCAAAGATACCAGCTGTATAATTAGACCAGGTTTTAGAAACATCCTGGAGATGCTTCCTCATTTTTAAAGCTTCTTCCGGAGTATTATGTGGGAATTCGATAAAATGTTTCGTATTTCCCAACTTAAACATATCCTGAACAGCTATACCTACATCTGGGTTAACTTTATAAAGACTTCTGATAAGTGGGATGATTTCTGTACGAAAAGAAGGAGTAACAAAGTCAGCTTCTCCCTTTAATACAGATAACATATCAGTAGTATCATTAGACACAGAAACCCTACCTGGTGGGATAGGGGCTGTGGTTCTTGGATTGGGGTCAGACTTTGGTTTATCCTTATAGGCATTCGAATCATCCCTCCGAACACCAATTAAGTTTAACCACCAATTCCCAATTGATTGTAATACCATATATTTTGTTATTTAGGTTGAATTATCAATGAAGGTTTGTAATTCTTCCTCACATGATTGTATATTGCTTTACCAAAAATACTATCATCCGAATAGGTTTCCTCATCCATGTCAATGTCTGAGGTTTGATTGTTTCTGTTGTGTTTACCCATTGCTACTGGCCTGCCTATGGAATCATAGATAAAGGTATAAGCCTCTTGAACAAAAAATGGGTCCTTAATTGTAATGTTATCTTTTCTGATATCTTCTTCCAATCCATCAATGATTAGGGATCGGTTCTTAGATGTGGTTATCCATCCGGGATATTGTTCTACTTCTGGCCTTGATTTCCCTTTCTTTTTGAGAAGCTTTTTATGATAATACAATTGAGGATATCCTTCGGTTTGAAGCAAGGTTGTTACTGCCAAACCAATGTCATTAGTTTCAGGGGCAATTGTTGCCCAATTGAATTCTTTTCCCAGGTTGCCCAAGATTTTAGCATATTTCTCTACTGGGATTCTCCCTTTAAATACTGCAGCTTCTTCTCCATTAGAATCACCCAAAGTAAAAGCTGAGTAGTCATTAGAACGTCCCGTAGCAACGTCAGCACCAATAAAGTATCTTACACCTTGTTTTGGTTTATCCATGATTCTTAACTGGCCATTAAACCTTGTTTCGATTACTGGGTATTCCGATAGGGTATCTTCGATTGCCTTAATATCTGTAAGATCAAATACAGTACTACCGGAAGAAAGGAAGTCACCATCAATTTCTTGGGCAGTTCTTCTTGGGCCCAAAGCTTTGGACATTGTATTGTACCATTTCTGATCTCGCTCGGGGTGCATTTTCCAATATAATCGGATAGGATGAAAAGGAGAATCAGAATCTGTAATCGCTTCAACCCATTTTGAGTGATAGAAGCCAGAAATTCCATAGGGGGTATTCTTATTGATAAAATTATACTCTTCTTGTGGGCCTTTCCGAGTTTTACTAAAGTTATACGTTATATAGCTATGGTGATCTTCTACAGTGATATCATATATCGTAGCCTTAAATTTCCGTAAAACTTTTAGTTTAGACAATTTTACCTGATGTCCCTTGTCACCTCTTCTAACCTTAGCTATATAGGATCTGGAAGACTCTATCGACATTGAACCGAATATTGTTGGGTTATTCTTAATAAACTCTAAAGTTCCCAGTTTTTCTAGCTCTCCCGTTTCAGTCCCATTAAGGACTGTAGCAATAGAGTCCAAATCGGTAAACCCTTTACCTACCCTGGTACCCAGCTTTAATCCATAAGAATAAAGGTTTGCCCTTTTAGTATTCTCTTTTCGAGAAATGACTCGAAGATTTGTTACCCAGTTATGATAGGGTACACAATCTATGTGATCTATAACTTGATCCTTGCCCACTTTTAAGTTAGTAAAGTGGGAGATTACCAAGTCTGCCATCCTAAAGTGTCTAGAAGAGTTATTTTTATGAAGTGTTACTCGAACATATCCCAACTTGTTTGGCCTAAGATTTTTATTATGCCACTTTCCGCCTCTAAGGTATTTCAATTCCCCTCGATTAGATACTTGATAATTTGGGTACCCTTTCACTGATTTCCATTCCTCCTTTTCCGGCCACATGATTTTTGGAGGATCTATCAATTCGGATAGTCCAGTTTTGTATAAGATTACCTTTTCATCATTTTCTATGATGTCTTTTACTGACATCCACCCTTTTAGGGTGTAAAGCTTATGATTTGGAGTACATTTTAAGATTGTCCCATACTCGGATTGAATTTTCCAAGTCTCTAATTTACCCTTATTTACAGAAGCTACAATTCGTTTCCATTCACCCCTATGGGTTAAAACTCGAAGATTACTTACAAAAGATAGATCTACTGCCCCAAATGTTTTTGGACATAGGTTTTTTACTTTTATTAAACCCTTATCAGTAATGATTTTTGTATTGCCAGTAATACAAGAATTTAGGATAGCACTCCCACCAGTGGAAAGTGTGGGGAAACTTGCAGACCAAATCTGTGAAGCCCATCTTACAATTGCAGCTTCATCGATTACCAATAAAGAAAGAGATTCTGAACGTCCTGCTTCTTCCGAGGTTGGGATAGATTCTATAAAAGAGCCATTGATAAATTCAATTGTAGAATTATGATTTATATACCCATTAGTAGTTATATAACTATGGTAATTCTCTACCTCCATGTCATATATGGTTTCTAGGGTAGTATCTACCTTAGTTATCTTACTGATATATATATCACTACAATTTTTTCCCCTACTGATACGAGATACTTTCTTCTGATCCAATAGGTCTTTATCCCCACCACTTACTCGTTTGGCTATTTCTCTATTTAGGTATTTACCCCTTTTTAAAAGCTCTTTTACTCGACCTATCTGTTTATATGATAATATCTCTGTTTGACGAACAGACTGTTTTAAGACTCTATTCATAGTAAAAGCCCTTCTGGTATTCTCCGAATAGGTTATCACTTGCAAGTTAGTTATCCAATTACAACAACCATTACCATTGATATGGTCAATAATCATCCCTTCGGGGATAGGTCCTTTAAAAGCTTCCCATACCAATCTATGTACAGAATACACTTGACGAGAACCTTTGTATGTTAATTTGACCCTCTCATGTCGATTAACCATAGTAACCATTACCCTTAGTTCTGTCCCATAGGGATTTATACCATCCCTACCGTGACCTTTACCTTTCTTGGTTTTAGTAGTAAACACCCTACCAAGATTGGATACCCAATACCCGGGTATGTTAGTTTCTCTTATCTCCTCCGTAACTGGTTTCTCTACCTTTGGTGGAGCTAAGTTTACAAGTTCTTTGGTATCCTTAAAAATCACTGTTAGATTGTTTTTAAGGATCTCTCCTACAGTTTTCCAACCTTTGGTAGTTAATAATTTATGTTTTGGAGTACATCTCAGGGTTAACCCGCGATCATTTACAATTGTGTAAGTTTTTAGCTTACCCTTATTGAAAGTTTTCATAATCCTTTCAAAAGTACCATTCTCTGTAAGAACCCTTATATTCAAACCGGATACATCTAAATAACCCTTTTCAGATGGAGCTATGGATTGAATTGGGAAATCAGTTTTAGTACCAAGGATCATGGTATCGCCTGTTATACAGGCTGTTCCCAGCTCACCCATTCTACCATTTACAATGGGAACTTTTAAGTGCTCTGGGAGATTCTTGTACATGTATTTGATTTTCTTTAAAACCTTCTTTGCTACAGAATCCTTGATGGAGATGATATTCACCTTTTTGTTTGGGTGATACATCGTTAGCCATAAGCAATAAAGAGAAATCAATTCTGTGATCCCCGCTTGCCTGAATTTTAGGATGATATTAAATCGATGTTTTAGGAAGCAATACAGTACTGATTTTTGGTATGGGTATAAAAGGAACCTTGTTTTACCTCTTACTGGGTGAACCACATAAGCAAATGTTGAGAAGTAAAAGACATCCTTTTGTACTTGAACCAATTCTCTAAATTGTTGAGCATTCAGATGAGAGGTATCTATTTCCTTTTTCGCCATTTTCTTTTCTTCTTTTAAAAATCATAGGTTAAACCTATTGTGATATCCCATCCAGGATCACTCTTGAATTTGGGATAGTAAAATCCGTTTAGCCCAAGTTCGTAATTAAATCCCTTAGTCTTGAAATTTAACTTGAGATCAATGTCATGAAAATTATTTAAAATTCGATATTGATATCCAAGTGTTGGATAAAATTTAAAATTTGGATGTTTTTTGCTTGTTAAAGAATTTCCATTCCATCTATAGGAATAATTCTGAAGGTTTAATGGATAAGATATTCTAGACGTGATCCCATTAATATCTAATAATCCCAAGCTCAACTGGTTTTGATTCAAATCAAGTGATAATAGTTTTGGATTCATTGGAAGATTCTTCAAATAATTCAAATCAATAATCAAGCTGTCTAATCGATTTGGTGTGAACAACACCAAATCTTTTTCCCGCAGGGAAAATTCATTATACTTTGAAGTTGTATCCTTTCGATAAATTTCAACCTTTGAAGGATTCATAATAATTTCGAAAGGTTCAGGGATTGTAAAAATCTCTGGGATATAAACTGTGTCTGTTTTTTGGTTTTCGAAATTATTCGATGATTCCTTTTTAAATTTTCGTTTTGTGATTTTATAGGTCACCCAGGAAACCCCAATCATTGAAAATAAAATTAGGATTGCCATGACCCATGAAAAAATTTCATCTCTGTGTTTCATAGGATTGTGATAATTTATGTGATTTTTAATTTTAACAGGATTTAACAATTCTGGGATTCTCCAGGATTTTGATTTTCTACCTCAGGAGTCGTTCATTATCAGCGAGTTGTGTATGAAAAAATCCCGGAATTGTTAAATGCAAAATCCCAGTTTTAGGGCATCTAATTAATTGGAATTCAACAAGTTACAAAGAAATTTCTCGTAAACCGAGTTTCCAATTTTAGTTTTTGTTTATTGTTTATTACCTTTTAGGTTTTTACCATTAAACCATTAACCATTTAGGATTTAGGATTTAGGATTTAGGATTTATCAATTAGCCAATTATCAATTAGCAATTGGCTATTGGCCAGAATATATAATATAATCCATATAGAAGGTTCCAAAATATATTGCCTTGAAAATTTAAGTACTACTATGTCACATCAAACATAAAATTTCAACATCATGAAAAAAGATAAATCATCATTGAAAGAGGAAAAATTATTAAAAGAATCCATTATCATTCGAAGAAAAGTATATGAACTTTCAAAATCTTTTATGTTTCTTCAGTTAGCAAATTTAAATCTTGCTAGAGGTGAAGATGAAGAAAAAGTTTTGATGGACAAGGTAATTAAATCTCAGAATATATTATCTTCCAAATTAAACGAAGCTATCGATTACATTAAACCTTTGGTTTCAAAGGGGAATCCAAATATCGATTTGGACCACTATTGGAAACTCCTTTTACTCTGGAAACATGAGGTAGAATGTTGTTAACGGTTTAATAGGCATTCTTTAAACCATAACCCAATTTCATAAGGGAAGGTCTGAGTAACGATTAACCTTCCCTTGTTTATCCAATAATTTTTCCTATCTTCTTCGATGTGAATTTTAAATTTATCAGAGATTCCCATTATCCTTGCAAGTTCTCTTGGAGACATTGGTAAACCATTCCATTTAAACTGTCTATCCGCTTTCCTAGCGGTCATTGGATAACCATTCGGTTTATTTCTATATACACCGGGTAATGTTCCTCTAGACCCTTTAGAATTAACCCAAGGCCATTTCCACTCATCCCTGAACTCATTTGTCCATAATCTTTGTACTTGTTTCAGGGATAATTTGGTTTTATTTTTATCGTCTGGGTGAAACATTGAAACGATTTTATCCAAATCCTCGATTATATTACCATCCTTTGGGAGGTTAAATAATAAATCTTGCGTTGTCCTAAGAGCTTTCATTTGTTTAACAAAAAGGAATTGCTCCAATTTGAATAAAAGAGAGCTCTTTTTTACTCCTATTATTACTAATCTGTTCCTTGATATTTGAGAATTGCCCCATTCTGAAACTGAATGGCTGTGAAAAACCAGGTTATAATCTGGGAATATTTCATTTTCCCATTGATTTTCTGGGATTACTTCTAGCAATTTGGGTAAATTTTCCAATAAAAATACATGAGGTTTAAAATGATGAACGCTTTCAATAAAATTTACCATTGTAGGGTCTGCCTTTTGCTCTTCGGTAGATTTAAAATCCTTTTTTCTACTGATTCTGAGTATAGATTGTCCTCCACAGGAAGGATTACCGATAATTATGTGTACTTTTTTACCTTCAAGGTAATTTTTACATCGATTTAAATCCCTGAAAAGAGGTATACCTGGGAAATTATCTACCCATTGTTCATTTTTTGGAGTAAAATACACCCCTCTAACCTCTAAATTACCCAAGATTTTGAACCTTTTGTCATCCTTAAATGGGAATAATCCTATGCCTTGACCATTGCATACTCCCAAAACTTTATATTGCTTCATATTTGATATGTTTTGTATATGAAAAATGCTATTAGTATTGCTCATACCCTGTAGAATTATGTGTTTACTATACAATATCACAATTAAAAATTAATCACATGAAAAAGAAATCTGTTAAAAAAGAAGATAAAAACATCAAATTGTTATCCAAAGATCAAGAAGTTTTAATCAAAGGCCAATCACATTGTGAACTCTGTAAGGTAATCGATGTAAATAAAAATTCTGCCTTACTTTCGAATGGGATATCAGTAAATCCCAAATATGATCGAAAGATTAAATCCTTGACTCCTTTAAATTTAAAAGGAACCCAGTTCACAATATTGGTTCATGGAAGTGAATCTAAAAGAATTTGGAAAGAATATTGCTTAGGAAATACTGCTTCTAAATTGCAGAGTGCACTAGAAAACTTTAAAAAGGGAATCCCTAATAATTCATATTCTACAGAAGAATTAGATGGCTACTCTATGAAATTGAATGAGTTATTGGAAAGTCTACAGAAGGAAACTATAAACGAATAGGTTTTGGTAAATGTTTTTAAAATTGAGAATTGATTTTTCAGCGTAATCAAAAAAACGTAATCGCGGACTCTTATGGGTCAGGTTTTTTATCCCTATTTGCTTGAGAAAGTAGATAGGGATTTTTTATTGTGTTATTCCATATTTCTCTTTTGGGAATATTTTATCGATTTGACCAATGTTATTCAATATAAAGGTAGCCCTATAATCTGCTGTACCATCCTTTCCTTTAACTTGATACATGATATAAATATTACCATTATAATTGAAAAATCCAAACTGGATTATATCACTACTTGTAGCAACATAATTTGAATACAAGGGGCCAAAGTTTTTATACCTTTGGCTATTTTCATCCCATGCCAGTAAGTATACTTTATAGCTAGTTGGATCTTGAAAAAAACAGTAATGATAATCCTTGTTATTGGTTTCATCTGTTTTTCTTAATATTCCAACCCAATATTTATTAACACTTTGTCCAACCCAATCAGTACTAAAGCCATCGGAGATTAATTGGCTAGTTTTGTGATCCCATTTATAATTAAATTTATTCGATAATACATAAAGAAAATCCTTATTTTCATCGAAATCCACATAAAGGTGAGGGTCCCATGCTCCAGTAGAAGTAGCTATAGAAACCTTTTCCCATCTGGTACCATTGTTTGTAAAAGTAGGAACCCCATTCTCATTAAGTTTTCCACTCCAATAATAAAGGTCCATGTTACCACTAACTAACTTACAATCCCAGAACCAAAAGTTTCCTTCAGCATCCAATACTCCATCTGCATATCCTAAAAAAGCTCTGTTCTTACTGTAAGTTGTTCTATGTACTACTTCTGGTACTTCTTTAGTATGATCCAAAACATGCAATTGAACTTCGAATGAATCTGGGTCATAGATCTCCATATAATATTTACTATGGTATGACCTGAATGGTTTTGGATCAGCCACCCCTCCTACACTTGGAGAAGGTTGAGATACTCTAGTTTTTGTCTTCCCAGTTATTAAGTTGTGTATTGCCTCTAATGTAAAATATTTTCTACTTGAGGTATAATTTATCTCAGTGATTAATTGGTTTGGTCCACAAATCTTTACCCAAGGTCTGTTAAAAGCTTGGAAATTATAGGAAATCCCATCTTGGTAAGTTTCTGGGATATCAAATTTAATAATATCTGATAATGATGGAGAAGGAACAGAGCCCATGATCTCTGAAAAACTTGGTAAGGGTTCACTGGGAATCCCAACCTTCGAACATAAATCCTTTTTTACTTGTGTAATGTGATCTTTTTGATCCTGAATTCTTGTTGTTAAACTCATTGTATTATTGCCTTAGTGATTAATATTATAAGATAGTATCTTATAATATTAACTTTAATACATCACAGATATGTCACTCAAATCAAGAATTGAAGCTCTAATTTTACAAATCAGTAATGCAAAAACATCCCTGAGATCAGCATTATCCAATAAGGGAGTAAGTGTATCAATAAACCCATCCTGGGATGAGATTGCCCAAGGAATCAATAACATTGAGTTCCCAGTATGCCCACCAATGCCAGAAGTATCATTATCATTTTCATCTGGAATCTACTCAGCATACTTGGAGGGAAGTAATTTTAATACTTCCCAGTACAATGTTTATTATAATGGGGAGAGAAAATTTTACCCAGGTTCAATCCAAGACATTGTAAATTGGATGAATTCGGATTTAGTAAACAAGGTTATTGTTTGGTGTGTAGTATCCAGTCAGGTTACTGCTGGATCACCTCAATCATTCCTATCTATTTCGGAAATAAATCAAGGAACAAATTGGTCTCAACTAATCAAAGCAGCTAACAATGTAGAATGGAGAGGAGGCATAATGCGTTTATCTAAAGCCACAGCAGCAGCTGGGGGAACCAAGTTAACCTTCCAAGGCAACCATGTACTCATATCCTATAACAATTAAAGATTAACAAAGGGAGTCATAAAGAATCAAAAACTTCTTTATCCTCCCTATTTTTGTGTGATGTGATCGAATGTATTTATACTATAAATACATTATTAATTTAATCACATGTATTATGTCTACATTGAAAGAAAGAATCCAATCATTAACATCATCCATCAACGAAGCAAAAACAAGTTTAAGGGATGCTCTGAGAAATAAGGGGGTAGACCCAGGATCTCAGCCATCCTTTGAAGCCCTAAGATTGGGAATCGAAGGGATCTCATCTGGAGATAAGTACAAAGAATTAATAGGAAAAGGTTCTATCTTTAGTACCAACTTGGATACTAATAAAACCGCTAGAAAGATGGTTATGGCTCCAAATAAATCCACAGTCTCCATAAAAGTAAATTGCACTTTAGACAGTATCCAATCAGCCTTAGATGAAATCAATGGAAGCTTCCATAAAGGCGATCTGGTAGTAATCGTAACATATGCTATGCCCATTGATGGCAATTATGGATTATGTATTTATAATTTATCAGAAGATTTATTTTCATACTTTTCGGGATACGGTAATTCAACCGGTATGAAAAATGGATACCCATGGGTAGAAAACGCATTATTTCTTGAAAGTGTAA
>OLOH01000078.1_pt1 | contig 78057 bp, 57 predicted proteins | sample 1673221 | NCBI WGS metagenome assembly OLOH01 (sample SAMEA3136767, study PRJEB25190) | human gut metagenome
AGCCGACTTCGGTGTTCCTATTGTTACCATATTTATTGAATGTATTATATTTCTTTTGTTCATAGGTGCAAAGGTACAGTAATATTGGCAATTGACAAGTGGTTCTCAATAGGGGATTTCCGAATGGATACAAGTGTAATCTGTTTTCGACATTGTAGAAAATAAAATAGATGCAAATCTGATTAGGTTTCCATGCAGATGTAAATGTCGTTTTCTACAAAGAAATATATACCTATGTGAGGTTAATTTGGGTTAAATATAAGTACCTTGTGATACAAGGTATCTTGGTAAAGCATATATTTGTGGCAGTTAATGACAAAATATTTTTCTATTTATGTAACGATTTCGCAAAATGTTCGTCTAATAGATAAAAGTAACAACAAATATGATGATTCATCTGGAAGGAATTAACAAAACGTATTTCAACGGTGCACCGCTGCACGTTTTGAAAGGCATAGACCTGGATATAGAGAAGGGAGAGATGGTGTCTATTATGGGCGCGTCCGGATCGGGAAAATCCACACTGCTGAAATCCCTGAACCGGATGAACGACCTGGTGGAGGGCTGTAAAATTACCGGGGATATTCGCCTGGATGGAGAGGATATCTACGGAGATATTGATGTCAATCTGCTGCGGAAACGAGTAGGCATGGTGTTTCAGAAGGCCAATCCTTTTCCTATGAGCATCTATGACAACATTGCCTACGGCCCCCGTACCCACGGAATCCATGCAAAGGCAAAGCTGGACGAAATCGTGGAAAAGTCTCTTCGGGATGCGGCAATCTGGGACGAAGTCAAGGATCGGCTGAATAAGAGTGCGCTTGGGATGTCCGGCGGACAGCAGCAGCGGCTTTGTATTGCGCGTGCGCTTGCAGTGCATCCGGAAGTGCTGCTTATGGACGAACCCACCAGTGCACTGGATCCAATTTCAACTTCTAAGGTGGAAGACCTTGTAATTTCTTTGAAAAAGGAGTATACTATTATTATCGTGACGCATAACATGCAGCAGGCAACCCGTGTGTCCGATCGTACTGCGTTCTTCCTCTTAGGAGAAGTCATCGAATATGCGGAAACAGAACAGCTGTTCTCGAATCCGCAGGATAAACGGACAGAGGACTATATCTCAGGGAGGTTCGGATAATGAGAGAATACTACAATGCACAGCTGACAACACTGAATACAAACTTGATTCAGATGGGTGCACTTTGTGAGGATGCGATTTCTTCTGCGATTCAGGGTCTTCTGGAAAATGACCCCTCCATTGCAGCAAAGGTCAGTACCGTGGAACTGGAAATTGACCAGTATGAACGGGACATTGAGCGGCTTTGCATGCGGCTTCTGCTCATGCAGCAGCCGGTGGCTACGGATTTGCGCACCGTCTCTTCCGCATTGAAAATGATTTCAGATCTGGAACGCATCGGCGATCAGGCATTTGATATTGCAGATATCACCAAAAACGATTCTTTCCGGGACTTTAACGGCAAAATTCATATCAAGGAAATGGCGGAGGCCGCCATTGGCATGGTGACAGACAGCGTGGATTCCTATGTCAATCACGATTTGGAGCTTGCTAAAAAGGTGGGACAGGAAGATGATAAGGTAGACGCACTGTTTATTCAGGTGCGGAAGGAGCTCATTGACCTGATCCGGGAAGACAAGGAAAAATCAGAGCAGGCATTTGATCTGTTAATGATTGCAAAGTATCTGGAACGCATCGGCGATCATGCGGTAAACGTTTCAGAATGGGTGATTTATGCGATTACCGGCGAGCATGCGTAAGCGTCTGCTGTTCCTTTGGAAATCAGAACAACTTTTTTAAGCAGGCTTTGAGGATATATTCCCATCGGAAAAATGCCCTTTTGCGTCAGCGGATGAAACATCGTCTGCATCCATACATTTTGAGAAAAGGAACATCCGGGGAATCAGGAGGATTCTTTGGCAGGTTCCTTTTTCCTGTATCTGGATGTATCGGGAAGAACTGGTGCAAATTTGTACTGCAAAATCCGATGGAACAAGAAAAATGAGTTTAGCGAGTCATTGCAGAAAGGCGGCATTATGATTTATTTGGTAGAGGATGATGACAGCATCCGGGAACTGGTGATCTATACACTGCGCAGTACAGGCATGGAGGCGAAGGGATTCGGACTGCCGTCAGCATTCTGGGAGGCAATGCAGAAGGAATTGCCGGACTTGGTGCTGCTGGATATTATGCTGCCGGAAGAGGACGGTCTGGCAATTCTGAAGAAAATTCGCACCGCCAATCAGACAAAAGAACTCCCGGTGATTATGCTTACCGCGAAGGGAACCGAGTACGATCAGGTGATCGGACTGGACTGCGGCGCAGATGATTATGTGGCAAAGCCATTTGGAATGATGGCGCTGGTGGCGCGGATCAAAGCGGTGCTGCGCCGGACAGAAAAACAGGAAGCGGAGGAACAGGTGCTGACACTGGGAGATTTGCAGGTCAATCCGGTGCGCCATGTCGTGCACGCAGCCGGTGAAACGGTCAATCTGACCTTGAAGGAATTTGAGCTTTTGTGTCTGCTGATGGACAATCCGGGGGTTGTCTTTACCAGAGATCAGCTGCTGAACCAGATCTGGGGCTATTCCTTTGACGGAGAAAGCCGCACTGTGGATGTCCATGTGCGCCATCTGCGCCAGAAGCTGGGAGAATGCGGAAAGTACATTGAAACCGTTCGCGGCGTGGGATATCGTGCAGGAGCGGAAGAACTATGACCAAACGAATTTTTCTTTCGACTATTACCGTAGTGGTTTCGGTGCTGCTGTTGTCTCTGGCGCTGATTACTGGTGTATTGTATGAGCACTTTCAGAAAATTCAGATGGATCAGCTGGAAGTCACTGAAGAGTTTGTGGAACAGGGTATTACATTGGATGGCATGGACTACTTAAAGAACCTGAACGAAAATGATTGCCGGATTACCTGGATTGCAGCAGACGGAACAGTGCTGTATGACAACCAGTTTGATGCTTCTCAGATGGAAAATCACAGGAATCGGGAGGAAGTCAAACAGGCTATGGAAGGCTCTGCCGGCACCAGCTTTCGGCAGTCTACCACTGTTTCAGAGCGTACCATGTATTACGCCAAGCGCATGCAGGATCACACCGTTTTGCGGCTGTCTGTTTCTCAAAGTTCGGTTTTGTTTTTACTGGGCGGAATGCTGTCTCCGATTTGCTTTATTCTCTTAGCGGCCTGCATTTTGTCCGGGGTCTTGTCCTATCGGGTGTCCAAAAAGATTGTGCATCCGCTGAGCGAATTAGACCTCAAGCACCCGGAGCAGGTGGAAACCTATGATGAGTTGTCTCCGTTTTTGCAGCGGATTGCGGCACAAAACCGGGAAATTGAGCATCGCGTCAGGGAACTGAAAAAACAGCAGCAGGAATTTTCTATGATTACGGAAAATATGAGCGAAGGTCTGTTTGTCATAGACCGCAATTATCAGATTCTTTCTTATAACAAGAGCGCTGTACAGATATTCAGCATTGAGAATGAGCCGATTGGACAGAATCTGCTGGCAGTCAACCGGAGCCAGGAATTCCGGGAAGCTGTTGACTCCGTTTTGCAGGGGCGGAATACTCAAAAAAAACTGACGCTAAATGGAAGAGTTTATCAGATTATTGCCAATTCTGTATACAGTCCGGATTCTGAGCAGGAATTGGTGGGTGCAGTGCTCCTGGTGCTGGATATTACCGAAAAGGAGGAGCAGGAGCGGTACCGCAGGGAATTTACAGCAAATGTTTCTCACGAACTGAAAACGCCGCTGACATCCATTTCCGGCATTGCAGAAATTATTCGAAACGGAATTGTGCGGCCGGAGGATATTCCCCATTTTGCCGGGAAAATCTATGACGAGTCCCAGCGCTTGATTACATTGATCGGGGATATTATCAAATTGTCCCAGCTGGACGAAGATCAGGTTCCGCTGGAACGGGAATCGGTGGACTTGCTGGAAATTTCCAGGGATGTGGTACAGCAGCTTTCCTCAGTGGCAAAAAAGAACGGCGTTTCACTGGTGGCCGGCGGAACACATGGGAGTGTGTATGGCGTACGGCAGGTTTTGTCTGAAATGGTGTATAACCTCTGCGAAAATGCCGTGAAGTATAATCAAAAGGGCGGCCGCGTCAGCGTGGATGTAAAGCAGAGCGATGCGGCAATCACACTGACAGTAAAAGACACCGGAATCGGCATCCCCAAAGCTGAACAGAGCCGCGTCTTTGAACGGTTTTATCGGGTGGATAAGAGCCACTCCAAAGCAGTGGGCGGAACCGGCCTGGGTCTTTCCATTGTAAAGCATGGCGCGGCGCTGCATCATGCTGTCATTGAACTGAATAGCGAGGTGGGAGAAGGAACGGAAATCAAGCTGATTTTCCCTGTAAAGCGCTGAACCCGTGTTAAGATATAAAGAAACAGAAAATCCCGGATAAGTACCACTTATCCGGGATTTTGCATTGTTTTCAGTTGTGTCAGGATTCCATTTGGCGGCGCTCTTCCATCAAGGCGTGTGCCAGCTGCATGATGCTCCAGCCGGCGTTGCTGGGCGTGAGAATTGCCTTATAGACCGACTGCATTCCGTTTTGCCGCAGTGCTTGCAGCAGCCGATCCATGCGGTTGTTTTTGAATTCACACAGTACCAGAATACCTTCCTGCGGCAGTGTATCTGTGTTTGGCATGTCGGACTGCGGAGTGATTTTTGTATATCCGGCAAGGGTTCCGACCGGTGTCTGATACTGCTCCGGGGAGATGAAAACTGTGCGGATTCGCAGTCTGGCAGCAATGGCTTCTACGGATTTTGCATCCGGGACAGCAATGCAAAGTAATTTTTCCATGTAGATCAAAGTCCTTTCTGCAAAAAGACCGCAGGTTGATCTGCGGTCTTTTTGCATAATGTGAGATTGGTTTATCGATTACTGTCCATTGTCGGGCAGAACGTCAATGAGCTGTACCAGGAATCGCAGCAGTGTGATGGAATCGTTTCCGTTTACTTCGCCGTCTGCGTTGCAGTCTGCATTAGCGCGAGCCTGTTTATCCAGTGTAACAACATCGGCTACAGCCTTGTTCAGCATAACAGCATCTACCAGTGCAACCTTTCCGTCCATGTTGATGTCTCCATACAGAATACTGCTTGGAACGGCACTCGGCGTAGTGGAAGTTGTGGTAGAAGGCTCGGAATCTGTTGTTGTGGTGGTCGTTGTTGTGGTCGTTGTGGCGGTAGTAGTGGTGGTAGTAGTGGTTGTCTCAGAAGAAGACGGATCTGTTTCAGTTTCTGTGTCAGTGGTATCTGAGGTGACAACCGTGGTGATGGAACTTTCTGTATCAGAAGTGATTGTGGTTTCGGATACTGTGGTAGTTGTGGTGACAATGTCGGAGATGTCTGTTGTAGTGGTTGTGGTGACCGGAACATCCATGCCGTCTATAATTGCATTATAAGCCGGCTTTGCCTTGAAGTTTTCGTCAAACAGCAGCGGCACACGGCTTGCACGCCAGCTTTGGTCATCAGTTACGCCCCAGATGACAACAGCAGAGATATTGTCTGCATACTTGACACAGAGGTCGAAGATGTCGCTGTACATCTGAGCCTGCTTTTCCAGGCCGGCTTCTGATGTATCAGAGGTGGTGATGTCCAGCTCTGTTACCTGAATATCCAGGCCGGTAGAAGCAAACTTGGACAGTGCCTTTTCATAAGTGGAAGCATTGGGGAAGCCTACATCCAGGTGCGACTGCATGCCGATACCATCAATGAGGCCTTTTTCCTTCAGTTCCATTGCCATGTCATAGATTGCAGTAGTCTTCTGCGGCATGTATTCGTTGAAATCGTTGTAATACAGCTTACAGCCTTCCGGCGCATATTTTCTGGCGAACTGGAATGCATATTCAATAAAGGAGTTGTCACCGAAAATCCGTGTCCATGCGGAGCTGTTGGGATCGCCGGACTTGCTGGAGCCTGCTGCACGAGGTGTGCCGTTGTCCTGCCATGCCTCGTTGACTACGTCCCAGGCGTAGAATTCTACATCCGGATACTGGGCAGCCAGGCCTTCCATTACATTTTTAATATAATTTTCCATACGGGTGATCATGGTGTCCTTGTCCACCCAATCGCCGTCATCGGAGAAGTTTTCCTTAAAGAACCAGTCCGGTGTCTGGCTGTGCCATACCAGAGTGTGGCCGCGTACCGGAATCTTGTTCTTAGCGCAGTATTTCAGCAGAGCATCTGCCTGGGAGAAGTTTACCTGAGGATTGAGGTTGTCTCCCTTTTCCTGAGAAGCGGCCTGATCCAGTACATAGTCCGGCTTTAACTCATTGCCGAAGGTGATGCTGTCGCTGAAGTGCTTCTGTACCAGATCCATAAAGGACGGGGAGGAAAGGTTTGATGCCATAATGGCAGTACCTACCTTGAAATAGTTGCGGTAAACATCTTTTAAAGAAGGAATATCATTTTGAATGGGGATAATCGGTGCTTCTGCAAGGGTGAAGTCATCGATGTACAGATCTGCCGCACCATCGCATTCAAAGTAAACATACACCTTGGTTACTTCACTGGTAAAGCTGAACTTGATATTGGAAAATTCCGCCCAGTCCCCGTTGGAAATGCTGCTTGACAGATTGCTGTAATGCCGTTCTCCGGCAGTGTCTGTATATTCCAGACTCAACTTGATGCTGTTGTACCAATTTGTCTTGGCATAAGCATTGATGACGTATTCCTTGTTCGGCTGGCAAATGTCATCCAGCAGAAGCTGCGGGCCGTGCCAGCCCTTGGCACGGTCTGCGACCATCATGGAAGAGGAGCCGCCGTGTGCCTGGCTGCTGGTGATGGAAATGGACTCCACACCGCCTCTGCCGGTGAACGGCAGAGAGGCACTGCTGTCCTCAAAATCCGAGCTGTAGATGACAGCGCCGGTTTCGGCATCTTCTGCGGTGACGGCAGTAATCGGAATTGAAGTTCCGAGCAGAACTGCACCCATGGCACCGGCAAGAAGCCGTTTCAAGATACCTTGTTTCATAAGTAAATCCTCCGATCATTAAAAAGAAATGACTCCGGAAACGTCCGGAAGCAGCTGAAAAACCATATAACCATAGTATAGCACATGTTGATGAAAATGTAAATCGTGTAACACATGCAAGAGAAAAAACTGTGAAATTACACAATGAATATTCGGCAGATATGCATAAATTGCACAAAAGGCCTGCGCGCCCGGTATCGTTTTATCCCAGCATGCCGAAGGTGGTATTTCGCAGACGGGTGACAATATCGCTGGTGCTTCCGCCGCAGACCTGAACCAGATACAGCAAGACGGTCTGATCTTCGGGAGAGACGCAGAAATAAGGGCCGGTCCAGCCGTCCCAGCCGAATTCGCCGGCCGGAACGCAGGTGCAGCAAGCCGCAGGATTTTCTAAAACCCGGAGCAGGTTTCCATAGGTATACCCCTTGAGCTGCGGCCAGTCGATTCCTGTTTTTTGTCGGGGGGACAGCTGCGGTGTGGTGAGATAGCGCCAGGTGCCTTCTCCAAAAAGCCGTGTGCCACTAGCTTTGTGCAGACCCTTTCCGGCCAGCGCATTAGCAAACTGTGCATAGTCCGACAGGGTGGAAATAAGGCCGGCGCCGCCGGAGAAAAATGCCGGCCGTTTGCGGTAATCTGTCATGCCGAGATGCGGATCTGGTTCGATTTGCAGGCCGTTTTCGCCCCAGGCGTAGAGCTGTGCCAGGCGCGGGCGCTTTTCTTCCGGAACGTAAAAATCTGTGTCTTTCATGCCTAGCGGTGTGAAGATCAGCTTTTGGAACAGTTCATCCAGCGGCAAGTCGGAAACGCGTTCCAGAACCGCACCCAGGATATCCGCAGAAGCGCCGTAAGACCAGCGCGTGCCCGGCTGGAACAGCAGCGGCACATCCTTGCCCACCCGCATTGCAAATTCCTGTGTATCTACCGGGTGATCGGTGGAGAGTCTGGTGTTGATTTCATCATAAAAGGCTCCCATTTTTTTCTGGGAAAGGGTGTGGCAGTCCGGATAGGGGATGCCGGATGTCATATTTAACAGATCCTGTAGGATCAGTTCCCGTTCAGCCGGGACCAGTTTTCCGGCAGCATCCACTATCTGATTGCGGAATGTGGGGATGTACCAGGAAACCGGACCAGTCAGTTCCAATTTGCCCTGTTCCCACAACATCATGGTTGCCGCTGCGGTGATGGGCTTTGTCATAGAGAACATGCGGAACAGCGTGTCTGGCTGCATGGGGAGCTGCTTTTCCTGATCTGCAAATCCGGCTGTAGTCATATAGCAAAGCTCCTGCTTTCGAAAAACAGCGGCGCAGGCACCGTAGAGTTTCTTTTCCTGTATGCCGCGTGCAAGAATCTGACCTATACGGTGCGATAATTCTTGTATCATAATCCATGTACTTACTTTCTGAAAAATAGAAGAAAAACAAAAAGTCCGCATCACAAATGATGCGGACTTTTTGGTGAGATATGAGGGATTTGAACCCTCGACCCTACGCTTAAAAGGCGTATGCTCTGCCAACTGAGCTAATATCTCATTGTTTTCATTTTGGTATACTTACAGAATAACGCCATAAGCAACGATATTTATTATAGCACAGAACGAAATCAATGTCAAGCATTTTTTTCAATTTTTTATTTGCAAAGCTATCGTATAAATTTATTGTACAATAAATTTTGCTAATACGACAGAAATTCAAATTAGAAAGATTGACAAAATTCGGAATATAGTGTATAATTCCAGTAGACATTGCAGAAAAGAAAAGCAGGAAATATGTTGTTTTTCCGTAGTTTTTTGTATGAGGGTTCTCTTTGCTGCAATGCATCATACAAAACACAGTCCAGATTTACGGGGGATCAGGGAAATCGAATATGGAACATTTTGGATGACATCACAGAATGGGACTTACATGGTTTTGTTAAAAAATATGGCTGTGCACCCTGTATGCAAAAATAACTACGATATGAAAGGAAGATAGAGAAATGAAAGATTCTGGAATTATGCGTCGCGTTGACAGTCTCGGCCGTTTTGTATTGCCGAAAGAACTGCGCCGTCAGCTTCAAATCGAATGTAATGACTATCTGCAGATTTATACAGAAGGAGAAAAAATCATTATCCAAAAGGCACAGTGCTGCTGCGCACTCTGCTCCCGGACAGATGATCTGATTGACTTCAATGATAAGAAGATCTGTAAGTCCTGTATTGGTCTGATCAAAGACTATCTTTAATAGCTGACAGGCGGTCTCCTGTAATCCCTTCGAAAGGAGTCCGCTTTTCACCAGAACAATTTGACTATGATAGAGGATTGTCTCATGGAAATGCTCCGGCGTGAAAACCGGAGCATTCTTTGCAAAATGGATAAAATGCCGGCTGTATAGATTTGAACCTGCGATAAATTGTGCAAAATGACAAAAATCGAAAAACAGCAAAAAAAGGGTTGACAGAAGACAGAGGACGTGCTATAATATATAACGTTGTGAGACACAACAGTGAATACGTGCCCATAGCTCAGCTGGATAGAGTGACTGGCTACGAACCAGTAGGTCGGGGGTTCGAATCCCTCTGGGCACGCCAAGTATTTCGAATATGGAGTACGGAAATGATACCTGTGTTACATTTGTAGCATGGGCTTTTTTTCTATCTGCTGTACTTTTTTTCAGGGCATTTGCATAAGATGCAGGCAGAAGCAAAAAACCGCGAATACGAAAAACGTATCCGCGGTTTCTGAATCTGGTGCCGACAGTGGGACTTGAACCCACACGCCATCGCTGGCAACGGATTTTGAGTCCGTCTCGTCTGCCAATTCCAACATGTCGGCGACAACATAATTCATTTTACCATAGTTTTTTAGGATTGTCAAGTCTTTTTTGAAAATTTACAGGAGGAATGGAATTCGTGGACTATACAGTACATATGGGCGGCTTTGGTCAGATGTTCGGTGTGCCTAATGCCGTTGTAGATCAATATCTCAAGCTGTCTACGCCGTCTCAGCTAAAAGTGCTCCTCTATCTGCTGCGGCACAATGGACAGCAGGTGGAGCAAAGCGAAATTTCAGAGGCGCTTTCTGTTTCAGATGAATTGGTGGAGGAGGCGCTGCTGTTCTGGTCGCAGACGGATTTGTTCGCACCTGGAGAAGCCACGGCAGAGATACAGCGGCAGGCAGAGACAGGCCGTGTTCACCCGGCGGCTGAACCGAAGGGAACAAAGCGGCATACAGGCTCTCTTGCAACGCTGTCAAATGCCAAGAGCGGGGAACTAAGCCCTCTGGAAATTGCGGCGGCTCTGGAAAAATCGGAGGACCTGAAAACTCTGTTTCAGCTGTCGGAACAGCAGCTGGGACGGCCGCTGCGGCATATTGAGCAAAAGGCGCTGGTCTGGATGCATGATTACAATAATATCGGCAGCGATATTATTCTCACGGTATTATTATATTGTAAATCCATTGACAAGCCCAGCGTTTCCTATGCGGAGTCCATGATTACCAATTGGTGGAATGAAGGCATTCAGACATTGCCCCAGGTAAATGCAGCCATTAACGAGGTCGAGCATCGCCGCAGCTTTACCGGGCATATTCAAAAGGCGTTTGAAATGAACCGGAAGCCGACACCGAAGCAGCAGGAATTCATTGATCTGTGGCAGGATCGGCAGATTCCTATGGAACTGATTACGTATGCCTATGAAAAAACATTGGAGAGTACAGATAAGCTGGCGTTTCCTTATTTAAATGCGGTGCTGATGCGTTGGATGGATGCCGGATACCGTACCCGGATAGACGTAGATACCAAGGATAAGCCGTCAGCCGGGGACGGCAGAAAGCAGGGAAATGCAAAGCCGGCAATTCCGGAAAGCGACAATGCACAGGCCTATAAATCGTTCGTATATAATATTGATTCTTAACGTCTGCCGCTCATCCTTATCGTTGCAGTTTTTCCTTGCGGCCGGTGAAAGGATGGGTATATTATCGTGTCAGCACACTCTGAAATAGGAAGCAGGCGTTTGGAAAAGGCTCCTGAAAAAAAGAAGGGAAATGAAATGAAGGAAGATCGGTTAGAATATGCACTGCGAACTGTTTCCGCCAGGCGGAATTATGCAGAAACACAAAATCGGGAACGTGTGGAGGAAGTGGGATCGCGGATTCCGGAGATTGCGGAAATTAACCGTCAGCTGTTCCGTACCGGACGGGATCTGATGCAGATTATTCGCAGCGGCCAGGATATTTCGCAAAAGATAGAGGATTTGCGGCAGCAGAATATGCAGGCGCAGGAGATGATTCGGCAGCTGCTGGTGCAGCACGGCTATCCCCAGGATTATCTGGAAATGCACTATACCTGCGAAAAATGTCAGGACACCGGGTATTACGGCGGCACCTTTTGCACCTGCGTGACAGATCTGGCCGCGAAGCAGGCAGTAAAAGAACTGAACCAGAGCGTACAGTTTGAATCCTGTAGCTTTTCGAATTTTTCCCTTTCCTATTATCAGGGACAGCATACGGAAACCGGTGGAAATTGCTATGCTGCTATGGAACGGGTACTGTTTTTTTGCCGGGAATATGCCTCCCATTTTACGCTGTCCTCCCCCAGCATTCTGATGTTCGGCAAAACCGGACTGGGAAAAACCCATCTGTCCCTTGCCATTGCAAACGAAGTGCTGCAAAAGGGGTTCAGTGTGCTGTATGATTCTGTGATCAACTTTTTGCGGCAGGTGGAAAAGGAGCACTTCGGTCGGGAGGAAAAGGGGACAGATACGCTGGAAATGCTGCTGTCCTGTGATCTTTTGATTCTGGACGATCTGGGCACGGAGTTTCGGTCTCAGTTTTATCAGTCCGCAGTGTACAACATCGTAAATACCCGGATGAACCGGAAAAAGCCCACGATTATCAGTACCAATATGGACTATGACGGGATTTCCTATCAGTATGATGAACGGATTACGTCCCGGATTTTTACAACGTATACTTGTCTGCAATTTGTGGGAACGGATGTACGCGTTCTGAAAAAACAGCAGGAACAGCAGCGCGGAAAATCAGATTCTATGAAATAGTTTGACAAAAAGATGCCAATATGTTATACTGTTTTCAGAAGAATGAAACATATCATTTTTGCTGCAATCAAGAAAAACAACAGCTTTTCCCGTTGATTTAGGAGGATTTTTAGTATGCCATTTTGTCAAACCTGCGGCGAACTTGTTCCCGATGATGTCCACTACTGCCCGAACTGCGGCACACCTATGGAGCTGCAAGAGGCAGAAAGCGCAGCTGTGCCGGATACAGCGGAAATTCCGGAGGAGACTACGCTGTTAGAAGAAAACGAGATGCCGGCCTGGAATCAGCCGGATTCCGCGGAAGCACCTTCAGAACCGGAAAATACCGCAAATGAGAATCCGTATGTTAACAATTCGTCTGCCAGTGAGATGCCTTCCTATTCTGCACCCCAGAGCAATCCGTATTCGCCGGAAGCTAACATTCCGAATACGCAGCAGCCTTATGCTGATTATCAGAATGCCTATGGACAGAATCCGAACAATGCGCCGTATAGTGCACCGAATCCAATGTACGGACAGCCGATGCCGCCTATGCCGGGGCAGCAGATGGGAACGCCTTATCCGATGATGCAACCCAAGAAGACTGACGGCAAATCTGTTGCATCTATGATTCTGGGGATTATTTCAATTGTGTTTTCCTGCAGCTATGGATTTGGCCTGATTCCGGGAATTGTCGGACTGATACTGGCGATTATATCGAGAAAGGAAGAAGCCAAGCGCAATGAAACAAACAACAATGGCACGACCATGGCCGGACTGATCTGTTCGATTATCGGCATTGCCATTTCTGTAATTGTGATTGTCCTTGTGGTTCTGCTCGTTATCGGAATCGTTTCCACCACAGATACATATGACTACTATGATTACAGCTCCGCTGCTTTTCTGTTTTGGAAGTAAGGCTGTGGAATCTTTGATAGCATGAACTTTTCAGAGGTGTTTTATATGGAAGCACCTCTGTTATTTTTTGCCCTTTTCGTCAGAAAGGCTTTTGTTTTAATGTGCCCATATGGTGAGGAACATTACAGTTTATTTCTTGACACTGCCGCTGCAATATGCTACACTGAATGGGAAAAAACTCGTTTACAACAAACAGAAAGGATAAGAAAAGTATGATTGCTTGCTATGATCTGACGGGTGTCTGGGATTTTTCCATGGCGCAGATGCGGAAAAACACGGTGCCGTCAGCATTTACAGATACCATTTCCCTGCCGGGAACTACTTCCCTCGCAAAGAAGGGAAGTCCCAACCCTAACCGGGAAACGGGATTTTTGACCGATGCCTATGCCTTTGAAGGACAGGCCTGGTTTCGTAAAACCATCTATGTAAATCCGGAGCATATCGGGCTTCCAATGCAGCTGACGCTGGAGCGGACGCGGATGACTACCCTTTGGATTAACGGGAAAAAGGTTGGCTCCTGTGACAGCCTTTGCACGCCCCATGTCTATGATATTTCTGCATTTGTGACAAAGCCGCTGACGGAAATTGTGGTTTTGGTGGAGAATACCGGCTATCCGACCAAGGGCGGCCATTTGACCTCGCCGGATACCCAGTCTAACTGGAACGGGATTACCGGAGAAATGATGCTGCGTGTATTTTCGGATGTATACGCCGATCATGTGCAGGCTTATCCGGATCCGGATAAGAAGCAGGTTACATTGTCTATGCAGCTTCATGGCGCAAAGACAGCAGCTTTTACCCTTACAGGTAATGTGCAGTTTGCTGATGAGGTGATTCCCGTGCCTGTGTTCCAGGCACAGCTGGAAGCAGATCAAAACGGCCGGGCTTCCGTAACCATTCCGCTGGAAACAGTGTACTATGAATGGAGCGAGTATCAGCCGGCGTTGTATTTCCTTCTTTATCAGATTGATGAGCAGGACAATGGTTTTGTCAGCTTCGGCATGCGCAAATTCTGTGCAGACGGCACCCGTTTCACCATAAACGGTAAGCCTACAATGCTGCGCGGCAAGCATGACGGCATGATCTTTCCCCGTACCGGCTATGCGCCTACAGATGTCAATGAATGGATCCGGATTTTACAGACGGCCAAGGACTACGGCATCAACCACTATCGTTTTCACACCTGCTGCCCGCCGGATGCTGCTTTCACGGCCGCAGATTTGCTGGGCATTTACATGGAGCCGGAACTGCCGTTCTGGGGAACCATTGCGGCTCCCGGAGAAGAAGGCTATCAGGAAGCAGAACAGCAGTATCTCATTGCATTGGGAGATCAGATGCTGGATGCATTCGGAAACCATCCGTCCTTTGTGATGTTTTCTCTGGGAAATGAACTGTGGGGCAGCCCGGAACGTCTGGGAGAAATTCTGCGGCATTATAAGGCGCGGGACAGCCGCCGACTGTATACGCAGGGCTGCAATAACTTTCAGCATTTTCCCCTGGTACTGCCGGAGGATGACTATTTTGTCGGCGTGCGTCTCAGCAAAGAGCGGCTGATTCGCGGCTCCTACGGCATGTGCGATGCCCCTCTGGGACATGTGCAGACCGACCGTCCCTCTACCATGCATCAGTATGATACCATTATTTTTCCGGAGCAGAAGGAAGATGCAGACGGAGAGGCCGCAGAGGAAATTGAGATTCAGTATGGAACCGGTGTGAAAAAGGTTAAGGTCAGCAAATCGGCCGGTGGCCTGATTCCCACAAAGCCGGTAATTACGCACGAAATCGGCCAGTATGAAGTCTACCCGAATTTCCGGGAGATTGAAAAGTATACCGGGCCTTTGAAAGCGCGAAATTTTGAGATTTTCCGGGAACGGCTGGCGGCAAAAGGCATGCTGTCCCAGGCAGAGGACTTCTTTCAATGCAGCGGCGCGCTGGCGGCGGCCTGCTATAAGGAAGAAATCGAAGCTGCCATGCGGTCACAGTATGTTGCAGGATTTCAGCTTCTGGATCTCCAGGATTTTTCCGGACAGGGAACGGCACTGGTAGGCATGCTGGATGCCTTTATGGAGAGCAAGGGACTGATTACTCCGGAGGAATGGCGGATGTTCTGCTCAGACTGTGTGCTTCTGGCGCAGTTTCCGTCCTATACGCTCATCTCCGGCGAAATGTTCACAGCGAAAGTTTCCATGCGGACGGTATTGCCGCAGGATGGCACAGTAGAATGGTTGCCTTCTGGTATGCACCAGCCGGCTGTCTTCTGCGGCAGAGCGTCCGGAAGTGCGATGGTTTGCGAAGAGCATTTTGTCCTACGCAAAATCAGATGCATTCCGGCCGGAGCAGAAAATGACACCGGAGCAGCTGCAAAAGATTTTTCTCCCCAAATAAATCAGGTTTCAGATAACCTGCAAAAAGCCGTACAGAATGTGAGTGTTCTGTGCGGCTTTTTGTAATACGCAGCGTTCTCATTTGCCGGGCAATGTTATATGTGGTCATGCAGTAAACCATGCAGAATACCATGAGCGCAGAGAACACCAGATTTTGCAGTTTTGTTTTTGGCATATGAATGAACCTCCTAAAAATAAAAAAGCGATGCCTGACATTTCAGCCTGTCAGGCATCGCTTTTATTCGCCCTATATTGTATCAGATTTCCGTAAAAAATGCAAGGGGCATTTTCGAAAAAATTTGGATGGGAATCCTGAGACTTTTTTGAAGCCCGTCTTTGTGAGAGTGGGTACGGCGCACTCTGCCGGAATGTGCCGGTAAAGTCAGACCCTTAGTCCACCGGATTGATGATCTTTCCGATTCCCTCAATTTCGCATTCAACAATGTCACCATGCTTGAGATATTTCGGCGGAACAAATCCCATGCCTACACCAGCCGGTGTTCCCATAGAAATGATCGTTCCGGCCGGAATTTTCATAGCGTGAGACAGTTCTTCAATCACATAGGGAATGTTGTGAATGTACAGCTCTGTGTTGCACTTTTGACGCAGTTCTCCGTTTACCTTACAGGTGAGATTCAGCTTCGGCGGAAACGGGAAGCTGTCTGCGGTCACAAGACATGGCCCCATAGGTGCAAAACCGTCCAGGCTCTTTCCGCGGAACCACTGCTTGTGCCGCATCTGAATGCACCGTGCGCTGACATCGTTCATGATCGTGTAGCCGAACAGGTAGGAAGCAGCATCTTCTGCCTTTGCACCCAGAATATCCTTCCGGACAACAAATGCCATTTCTACTTCATAGTCCAGTTCGGAAACAATATCAAAGTGTCCTTGAATGCTGTCTCCCGGCGCAACTGCTTCATTGACATGCTTGGCAAAGTAGATGGGGAACTTGCGTTCGCCGCCGTATTCCTTTCCCATAACACCCACGCTCTCTTTGGCGTGCTCGGAGAAATTGACACCCAGACAAATGATGTCATGTGCCGGTCTGGGGATCGGCGCCAGAACTTTTACCTGTTCCAGCGGAATGGCCTCTGCTGTTTTCTGCGGCAATTCTGTGGCGGCAGCATCGCGCTGCTCGTCCGTCATCCGAACTGCCAGATCTGTCATGTCTGCAAAATGCAGGTGCAGTGCTTCTGCCGGAACAACATGCTGTTCCTCCGGCGTCAGTACGCCGATGTGCTCGGTGTCTCCCTGTAAATATGTGATAAGCTTCATGGATTTCTCCTTTTCTTCGGTAAAACTGCTTGTGTACGAAACAGGCGCTTTAGGATTCTTCCAGCTGTGCATTTACGCCGCTGGTTTCCAGGGCGTTTTTGGAATCCGAATTACCGGAAGCATTCTTTTTCTTCGGGAATACAAACTTCAGCAGAATCGGTGTGACAATCGTTGTAAATACCACCATGATAACCAGCGGTGTCATGAACTTTTCGCTCATCAGTCCCACAGAAGCGCCCTTGTTGGCAACGATCAATGCAACCTCACCACGGGAGATCATGCCGATACCGATTTGCAGGCTTTCTTTATTGGTATAGCGCATGATTTTCGCACCCAGTCCGCAGCCAATTACCTTTGTGACAACAGCAAGAAGCATCAGCAGCAGCATAAAGATGATCAGCTTTCCGGTCAGGCCGTCCAGCGTCATAGCCAGTCCGATGTTGGCAAAGAAGATCGGAGAGAGCAGCATGTAGGAAAGGGTATTGAAACGGTTGACAACGTACTCGGTCTTTTTCAGGCCGGATACTGCCAGACCGGCAACAAATGCACCGGTGATATCTGCAACACCGAAGAACATTTCTGCGGCGAAGGAGAGGAGCAGGCAGAAGGCAAATGTAACAATGTTGTGGCGGCGCAGGTTTTCGTTGCTGGATTCTCTCCATTTCTTGAAGAAGAAGTGGTAGAGGACAGCAGCACCGATTGCCACAATAAAGAATGCCAGAATGTTAATGACAACTGCAAATACACCGTCACCAACCAGGGCAGAACCCAGTGTCTTGGCAGATTCGCCGTCGCCGGTCTTTTTTCCGCCCAGACTGATGACAACGGTCAGTGCAATGATACCCAGGATATCGTCAATGACAGCCGCGCCCAGGATAGCGTTTCCGGCACGGGAATTGAGGGCACCCAGTTCTTTCAGGGTTTCAACGGTGATGCTGACAGAAGTTGCAGTCAGAACAACGCCGATGAAAATATTCTGCCAGAACAGAGATGCCATTTCCGGATCCTGATCCACATTAAAGGCATCTGCCAGGAAGAAGCCGCCCACCAGCGGTACAATAACACCCAGCAGGGCGATGACAAAGGAGGCAAGCCCTGCTTTTTTCAGTTCCTGAATATCCGTTTCCAGTCCGGCGCTGAACATCAGGACAATAACACCCAGTTCTGCCAGATTGACAATCAGGTCGTTTCGTTCTACAACATCCAGAAGCATTGGCCCCAGGATGATGCCGGCTGCCAGTGCGCCGACTACCTGCGGCAGACTGATGCGCTTGGTCAGAAGTCCCAGCAGCTTGGTTGCCAGCAGAATAATGGCAATCTGCAATAGAAATGCATACTCGTTGTTAAATAAGAATTCTTTGATTGCGCTCATAAAAGCGTCGCTCCCTTTTTCTTCAAAATTTCATCGGCAATATGGCCGCAGTTACTCCCAGGCGGAATTCCTTGCCCATGAGAACATCAGGCTTATTGCTCTGTCAGCATTTGCCGCAGACATGCAGCATCCATGCCATTGACCATGCCGTTTTCATCCACATCCGCCGGAACTGCCTGTGCCTTTTTCAGAACTGTGTCCCCGGTGAGGTGACGGATCAGCAGAACCAGATCGGCAACTGTAACAGACTGGTCTGCATTCACATCGCCGCGCTCCGCCGGATCCGGCGTGTCAGGTTTTGTGGGCTTGGTGCCGTCCGGTTCAACACCAGAGATCAGCACTCCGTTTTGATACACCGGAATCCGGTCTGTGATCACGTATTCTTCGGGATGTTTCAGAAGATCTGCGTTGGAATAGTCATTTTCTGCATTCCATCCGCTCTGATAATCCGGAAATACCAGTGCCAGCATCAGTTCACATTGGTGCTGCCCTTCGGAAATCGGCATGGCAACGCGCCCATCCGGATAGGTGACCTCAATATAATAGATGTTGTCTTTGTACTGCGTAATGGGCGAGATTTCAGCCGGTGTGTAGTCATCGTACATCTTAGCCTGATCCCGGTCTACCCGAATGACAACATCGCTGGGGGAATAGCCGGCATCGATTACCTCAGACAAATCCATGTAATAGCGGTAGGACATGTTGTTTTCAATCCGTGCCGGCCATGCGGAGTGGTTTGTAAATTTCAGGCTCAGGTTGACACCGCCGGAAGCTTCTGTCAGCTTCGTCTCCACATAGAATTCTGTGTCGCGCTTTTCCGGTTCCGGAAAATCCGGATCCGGTGTGCCGCCGTAGGCCTCTGTCATTTTACACAGCAGCGCGGTGAATCCGGCGTTATAGTCGCAGGCTACCTCATTGTTAATGTAATTCTGCCGGTCGTCTTCATAGGTGCCGTCCTGGTTCGGGCCGCCTACCAGTGCGCCGTACAGGATGTGTCGGTTTTCCGTCGGCGTATCCAGGGCGTTTTTCCAGGAGGCGTGCGCAGTACGATGGTGGGGATTTTTCGGATACTTATCCCCATACCCCACGACATAGCTCTGTCCGTCCGGATTGTCTCCCAGACAGTAGTTGATCTGTTCCTCGTAGAATTTCTGGTACTTTGCGGTGTCCGTGTCTTTTAATATAGTATCACTGGCTACGCTGGCCAGGAATCCGGCCGTTGTGGCATACCGGAGACATCCCCAGGTGGTCAGCCATCTTGCGCCGCCGTCCAGCTGGGTAACAGAATCTGTCCAGTAGTCCAGGTGTTTTTTCACACGGCTGATGTAGAAGCTGTCCTTGGTGTTGATGGCATACAGGAGCAGGCCGCCCTGCATAACATCATCCCAGCACATGCCCCAGGTGTATTTCAGTTCGTCTGATCCCAGCTCTTTTCCCAGATTCGGGATGTAAGAAGCTGCTTTGTCCAGATAGCTTTGCGATCCGGTTGCCAGATAGAGCCAGTTTGCGGCATAGAACAGCTCGTCATAAAAATGAGAGGAACGGTAAAAGCCGCTGGCATCGCTGTTGCTGTAGGCTTCATCACTTCGGGTTTCGTCGGCCAGGCGGAACAGGTTTTCCGCATGCTTCAGATACTCTGCCGTCCGGTCAGAACGTCCTTTCAGTGCACAGGAGCCGGCTGCCAGTGCTGCGGCCATTTCACCGCAGACGGCGGAATCTGTTCCGCGCAGTGCGGCGCGTGCCTTCTGATAGTCGGCACCGTTGTCTTTCATGCCGTATTCCAGCAGTTCCACCGGCCCCCACCAGGTGTGATCCATTTGTCCGTTGCCAACCTGGTAAACGGCAGTGTCGCCTTCATCACAGGCAGCTAGGTAGTCCAGAACAAAGGTCAGGTTGTTCACATACAAATCCATCTGACCGGTTTTTTCCAGACCTTCCGGGTACTGATACATGCCCCATGCCAGCATGGAAGCAGAATAGGCCATGGGCAGATTGAATTTGACATGGTCACCGGCATCATACCAGCCGCCTGTGACTTCATCTGTCATGGTAGAATCCGCACGCCATTCCACCTGATTCCATTCCGGAAGAGGGCCTGCCTGCTGGCACTCGTAGAAATACAGGGATTTCTGGAGTGCTTCCGCATAATTGGCAGAGAAAGCCGCCTTTGCCGGAAGCGGTATCACAAATGTCCCGAAGCACAGGCTTGCGGCTGCAAGACATGCTGTGATACGTCTTTTTCGCTGCATAAGAACCATCCTTTCTCCCGTCATCCGGCAATGCAGCTTCGGCGCGTGTCAAAATCCATTGACAGATGATCCGGGTTAAAGCTGCACCTGCAAAATGCAGCCTGAGCACTTGTTTCTCTGTTTTTGGATGACGCTGCTTACGGCGCATATTTTCTGAGAAATTCAGCGAAATATCCAGAAATCCGCAGCGGAATTTTCGGGTGGTTCTTTTGCAATCCTCAAAAAAGTATTACCGCACAGTCAGCGTGTATTCCGGCAGGAAACAGGCTCTGCAATTTTTTCTTTTCGGCAGCTGCCGGAAAATATGGATGCTGAATCGGAAAAAAGCAGATGCTGTACCGCTTTTTCCTGAAAAACTCCATGTTTTTCGGTATCTGTCGATTTCTTATCTATTATGGCATGTTTTCACCGCATTGTCAAGCGGTTTTCATGAAGATATCACATCATTTTGGTGGTTGGTTTTTTGCAAAGGAAAGGAAAAACTGTAGGAAAAACGGCATGTCTGCTGCCTTTGTTGCGGAAACAACGAGGCAAAATCTGAAAAGAAAATCGAATTTTGTTCAGTTTGCATGCTTATCCTCCGAAAATTCTGTATGATCTTACAAAAATTATGAAATAGAGTCGCGAGACTTGCAAATTTTCAGTGTGCGTGTTATAATAAAGTTGTATATGCAGAAGCATGGTGATATATCCTGCATCTGCCGATACGGCCGCTGTTTTTGCGGAAAACGGGACGTTTGCCGCTGCGCACTGCAAGTGTGCAGCGGCCGGAACTGTCCAGCCTAGTTAGGAGGAATACAAAAAGTGGAAAAGAATGTGAAAAAAGGAAAAAAAGTCACTGTTTTGGGCGCAGGTAATGTAGGCGCATCCATTGCATTTGCAATGGCAATCAAGGGTTTATGTTCAGAGCTGGTACTGGTGGACATCAACAAGCCGAAGGCAAAGGGCGAGGCAATGGACATTATGCAGGGCAATGCATTCTGTCCCACATGTGATGTGCATGACGGTGATTACCCGGATGCAGCAGATTCTGATCTGGTTGTAATCACAGTGGGTATTGCCAGAAAGCCGGGACAGACCAGAATTGATCTGTGCAAAACCAATGCCAAGATCATGGCATCTGTTATGCCGGAAATCGTAAAGTATGCACCCCATGCCAGCTATCTGATTGTCAGCAACCCGGTAGACGTTCTGACCTATGAGGCAATTCGTGTTTCCGGACTGCATCCGAATCAGGTGATCGGTTCTGGTACTGTACTGGATTCTTCTCGTCTCCGTACCTGCCTGGCAGATCACGCTGGTCTGAACATCAAAAATATTCACGCCTATGTATTTGGCGAACACGGTGATTCTTCTATGATTCCGTGGTCTCTGTCCAGCATTGCCGGTATGAAGTTTGACGAATACTGCACAAAGGTAGACAACCTGGGCGACAAGGATGCCATTGAACAGGAAGTCCGCGACGGCGGCGCAGAAGTAATCAAGTGCAAGGGCGCTACTTATTATGCGATTGCACTGTCTGTTACACAGATTGCAGAAGCAATTCTGCGTGACACCAAGGCTGTTCTGACAGTTTCTACGCTTCAGGACGGTACCCATTTCGGCGTAAAGGACGTTTGCCTGAGCCTGCCGTGTGTACTGGGCGCAAACGGCGTAGAGCGTGAAATCACACCGCCGATGACAGAGGAAGAAATCGCACGCTTCCAGAAGAGTGCAGCCGCACTTCGTTCTGTTATTGATGAAATGTCTCTCTAATCCGGCCTGCATGTGCTGAAGATTGAGGACTTGTGTCAGTTCGTGACAGCATTGCTCTCTCCGGCCGGAATTTCCACTGAAAAGGTGATGCCTAAACCGGAGGGGCACAAGTTTTGACATGACATTTTGCGGATTGTCAAAATCAAAAGCAAAATAGAAAACGCGCGTGAAAGAATGCTTTGACGGCTTTTGGGGCATACTATGTCATAGAAAAATGCGGCAGCTTCTGTGAGGATTACCCATCGGCCGGGAGAATAGGATGCATCTCTGACACGCCGTTTCTATGAAAGGAAAGGAAAAAATTATGGATTACGCAGCTGAATCTCTGAAATTGCATTATGAATGGAAGGGCAAGTTTGAGGTCGCACTTCGTTCGCCGCTGGAAACAGCCGATGATCTTTCGCTGGCCTACACACCGGGCGTTGCACAGCCCTGCCTGGAAATTCAGAAGGATCTCTCAAAGAGCTATGAACTGACACGCCGCGGCAACCTGGTTGCAGTTGTGACAGACGGCACCGCTGTTCTGGGCCTGGGAGATATCGGACCGGAAGCCGGCATGCCGGTAATGGAAGGAAAATGTGCCCTGTTCAAGCGCTTTGGAAACGTAGATGCAATTCCGCTGTGCATTCGCTCTAAGAATGTAGATGATATTGTCAACACAGTTCGTCTCCTGGCAGGAAGCTTCGGCGGTGTCAACCTGGAAGATATTTCAGCACCCCGCTGCTTTGAAATTGAACAGAAACTGAAAGAATGCTGCGATATTCCGATTTTCCACGATGATCAGCACGGTACTGCTGTTGTAACATTGGCCGCAATGCTCAATGCACTGAAACTCACCGGAAAAGACATCCATCAGATTAAGGTGGTTACCAGCGGTGCAGGCGCAGCAGGGATCGCGATCATCCGCCTGCTGATCGCCATGGGACTGGATCCGCACCACGTAATTCTGTGCGACCGTCACGGCGCAATCTATGCCGGAAGAGACAACCTCAATCCGCAAAAGGAAGAAATGGCTGCGATCACAAACAGTGGTCACAAGGCGGGAACTCTGGCGGAAATGTTGGTGGGCGCAGATGTATTTATTGGTGTATCTGCACCGGGCTGCGTGACACCGGAAATGGTAAAGAGTATGGCAAAGGATCCGATTATCTTCGCCATGGCAAATCCGACACCGGAAATCATGCCGGAAGAGGCACTGGCAGCCGGCGCTGCTGTAATGGGCACTGGCCGCAGTGACTTTCCGAACCAGATCAACAACGTGTTGGCATTCCCGGGAATCTTCCGCGGTGCGCTGGACGTGCATGCCAGCGAAATCAATGACGCTATGAAGATTGCCGCAGCAAAGGCAATTGCAGACTTTGTAGATGATGCAAAGCTGGCCGCAGATTATATTATCCCCAGCCCTCTGGAAGAAGGTGTTGGTGCTGCTGTAGCAAAGGCAGTTGCACAGGCTGCAATTGATACCGGTGTTGCACGCAAGGCACAGTAATCCTGTTTTTTTGATATGATTTCACAAAAAACCGATTTCTTTTTTGAGAAAAACAACTGATATGTGAAAGCCGAAGCGGAGTCATTCCCTTCGGCTTTTGTTTATTTCTACAAATGCGGTTCAGATATCATAATATTTTTAAGTGAAAATGCAAATATTGAAAAATTTGAATCGGAAAAGATTAAAGATGAAAGAAATGCAGAAAACCTCTTGCAGCAAAAATCGAAATGTGCTACAATAGATGAGGTGCGGAGGAGATAGGATGAAACAGAACCATCAGGAGTGGCTCAATCGGGGAATTGCAGCGGTTCTCGCTGCCGGCGCAGTAGGTTTGATTGCGTGGCAGGGCTTTCAATATGTGAAAGAATCGGAACGATCGGAACCGGTGCGCCGGATACAGGCGGTCACAACGATGCAAACGGAATCTGTAACCGCAGAAGATGCAGTGCAGATGACAGCTGCTTCAACTTCCGCAGCATCTGCACAGAAGAAAACAACAAAGCACGCAGAAACCAGGACTTCCGCGGCAGCGTCAGAAACGAGCACGGTAGCTTTTCCGCTGGAACTGAACGCAGCTTCGGCAGAAGAACTGGAACAGCTGCCGGGAATTGGCCCGGTGCTGGCAGAACGAATCGTTTCCTACCGCAGTCAAATCGGATGCTTTCAGAACCGGGAACAGCTGTTAGATGTGGAGGGGATTGGCACAGCGACCTATGCCGCGATTGTCGATCTGCTTTACCTGACGGAAGAATATGACCTTTCTGATCCGGCAGAACCGGAGACAGAGGAAAGCCAGGTTGTCCCAGAGGTGTCGGAAGCGGAGCCCGGAAATGTGCCGGAGGAATCACCGCAGGAGCCGGTAACAGAGGCTGAAATGCAGCCGGTTGATCTCAATACGGCATCCCGGAAGGAACTGATGCAAATTCCGGACATGACTCCGGAGCTGGCAGAGGAAATTCTGCAATTCCGGCAGGAAAACCAATATTTTTCTTCGATTTATGAATTGCTCTATCTGGAACATATGACGGATTCCTATTTTCAAAAGATCCGGGAAAAAATTGTGGTTTTGTCAAAATAATGGATTTTCCGGCAATCCGGAAAAATCGGAAGTTTTAACCGTTTTGTAACTTCTTTTCAAGAACGCGGAAAACTACAGCACATTGCACAAAAATGTAAAAGAATTTATGTGCATTGCGACTGAAAAAAATGAAAGAACGGTATAAGCTATTGACATTCGCTTCGAATTGTTGTATATTAAGCTATGACAGGAAATATTCGCTATGCCCAAATTATGCGGTTTTTTAGGGAAAATTTCAGTCAATATTCCATGCGGACTGCATGGAACAAATCATTTCAATGCTTATTATGCTGTACGCTGAACTTGCATTGCAGTATAATAGATATATTTTAAGGAGGAAATTCCAATGAACAAGTTAAAAAGAACACTGGCTCTGATGGCTGCTCTGGCTATGACTGCAACTGCATTCGTAGGCTGCGGCCCCGATGACAGCTCTTCCAAATCCGATTCTTCCAAGGCTGAAAGCTCTGCAGAAAGCAGCGATTCCAGCAGTGACGAAGAAAGCGATTCCAGCAGCGAAGAAAGCAGCGAAACTGCTGACGGTTATCAGAATGTTGATATCCCGGCTCTGGGCGAACCGGACGGCTCTCTGAAGGACGGCGGCAAGAAGCTGACAATCCTGTGCTGGAACGATGATGACCTGAAGTACATGTACGATATCGTTGCTGATGCAACTGGTATGGACAAGAGCATGATCAACTACAAGAACGTTGGTTCTAGCGGTACTGAGGCGAACGAACAGTACGCACAGGTATTCCTGTCTGGCGACGACGTTGACCTGTTCTTCTGCGACGCTGACTGGAACATGGCTTATCAGAATAACGATGAGTATTCTGCTCCGCTGTCTGCAGTAGGTATCTCTGAAGACATGTATGCAAATGCTTATGGCTACACTGTAGCCATGGGCAAGGACAAGAACGGCGTCCTGAAGGGTGCTTCTTGGCAGGCTGCAGCAGGCGGCTATGCATACCGTGCAGATCTGGCTCAGGAATATCTGGGCGTAACTTCTCCGGAAGATATGCAGGCACAGATCGGCAGCTGGGATGACTTCTGGGCAACCGCAGCTACCGTTTATGAGAAGTCTGGCAACGCCACTGCTATGGCTGACTCTCTGGGCGGCGTATGGAGAGCTTACTCCAACGGTAACAGAACCAAGTCTTGGGTAAACGACGGCAAGCTGGATTCTTCTTCCGTAGGTGACTTCATCTCTATGGCGAAGGAGAACTTCGACAAGGGTTACATCTCTGGTGCAACTCAGTGGGCTGATGACTGGCTCCCGCAGGGTCAGTCTGACGGCGCTCAGGCTAACAAGACCTTCGGCTTCTTCTTCCCGACTTGGGCAATCGCTAAGGGCGGTTCTCTGGAACAGGCTGAAGGCGGCGAAGGCGGCTCTACATACGGCAAGTATGCACTGTGCGAAGGCCCGACATCCTGGTTCTGGGGCGGCACATGGATCTGCGTATATCCGAAGACCGATAACGCTAAGGAAGCTGGCCAGTTCATCTACACTATGACTGCTGATGCTGATGCAATGCAGAAGTATGTAGACGCTCGTGGTGACTTCGTAAACAATAAGGGCGTTATGGATGCAACTACTAAGGCTGGCACTAACAGCAACCCGCTGTTCGGTGGTCAGGATCAGTTCCAGATCCTGTTCAATTCTGCTGACAAGATCGACATGAGCATCGCTTCTGAGTATGATGCTAAGATCAACACAGACCTGCAGAACGCAGTTCAGGATTACTGCAAAGGCGTAACTTCTTCTGAAGATGACTGCCTGAATGCATTCCTGGATGCAGTTGCAGCTGATGTAACTGATATCACAGTTGAATAATCTTTCTTTTTACAGAAAGTAAACTCTTGAATTATGAAACGTACTGCCTATAGGACACATTGTTCTATAGGCGTATGTTTATCTCTTACTATTCTATTTAATTTTTGAAAGGGTGTGTGCAAATGGCATCCGCTGCACAACGTCGCATTAAGTCGATTAGCTATGCCAAGTATGGTTACATGTTCATTGCCCCGTTCTTTCTCGTGTATTGTTTCTTCCAGATCTGGCCGTTGATCCAGACCTTTATCCTGAGTTTTCAGGGTAACGGTGCAGATGCAGGCACATTTGTCGGATTCGATAACTATGCTACCATTCTGTTTGGTTCCGGTGAAGGTATGGGTCGCCGTGCAAAGGCATTGCAGGAGCTGTTCCTGACATCATTCAAGAACACCTTGATTTTGTGGGTTGGTAACTTCATTCCGCAGATTCTGTTGTCCCTGCTGCTGGCTGTATGGTTTACAGATTCGAAACTGCACATTCCGGGCGTGGGATTCTTTAAGGTTGTTATGTACCTGCCGAATATCATTACCGCAGTATCTGTTGCTGCTCTGTTCATGCGCTTTATCTCCAACAGCCAGCTGTCTGCAGTAAATGCACTGCTGATGCTGAATGGCGCCGATCCGGTAAGCTTCGAAGCATCTGCTGTATGGAGCCGTGGTATCGTTATGTTCATTCAGACATGGCTATGGTTTGGTAATACCATGATCATGATGATGTCTGGTATTATGGGCATTAACCCGTCTCTGTTCGAAGCTGCTGCAATTGACGGTGCTTCCAGTGGTCAGGTTCTCCGCAAGGTAACTCTGCCGCTGCTGCGACCGATGGTTGTTTATACACTGATTACTTCCATGATCGGTGGTTTGCAGATGTTCGATATCCCGTATCTGTATCACACAGGTGCTGGTAAAATCAACGCAAATCTGCGTACCGTTGCTGTGTTCGTATACGAACAGTTCCGCTCTGGTGCGAAGATTCATCAGCCGGATTACGGCATTGCCGGTGCAGCATCCGTTCTGCTGTTTATCATTACAGCAGCGCTGGGTATGCTGGTATTCCGTATGAACCGTGATGAAGATGAGCATCGGAAAAAGCAGGAGCGCAAGGCTCTGGTCAAGGAATATAAGAAACAGCAGAAGCTTGCTAAGAATGGAGGTCTGGGTGCGTAATGGAAAATGTTGGTGTTAAGGACAATTACGTTCTGATACAAAGACTGAAATCTGCTGGCTGCTTCATTGTCTGCGTGTTGCTGGCTTTGATCTGCTTGATTCCGCTGTATATCATGGTTATGAATGCAACCCACGGGGACGCTGCACTGCGTTCTCAGCCGCTGCAGTTCCTGCCGGGCAGTGAATTGATGACCAATATCAAGAATATTGCCGGCGGTGAATTTCCGCAGTCACCGAACTTCAATGTTTGGCTGGGCTATCGGAACTCCCTGATTATTGCAGGTTGTACCACAGTTCTGACTGTATTTTTCTCTGCATTGACTTCTTATGGTCTGACTGTATATGATTTCAAGATTCGTGATGGTGCATATACATTCATTCTGGCAGTTATGATGATCCCGATTCAGGTTACATCTACTGGTTTCGTTAAGTTCATGGTAGGTACCCTGGGTCTGGCTAACAGCTACATTCCGCTGATCATCCCTGCAATTGCAGCGCCTGCTGTTGTATTCTATATGCGTCAGTACATGAAGTCTTCCTTCCCGCTGGACATTGTGGAAGCAGCTCGTATCGACGGAAGCGGCGAGTTCCGTACCTTCCTGACTATTGCAATTCCGATGTGTAAGCCGGCAATTGCTGTACAGGCAATCTTCGCATTTGTACAGAACTGGAACAACTTCTATACACAGAATATGATCATTGTTTCCAATGAAAAGAGATTCACAATGCCGATCATGATTCAGAGCGTTTTGGGACAGGATAAGCACCCGGACTTGGGCGCACAGTATGCTGCCGTAGCTCTCTCTGTTATCCCGATCATCATTATTTACTTGATTCTGTCCAGATTCATCGTTGCTGGTGTTGCACTGGGCGGCGTTAAGGAATAATCGAATTACATACTCTGTATGAAAAGAAAGAACTGCAGCGGAAACGTTGCAGTTCTTTTTTGCTTTTTAAAGAAGTAAATTGTTAAAAAGGCGCTGTTGCAATGATATACAACAGCGCCTTTTCTATACACTTATACGATTGGATTTCGGCCGGGTTTGATTACCACGCGATTTTTCTTCTTCTTATCCTCATAGAGGGATGCATCTGCAAATTTCACATAACTTTGTAGTCGTTTTCCGGTTCCGCAGACAATTGCCCGAATGCCAAGACTAATTGTAATGCGATAGGGTTTATCGCTCTCTTCATTGTATTTGACAGCTGCTTCCTTGATACTATTATAAATATCATGCAGGGCAGTCTCTGTATTATCCACAATTGCAAATGCAGCAAATTCATCGCCGCCAATTCGCCCGATCACGTTCAGAATAGGTGTGCTGGAACGCAGATAACGAATACAGGTTTTCAATGCGTGATCGCCTTCATCGTGACCAAATGTATCATTGATTACTTTCAGATTATCCAAATCCCCCAAGACGAGCACGCCAGTTTTTCCGGCGGATTCCGGGCTTTCCAGCAAGAGGTTTGCATAGCGATAGAAGCCGCGGCGATTGTACGCGCCGGTTAATTCATCAGAGTCGGAAATTTGCTCCAAACGGCGGTTGTCATACCGTGCTTCTTCCAGATTACCCTCCAACTCTTTTACAAGTCGGGTCAACTTGATGGCAGAGCAAATTTGGGGTGCCACAGAGTAAATTTGCGAAAAATGGTTTGGGTCTAACTCACACACAAATAAACCATACTGCTCTTCATTGGAGAAGAGGGGAACCAGTACAAACGTAAAGCGCCGATTATTCGGCGTGTATGGATTGTGAATGCAGTCAAACACCGGGATTTGCTGATCAGCCGGTTCAATGCGTTCCAGGTCTTTTCCAATGTGGTAGGACTTCAAGTATAGATTCCGCGGCACGAGCCATTTGTCGTACTGATAATGGACAATAGGAACGCGAAACGTATAAATATAGCTGCTTTTAAAGTTGACGCGGTACAGATTGTTGACAATCGAAAAGAAGCTCTTTTCCTCGTCATTGCAGTTTAGCATCATGTCTTTATTGATGTTGCTGATCAAGAAATTGCTGTAAACCAGATTGGTACGCAGAATATACTGCTGCTGAATGCTGTAATCCAAAATACGGTCTTCCAGTGCACTGTAGATCTTTTCAACTGCCAGTTGCGTCTCCAGACTATTTTCGCACAAATAGCCAGAAACTACTTTGGCGTAGTGAAGAATTTTTTTCAGTGCCGGAATTTGAATCCGAATTTCATCTGTTTGTGAGAAAATTTCATCAATCCTTTGCTCGTAGACAGAGACATGAAGCGTCTTTCGGAAGCAAAGATCATCAAACAAAGAGCGAATCAACTTGTGGATTTGCCGCATAAAATCAGTTTTGATTTGGCTTTCCACATCGCCGATATATTTGTTAAAAATGTGATATACAATCTCATCCGAGCGGTGTTCTAGTGCCATCTGGCGCAGCACTTCCGGTGAAATTTTTCTGTTTTTTTCGTTACGGCAGGAGTCGCGAATGATCAGTCTTGCATCCAGCGTCTGACTTTCCGTGTGGCCGGTTTTAATCATTTCATAGGCTGCGCAAACTGCCCGATAGCCCATATCACAGACGTTCGTCCGGATTGTGGTGAGCATGGGTTTCAAACTGGTCGCAACATCGGAATCATCAAAACCTGTGACCAGAATATCTTTTCCTACGCGAAGGCCGCGGTTTTGAAAGACATGATAACCGCCAATGCACATTTTGTCATTGGCAAAGCAAATTGCCTCCAGATCTGGATTTGCGTCCAGCAACATTTCAACTACGTTCTCTGACGCTTCGGAAAAGTTTCCGTAGACAATTTTATTGGGATCGTAGGGAATTGCATTTTCTTCCAGCGCAGACCGATAGCAACGCAGTCGATCCATGGCATCTGCATTGCCGATTGGACCAGACACAAAGCCGATTTTGGTGCAGCCGCAGCTGTGAATCAAATGTTCCACCGCTAATTTCATGCTGTTTGTGTTGAAATGAATACATGGATAACCGGGATATTCCACTTCCATGGTCAAAATCGGGAGTGGGCGATAGCCGCGCAAAAATTGTTCCATTTCCTTTTGGCTGATATAGGAGCCGATGGTTCCTGCAGATACAATGAGCGCATCCAGATTTTTAACAGAAACATAGTCATAGATGACATTATACTGGTAATCGTAAATGGAATACTTTTCCTCATCCTCTATCGCATTAATGCCCCGTCCCGGCAGCAGAATCAGGTTAATATCCAGTTCTTCCGCAGCCGTGATGGCGCCCTTTAATACTTCTGTAGAATATTCGTTTTCCAAATGATGGATCATGAGTCCAACGTAATATCGTTTTTTTTCAGCCATTGTTTTTCCCCTTTTGACAATGATATTACCTGTTTTATGGATGTTTTTTGCAAGAAGAATTTTCACAAGACAGATTCAGGAACGATTATTGAGAATCGCAGATGTCAATGTGTTTCATAATGATGATTTACTATCAGTATAGCACATTTCTTGAAAAAATGCAACAATTTTTGCAATGCACACGAAAAGAATTTCATTTATATTATAAATCGTTTTGTAAAATATAGCGGCACGCCGGGAAGTTCGAACACCCATAAAATGTGCTATAAGAACCGTTTCGCAAAACAAGCGTACCGCCGCAGCGCGGGCAGAGTCCATGGCGCAGTGCGAAGTTCTGATAGGCAATGTCTGTGTCAATTTGTTCCAGGTGCTGCTTTCTTGCGGCCTTGGAATCCAGATTGGAGAGCAGAATTGTTCCGGCCATGACCCGTGCGGTTTCCCATGAAAATTGGACTTCCCGATAGGCGCGTATTCGTTTTCTCAAGGTGGTAAAGTGTACCAACTCCTCTTCCGTCTGTATCTCCAGTTCTGCGGAATCCGCAAATGCCGCAATGGAAACAAAGGCATCCTGTTCCGGCAGGTCTAAAATCGATTGCAGGGCGCAGATATGCGCATAATTTTGCCGGAACGGATTTCGAAAGGAATTGTATTTGCCGTGTAAATGCTGTGTCCAGAAATCTGCCCGGGGAGTTCCGGTGATTCTGCCGCTGTAATTTTTGGTTTCAATCACGAAAATGCCGTATACGGAGACCACCACGTGATCAATTTGCGTAAGCCCCACTTCGGAGAGAAGCATCAGATCGTCTAATACAATGTACGCATGCTTTGGAAGCCGATGCAAAATGCGGGAAACCTTTTTTTCGCCTTGTGCGCCTTTGGATTGCAGTCCCGTTTTCAGTCCCTCCTGATTTGAAAAATGAAAACACGCAACAAAATTCCGGAGAATTCGTCTGCGTGTTTAAAAATGTGAATTCCAATGCGTATTTTAATCCCAGCTGGGCGTGCCGCCGGCACTGATAGTTGCATAATAGCGCAGAATCCGATATGCATCATCAATGGAAATTGACTTGTCATGGTCAATATCTGCTGCGGAAAATGCTGCGATTTCCGTTAATTTGGAGCCGAGAGAAGCAAAAGTAACCTTCTGTCCGGCACTTTCCTGAGAATAGTACAGTAGCGCAGTATAGGCGTCATTAATGCCGATTTCACTGTCACCTGTGACATCTCCCAGCAGATAGTTTAGATAGTACAGCGCAACACTGCGGCTTCCGGTCCAGACACCGTCCACAACAGAAGGCTGTTCTGTGGAGGCTTCTGTATGGCTCTGCGATTCACTTTCCTGTGTAGTGATGTTCCAGGTAAAAGCAGAAGCGGAAATTTCATTCGGATAAAATCCCGGATCTTTTACAACAAGCTCTTCAGAGTAAGTGCAGCTGGCATCCTTGCTGTCGGAAACAGTTACCAGAAAGGATGCAGCATCTGTTTTGCTCTCCGGATCATACTCACAGCTGTCCAGAGAAAACCGATAGGTGCCGCCGCCCTTTAATGTGGTTTGATAGTAGACATCACTGCCCTCTATTTCCTGCTTGACAATTTGTACTGCAATGTCGCGTCCCTCTGCCACCTGCATGGTAAGTGTGCCAGTTGTTTCCGCAGTCAGATAGGGGCTTGCCGGAATGTTGGTGATAATGGTTGTGCCGTCTGCCCATACAGACATTGCCCCTAAAAGTGCAGATGTAGTCATGACAGAGCAAATGCTTCCTGCAATCAGATGAAGTTTCGTTTTCATAAGAATCCCTTTCCTTTCTTTTCTTTTTGAAAATGCAATCGACTCCAATAGCGAGCAGAATTGTTATACAGATTCTGGCTCTGAAACCCAGGAGATAGTGCCGCCGCCGACTACATTTTCTCCATCATATAATACGGCTGCCTGTCCGCAGGTGATAGCCCGCTGCGGCGCATCAAACCGAATGTGCAGCCTTCCGTCCGGTGTTTGCCATGCCATAGCAGGCTGTGCTGGTTGCCGATATCGAATCTTTGCCTGTACGTGAATTGGCTCCGGAATGGCATCACAGGTGATCAGGTTGACATCCTCTGCAATCAATTCCCGCGCGAACAAGGCGCTGCTTTCTCCCAGCGTGACAGTATTGCGCACCGGATCAATGCGGCAGACATAGAGCGGATGCGCCGCAGCAATACCCAGGCCGCGCCGCTGTCCGATGGTGTAGTGAATGATGCCCCGGTGCTTTCCGATGACATTTCCCTGTAAATCCAGGAAATCTCCCGGTTTGGCAGAGTTCCCGGTGTGCCGTTCGATAAAGCCGGCATAGTCGCCGTCCGGGACAAAGCAAATGTCCTGGCTGTCCGGCTTGTCTGCGTTTAGGAAGTCGTTTTCTTCTGCCAGATGCCGCACCTGGTCTTTGGTCAGCTCCCCAACAGGGAAGCAAGTGTGCGCCAGCTGTTCCTGTGTTAAATTAAACAGGACGTAGCTCTGATCCTTGCTGACATCCAGACCTTTTTTCAGGAGCCAGCGCTTTTGATCCGCATCATATGCCACCCGTGCATAATGCCCGGTGACAATGGTATCCATTTGCAGCTCCTGCATGCGCTGATACAGTCGCTGAAATTTCAGGTAGCGATTGCAGTCAATGCAGGGGTTGGGCGTACAGCCGTGAGCGTAGGCATCTACGAAACGATCCATAACTTCTTCTTCGAAATTTGCCGTGAAATTAAAGACGTAATACGGCATATGCAGACGATAAGCAACACTGCGCGCATCTTCTACATCGTCCAGAGAGCAGCATGTTTTTTCCCGTTTGATGCCGGCTTGTTCATTTTCAAAAAGTTTCATTGTGACGCCGGTGCATGCATATCCTTTTTGTTGCATCAGCAGTGCGGCTACCGAGCTGTCTACGCCGCCGCTCATGGCGATCAAAGCTTTTTTCATGATTATGCTCCCTTTTCTCTTGTTTGAGATTCCGCAGATTGAAAAAGCAGCCTGCGGTGTAAATTCAATTTTCATTGTAACATATTTCTTTTATTTTGTCAATTTTTTTGCGCGATGGAAAAGACAGGACATCACAAAAATAAATCGCCATATTTGTAAAATATGCTGATATTCTTGTATGTGAACAAAATTCTTTTGTATTGAATTGACAATGCCACTTTCTTGTGCTATAATGAATGTATAGAGTTAAAAGAATTGTAATTTCTTGACGGAAAAAAGGTGATGCAAAATGGAGCAAAATTTATGCAGTAGAGAATTTCAAGATTTTTATAATCAGCTTCAAAATCACAGCATTTCTACAGAAGAACTGCTTCAGGAGATGCGGAAATGCATTTCTCCGATTACAGAAAAAGTGTCTGTCGGGAATCTGACAGTTGTATTAACAAACCCCAGTTCTATTTTAGATCTCCATGGCGGTGTACAAACTTTTGCGTTGTATGAAAATGCCAGGGGATGGGACAACACGCCGTATGAGAAGGAATTCCATGCCACAGACGGCGGAAAGGTTGCGTTTGCATTTTTCCCGTGCAAGGGTGTGCAGTGGACGGAAAATGATCTGCGCACGTTACAATTTCTTGCTCAGAATTTCTATGTTCTTTTGGGTCGCTCCCGAATGATTGAGATGATGCAGCGGCTTACAATAACTGATGTTCTCACCGGTGCAGTGAATACGCGCGGATTTGTCCAATTCGGCACCGATCTGTTTGAAAGAGGGCTGCTGAAACAGTATACCGGGGCATTTTTGAATATCAAGAATTTCAATTACATCAATCAGACTGCCGGCGCACAAAACGGCGATGTGATTCTTCAGCAGTATGTGTATGCAATCCTCGATTTTCTGGATGAGGAAGAAATCGTTGGCCGCATGGGCGGAGATAACTTTATGGTTCTGCTGAAAAATGAGCATGTAGACGCATTCCTGAAATGGATTTCTCCCATTCAGATTACGGTTCCAATGCAGGAACATTCCAAAACCTTCGAAATCCGTGCACGTATCGGGCTGTGTGCCGGGACAGAAGTGTCAGACGTGGGGAAATTGATGGATGCACTGGCAATTGCACTGAATATGTCTAAAGATCTGAATCCGGGAAATTGCGCCTGGTTTCAAAAAGATATGCTGAACCATACCCTGCACAGCAAGGAAGTTTCTCTGATTTTCCCAAAGGCACTGGAAAACAAAGAGTTCGTGGTCTATTATCAGCCAAAGGTTACGCTTTCCAATAACCAGCTTTGCGGTTGTGAAGCGCTGGTGCGCTGGATTCGAAACGGAAAACTGGTGCCGCCCATGGAGTTCATTCCCATTCTGGAACGGGAAGGCACAGTTTGTGAACTGGATTTCTATGTATTTGAACATGTCTGCCAGGATATCCAGAGATGGCTTTCCAAGGGTATTGAGCCGGTTCGGGTGTCCGTCAATTTCTCGAAGAATCATCTGCATAATACCCATCTGGCGCAGGAAATTATTGCGCTGATGCAGAAATATCAGATTGACAGCAAATATATTGAAGTAGAACTGACAGAAATGTCCGGCTATGAAAATTATGCAACGCTGGTGTCCTTTGTGCAGAGTATGCGGAAAAACGGCGTCAGCACTTCCATTGATGATTTTGGAACTGGTTACTCTTCGCTGAATCTTTTGAAGGATCTGGATGTAGATATCATCAAGCTGGACAAATCCTTTTTAAACAACCTGGAAAATCACTCTCAGTCTGATGTGATTGTTATTAAAAATATTGTGAATATGGTCAACGAACTTCATATGTCCGTCATTGCAGAGGGCGTGGAAACACAGTCACAAGCGGAGTTCCTGCGGAAAATTCACTGTCGTATGGCGCAGGGTTTCCTTTTTGATCGGCCGCTGCCGCATGACGATTTTGAAAAACGGCTTTCTGATCGTCATACCTATACATTTTTAGCTGGATAAATGAATTTTCTCCAAAAGGTTTGTTGCTGCATACTGTGTTTCGGATGCAGCGGTAAACCTTTTTTGTTTTTGCTGATAAAAAACGGAAGGCGAGGGGACTCTTGTGAAAGCTTGTCCCTTCGCCTTCCAGTCTAAGAATTCATTTTTGAAAGCAGGTTATTTTGCAGACTTTGTACATTTCAGTTCGGCTGCACGCAGCGTATTCTTCATAAGCATAGTAATGGTCATAGGGCCAACGCCGCCGGGCACCGGAGTGATGTAGCTTGCCCTCGGCTCCACTGTGGAAAATTCCACATCGCCGCAGAGTTTTCCGTTTTCATCGTGGTTCATGCCCACATCAATCACCATTGCGCCTTCTTTTACCATATCGGCTGTGATAAAATGCGCTTTTCCTACAGCGCTTACCAAAATATCTGCGCCGGCGCAAACCTCTGCAAGGTTCTTTGTCCGGGAGTGGCAGATGGTAACAGTAGCATTGCGGTGCAGCAGGAGCATTGCCATGGGCTTTCCTACAATGTTGCTTCTGCCGACTACAACGCAGTTCTTTCCGGAAATTTCCACGCCGGTGCTGTCAATCAGCTCCATTACGCCGGCCGGCGTGCAGGGAAGGAATTCATAGTCGCCCAGCATAATTTTTCCCACATTGATCGGGTGGAACGCATCCACATCCTTTTCCGGTGAAATGGTGTTGATGACTGTCTGCGGATCAATATGATCCGGAAGCGGCAGCTGAACCAGAATGCCGTGTACCTTATTGTCCTTGTTCAGAACGCCAATAAGATCCAGCAGCTGCTCCTGCGTGGAATTTTCATTGAGCCGATACTCAAAGGCGTGAAAACCTACCTCTTCACAAGTCTTCTGCTTGTTGCGGACATAGATCTGAGAAGCAGGATCGTTTCCCACCAGAATCACTGCCAGACCCGGCTGAATGCCGTAATCGTCCCGCAACTTCTGTGCTTCTTCCTTAATTTTTGCACGAATAGAAGTAGAAACTTCTTTTCCAGAAATCAGTTTTCCCATATCCTATTACTCCTTTTCCTCTTCTTTTTCTTCTTCTGCATGTGCCTGGGAAGAATCTTCTTCCGCGGTTTCTGCATCATCTGTTTTGCCTTCTTCCTGATCTGCATCTGCTTCGCTGTCTGTATTGTGATTGTCTGAATCGGATGTTTCTGCTTCTGCTGTCACATCTGTTGTGGAAGCAGGCGCTTCTGTTTGCGCATCGGCATCCAGCTGAGCCAGCATTGCCTTGGATTCTGCGGTGTCTTTGTACATTTTATAATCGGTTCCCATGCGCTTTACCTTGGCACCAAATACGATCTGGAGCACGACAGAGGCAACAACGCAGAGGATTGCCAGCATCTGTGAAACACGGATGCTTCCGATTACCAGGCTGTCTGTCCGCAGACCTTCCACGAAGGCCCGTTCCAGGCCGTACCAGCCGATATAGATGAGGAAAATCTGTCCGTCATACCGGCGGATTTTCTTGGCGAAAATGGCCAGCAGCACAAATCCAAGCAGGCACCAGAGGGATTCATACAGAAAGCAGGGGTGCACCGGCTGAGAAGCATCCAGCACAGTGCCGAAATTCTGATAGAATGTGGTGTTGGGATAGCTGTAAGTGATCCACTCCTGGATTTTGCCTCCGGACATGCCGAAGATGCTGTTGGTGTTGCAACCGAATGCTTCCTGGTTAAAAAAGTTGCCCCATCGGCCAATGCCCTGTCCCAGCAAAAATCCAATGCCGACAATATCCAGCAGGGGCAGAATTTTCACCTTCCGGAGCTTTGCCACCAGGCACCCTACCAAAAGGCCGCCGATAATGCCGCCGTAGATTGCCAGACCGCCGCCCCGGAGATTCAGAATGCTTTTCCAGTCTCCGGCATAGTCCTGCCAGTTCAGGAGCACGTAATAGGCACGTGCACCCACGATTGCGCCGATAATGCCGCCAATGATGGCATCCAGAACCCGATCCGGGTGCAGGCCGTACTTTTTTACCTGTGTAAAGGCATAAACCATGGCCAGAATCAGCCCCAGGGTGATTAAAATGCCGTACCACTGAATGGAGAGATTTCCAATTCGGAATGCGGTACTGCTCAGATGCAGATCAATGCCCAGCTTGGGAAAGACAATTTCATTTGCATCCAGATTTTGAATGGTGTCAGTTGTCATATGTTTTCGGGAGCGGGGCAGGAAAAATAAATGCCACCGGTTCCCGTTCCTCCTTTTTTATGCTGAAATGTGCAGAAAGTTACGCCGGCTCAATCATAGAGAGTGTCATGTGCTGAACATCGACTTCTTCCCGCAGGAAACGATTGCAGTCCTCCAGTGTCATATCGGAGAGTACGTGCAGCGTATCAAAAATGCCGCAGCCTGCCATGTGTGCGCTGACCAGTGCATTGGTGACCGCAGAGACATTGTTCAGCTCCCGTACCAGTGCACCGTAAGTGGACTTTTTGCATTCGGCAAACAGCGTTTCGTCCAGACCGTTTTTCTGGGCGTTCAGCAGTGCTTCGGTAATTTCCTTTCGTACCATGCGCGGTTCTCTGGACTCGCCGCCAAAGATCATGGTGAAGAAGCCATCTCCGTTAAACACTTCTGTCGAGAAAACAGAGTTGATATAGCCTTCCTGAAGCATCTTCTGATACAGAGGGGAAGAGGTTCCTGCCAGAATCTGCATGGCAATGGTAGCTTCCATTTCTGCTTTCAGATTGGCATAACCGGTTTTCGGTGCAATTTTAATGCCCAGATTGAAGAGCGTCTGTCCTACTGCGGCAGATTCTACCGTTTCTGGCCGTACAATGTCCAGGGATTCCTCCGGGAATACGGTTTCCAGCTTCTGATCTTCGCAGGGCTTCAACAGCTCGTCTGCAATTTCCAGTACCTGATCTGCGGTGCAGTTTCCGGCTACTGCCAGCACCATGTTGTGCAGGTTGTAGAAGGTACGGTAGCAGCGGTACAGCAGATCGTCTGTGATCTGCGCGATGCTTTCGATTGTACCGGCAATGTCGATGCGTACCGGGTGCTTCTGATACAGGCCGCTGAGCATGTTGAAAAAGACGCGCCAGCCGGGATCGTCATTGCACATCCGGATTTCCTGTCCGATAATGCCCTGCTCTTTGGCAACGCTTTCCGGGGTGAAATACGGAGACTGTACAAAGGACAGTAGAATTTTGAGAGATTCCGGAAAATGGTCGGAGCAGCTGAAAAAGTAACAGGTCTTGTCAAAAGAGGTGAACGCATTGGCGTTTGCGCCAGTTTTGGCGTAGAGGTCGAACACGTCACAATCCTCATTTTCAAAGAGCTTGTGCTCCAGAAAATGGGCGATTCCCTCCGGAACGGTGCAGTAGTCGGAATCCGCTGCCGTTTTAAACTGCGTATTGATAGAGCCGTACTTTGTGCCGAACATGGCCTCCGTTGTGCTGAATCCGTCCATTTCGCAAACCAGGATTTCCAGGCCGCTTTTGTGGTGAATGTGGGTATACTGATCTCCGGTCTGCGGAGATCGAATAATTGTTTTCGTGGTTTCCATAAAATACTGCCTCCTTTACGCCTTGCATTCCATAATATAAATGGTATCCAGCTGCATGGATTTTGCCGCATCCATGATCTGTGCTGTTGTCACCTTGCGGTATGCCTGCTCTTCTTCTGTGGGAGTCAAGGCAGTTCCGCGGCACAGCTGTCCCAGGTACCAGGAAACGTAGGAGGAGGGCGTATCACCCACGCCCTGCATGGTGTTGTGAATGGTCATCAGGGCACTTTCCAGTTCTTCCTCTGCAATTTCGCCGCTGCGCAGTGCGTCCAGCTGGGCTGCAATTGCGGTTTTGGTTTTTTCAATATTCTCTGTCTCAATGCCGCAGTCTACCAGCATGGTTTGCTTGGTTTCAATATAATTGGCAGCGCAGTAGTAGCAGAGACTCATTTTTTCCCGGACGTTGGCGAACAGTTTGGAACTGGGGGTTCCGCCGAGAATCAGTGCCATAAGCTTTACGGCATACCGATCCGGATTTGCGGTTTTCCATGCCATCACCATTTTGCACTGGTTTACCGGCAGTGCTTCCCGAACTGTGACCGATTCCGTCTTGGCCGGGCTTGGTGTGTAGTAGGCAATGTTCTTTGCCGGTGTGGTGGGCAGGGCGGCAAATGCCTCGCGGAGTCGTCCGACCAGTTCTGGTCTGGCTTCCGGGCCGACAAAGAAAATTTCGATCTGCGCCGTTTGCAGCAGATTTTGAAAGGCAGTGTATACGAATTCCGGTGTCAGCACTTCTGCATCTTCCCGTGTACCATAGCAGGACAATGCGGCCGGCTCTCCTTGATAGGCAGTTTTTCCGGTCTGCTGAATGGCGTACTGGCGCTTTTCATTGATTTCTGCATCAATATTGGCCAGCAGTTCTTCCTTTTTAATGGCAAATTCTGTTTCCTGGAATGCGCCGTCCTTGGCGTTTGGTTCCAGAATACAGCCCAGGAGAATTTCCAGCAGGGTATCAAATACCGGTTCCTGTTCCAGCGCATAGCGGTCTGCAATGGCAGAAGCGCGCAGCGTGATCAGCTGCAAGTCTCCCTGCTTGGAGACTGAGCTGCCCAGATCGGCACCATAGAGCAGGTGCAGCTTCTGGCTCATGACCGCATTTGTGGGATATGCCTTGCTGCTGCTGGTGACCAGATCGCTGGCCAATGCGCAGGCAGCGGTCGTTTCTTTGGAAAGCGGCTGGAAAAAGCAGATTTTCAGGGCGTTGGTTTTAAATTTGGGATCCAGAATCTCGGAATACCCGATCCGTTCTGAAATCGGAATTCGTTTACTGGCAGTTGTCATAAAATCTTCCTTTCTGTGCAAGTTAACATCATGGGAAATCTGTTTGCGCCAAAGCGCACACCTGGTTTTACAGGCATGTTTCCGCACCAGAAGCCGGACGTTCTCTGACTGCGGCAGATTCTCGCTTCTGTTTCTGTGCCATTTTGTGCAGGGAAACAGAAAAAATTGGCGTATTCCTCTGCCGGGCACAGGAATACATTTCTATTATACCACAGTTCTTTTCAAATTGCTATGGGTTTCACTAAATTCTCAGAATAATTTTTCCAGAGACGCTTTTTTCGAAAAAATTGAAGGATTTACAAAATATTGTTGAAATCACAACGGAGAATTTGTATACTAAAAAAGAGTATCGAGGGGCAGTTCTATACTGGAATTGCCTCGGAATTGGAAACTGATCAAAGGGAACGCAGAAAGCATGCCCTTTTTGCAGGAGGAATGCATAAAATGAAAACGATTACAGTACACGCCAGCCAGACCTATCCGATCTGGATCGAAAACGGAATCTTGTCCCAGTGCGGTGCACTGCTTCGGGAACAGGTAAAAGCAGAAACTGCTGCTGTTATCACAGATGACACAGTGGATCAGCTGTATGGAAAACAGGTAACGGATTCCCTGGAACAGAGCGGATTTCGTGTGGTGAAATTTGTATTTCCCCACGGCGAAGCCTCTAAATGCAGCAAGACACTGAATGCGATTTATGATTTTCTCTGCGAAAATGCCATTACCCGTACAGACTGTCTGGTTGCACTGGGCGGTGGTGTGGTAGGCGATATTACCGGCTTTGCCGCAGCAACATTTTTGCGCGGACTGCCGTATTTGCAGATTCCCACCACGCTTTTGGCGCAGGTGGATTCTTCTGTAGGCGGCAAGACGGCCATTGACCTGCCCGGCGGAAAAAATCTGGTAGGTGCCTTCAAACAGCCGGTTGCAGTATTGTGTGACCCGGATACCTTGCGGACGCTTCCGTCGGAAACTCTGGCAGACGGCATGGGTGAAGTGATTAAATACGGCATGATTCGGGATGAAAAGCTGTTTGCACTGCTGGAACAATATAATCTGGAAACCATTCACGAAGTGATTGGAACCGTTATTGCAAATTGTATTGACATCAAGCGGCAGGTTGTGGAACACGATGAATTCGACACCGGAGAACGGATGATCCTGAACTTTGGACATACACTGGCACACGCCATTGAAAGCTACTATCACTATGAAACCTATACACATGGCAGCGCAGTTGCGGCCGGTATGTGCATGATGGCGGAGAAAACCTGTGCGCCGGAGATTTATAAGCGGCTTTGTGACTGCGTTACGGCATATCAGCTGCCGACCACCGTTTTGGCACCCATGGGGGAATTGGTGCCCCTTTGCGGAAAGGACAAAAAGCGTGCCAGCCGCGATCTGCGGTATATCGTGTGTGAAGAAATCGGCAATGCACAGATTCGGTCGATGCCGTTTGCAGAATTTTCTGCCTGGATGGGAGGCACAACAGCATGAATGTAACTATTACCCCCGGATTGCTGCACGGAACTGTCCGCATTCCGGCTTCTAAAAGTGTTGCACATCGGATGCTGATTTGCGCGGCGCTGGCAGATGGTGTGTCTACCATTTCCGGTGTAGATATTTCCAGAGACATCACAGCAACAATGGATGTTCTGACTGCTTTCGGCGCTGCCTTTCAGCAGAATGGCAGTTCCATTACCGTAACAGGCATTGGCGGAAATCCCAGCCGGGAAGCAAATGCGGACTGCTGCGAAAGCGGCTCTACACTGCGATTTCTGATTCCGGTTGCTGCGGCACTGGGAATTCGTACAACCTTTTTGGGACAGGGACGTCTGCCCCAGCGCCCGATTACAGCCTATCTTCGGGAACTGCCGAAAAAGGGCATTACCTTTGCTTATGCTAATACCATGCCCTTTACCATTGAGGGACAGTTACAGCCGGGCGTATATGAGCTGGAGGGAGATGTTTCTTCTCAGTATGTGACCGGATTGATTCTGGCACTGATTCTTTTGCCGGGAGATTCGGAGATTCGGATGCTTTCCCGGCTGGAATCCAAACCTTATGTGGATTTGACCATTGCCTGCCTGCGTCAGTTCGGGGCAGAAGTTCAGGAGACCGCATCTGGCTATCGTATTCCCGGCGGCCAGAAATTACACGCCTGTGATCAGACGGTAGAAGGGGATTATTCCCAGGCGGCTTTCTTTTTTGTGGCAAATGTGCTGGGCAGTACAATCGAACTGACCAATTTAAATCCAAAAAGTGTGCAGGGTGATAAAAAAATTGTTGAAATCACAGAACAGATGTGCTATAATTTAAAGGAAGGACTTCCGGCGTGCTTTTCTGTAGATGCATCCGATATTCCGGATCTGGTTCCGATTCTGGCGGTCTTAGCAACATTTGGAACAGCTCCGTCCCGGATTACTGGTGCCCATCGTCTGGCAATCAAAGAAAGTGACCGGCTTTCCTCTACAGCGGCAATGCTGAATGCACTGGGCGGTGATGTGACAGCAACAGAAGACGGCCTGGAAATCCGGCCGGTTTCCGAACTGCATGGCGGTACCGTGGACAGCTGCGGCGATCATCGGATTGCCATGTGTGCAGCAGTTGCAGCTACGCGCTGTACAGGTGCAGTGACCATTCTTCACGGAGAATGCGTAGAAAAATCTTACCCTCAGTTCTATGAGGATTATCGTCAATTAGGAGGAAATGCCCATGTCATCGTTCTGGAATCGTAATATCTCCATTTCTATTTTCGGAGAATCCCATGGGCCGGCAATCGGCGTTGTTATTGACAATCTGCCGCCGGGAGAATATATAGATCTGGAAAAGCTGCGGCAGTTTATGGCGCGCCGCGCTCCGAAAAAGGATGGGACTACCACACCCCGGGGAGAGAAAGATCTGCCCCAGGTGATGTCAGGACTTTTGAATGACAGAACCACTGGCGCTCCGCTGTGTGCCTTCATTCAGAATACGGACACCCGTTCCAAGGATTACGGCAATCTGGCCAGACTGCCGCGCCCGGGACATGCCGATTATACTGGTGCTATGCGGTATCGTGGGTTTAACGATATTCGCGGCGGCGGACATTTTTCCGGCCGTCTGACGGCACCACTGTGCTTTGCCGGTGCTATTTGCGGACAGATTCTGGAGCGGCGCGGCATTTATACCGGCGCGCACATTGCTGCAGTACACGGTGTGTATGACGATGCTTTTTCCAGAACCAAAGTCAGCAAAGAGGATATTCTCTCCGTTCGTGCCAAGAGCTTTCCGGTGCTGAATGACGCGGCCGGAGAAAAGATGCGGGAGGATATCTGCAACGCCGGAAAGGGCGGCGAGTCTCTGGGCGGCCTGATTGAATGCGCTGTGATCAATGTGCCGGCAGGTGTGGGATCGCCTATGTTTGACGGTCTGGAAAATACGATTTCACAGCTGATATTCGGCATTCCGGCAGTCAAAGGCCTGGAGTTCGGTGCCGGATTCCAGGTGGCAGAAATGGTGGGCAGCCAGAATAACGATCCGTTTTATATTGATGAAGAAGGCCACGTTAAGACCAAAACCAACAACCACGGCGGTATTTTGGGCGGCATTTCTTCGGGTATGCCGATTACGCTGAATGTGGCAATCAAGCCGACCGCTTCCATTGCAAAGCCGCAGGAAACCGTGGATTTTCGCGCCAAAACCAACGAAACGTTGCTGATTCACGGCCGGCATGATCCTTGTATTGTGCCTCGCGCAGTGCCGTGTGTGGAGGCTGCTGTGAATATTGCGATTCTTTCCCATATGATAGATTATCCGCACTTTTAAAGAAATGTGAGGTGACGAACAGTGCAGGAAGAAAATCTGATGAAAATGTCGAAAATGGCAACGCCGCCGATTATGGATCCGCATACGGCCAATATTCTGATTTGCTATTTGCTGTATCGGATTGGAAAGCCTGTGCGGGAGTCACATTTATATGATATTGCGGTGGGAAATGACATTATTAACTACTTTGCTTATCAGGAATCTCTGGATTATCTGACCAAACAGGATTCTATCCGTATGCAAAAGCAGGAGAACGGCAGTTCCTATTACGCGCTGACAGAAACCGGCATGCGGATTGCCAAGGAGCTACGGAACTATGTGGGAAAAGCCTACCGGGATAAGCTGGTATCTGCGGCGCTTCATTATTTTGCAAGAATCAAACGAGAGAGCGAAGTCAAAATCGATTATATTCCTTTGGAAAAAGGGTATTATGTGCATGTTCGCTGCCTGGATGTGCAGGATGATCTGCTGGATTTGAAACTGTATGCGCCGGATTATACCCAGGCAAAATATCTGGGAGACCAGATTATGCTGAATCCTGCTGGGTTTTACGGAAAAATTTTAGACGCTGCTTTTTCCAACCGGGAAGAACGATATGATTTGAGTGACAATTGAGCCAATACAGTTGCATAGTTTACACATATAGAAAAAACTATGCGTAGAACAGGTTCTCTTACAATCATAGAAAAAGCGATGCGGTATGACGTGTTTTTGTCATACCGCATCGCTTTATTTTTGTATCTCGTCCCATGTTGCAGGGGCACCGGCGTATTGCAGGGAATAGTACTTTAAGATATAGTATGCATCTGAAATGGTAATGCTTTTGTCATGGTCAATATCAACAAAAGGCAGCAGTTTTCGTTCAATTTCCGGGTATTCGGTAAATGTATAGCTGAGATTCCCGGCACTGTGATTGGCGTAATATTGCAGAACTAGAAAGGCATCTGTAATATCTACACGTCCGTTTCGGTCAGTATCTCCGTACATAGGAATCCAGTCCGTGGGGATAGTTGTTGTGGTAGAAGCCGAAGTGGTAGTAGAAGTTGAAGTAGTCGTAGAGGTTGAAGTGGTGGTAGAAGTTGAAGTGGTGGTAGAAGTTGAAGTAGTGGTAGAGGTCGAAGTGGTAGTAGAAGTTGAAGTAGTGGTAGAAGTTGAAGTAGTGGTAGAAGTTGAAGTGGTTGTAGAAGTTGAAGTAGTGGTAGAAGTTGAAGTAGTGGTAGAAGTTGAAGTAGTGGTAGAAGTTGAAGTGGTGGTAGAAGTCGAAGTGGTTGTAGAAGTTGAAGTGGTAGTAGAAGTCGAAGTAGTGGTAGAAGTCGAAGTAGTGGTAGAGGTTGAAGTAGTGGTAGAAGTTGAAGTAGTGGTAGAGGTTGAAGTGGTTGTAGAAGTCGAAGTAGTTGTAGAGGTGGAAGTGGTTGTAGTTGTCACAATTGGCAAATCGTTTCCGATTCCGGAAAGGCGCGTCTGGTTGTTACGCACATACCAATCTGCCCATTCTTCTTGTCCTGATGCGGCTTCAGAGAGGAGTGCAGCAACGGTACCGTCCTGGAAAGCAGCTTCTGGTTGCGCTGCATTTTTCGGTTCGCAGTAAGAAAGACCATCTCCGGCTGCTGTGCCGGAACCTTTTTCATAAAAGCAGTTCAGAATTGGAACATCGGTATAGCCTTCTGCGTTTCCAATAATTTGATTGCCGTATTCCGGAGAAGAGGATACCTGAACGCTGCCGAGGTGGTAGCAGTTTTGAAGATTGGCACTATCGCCGGAGGATCTCCCGACAATTCCGCCTGCATTTGCATCATTTGCGGTGACGGAGCCAATGTGATAGCAGTTTTCGATTTTTCCGGTACCACTGTTGTTTCCCACAAGGCCGCCGCATTGATTGCCGGTGGTCAGCACGTCGCATACGGCGTAACAGTTGAGAATAGTGCCGCTGTTCCAGCCGGCAATTGTGCCGGTGTCTCTTTTTCCCTGAATCAGTGTTCCTTCGATTCCCAGATTTTTTACGGTTCCGGAATTACCGCCAAACAGCCCCTGATCTGCATTTCCCTGAAAGGAAACCCCTGTGATTTTGTGCCCGTTTCCGTCAAATGTGCCATGAAATGGGAGGCTATGTGTGCCGATGGGTACCCAGGTGCTTTCTGTATCCCAGGAAATATCCGCGGTGAGAATTACGGAAAATTCATGATTTTCTTGGCTGACTCGCTGCGACAGCCACATAAGATCGGAAAAACAACTGATGGCATAAGGATTTTTTGCTGTACCATCTCCATCCGGCGCACTGCTGTCAGCGGATGCGGGCAGTTGTATGGCAGAGAAAAGAAACAGCAGGCACATCGCAAATGCACAGAGCAAGCTCCAGATTTTTAAAATAGGTTGCTTTTTCAGATTCATAGAAAGTATCTCCCTTCTTAATTCGACACGATTCGACACATTTCGACATATTATAACATGATTTGACGATAAATGCAATAGTTCTATACTGTTTTATCGAATTTATCGTGTATCTTTATCCTTCTTTTTACAAAAGAAAAGCAAAGGAGGAGCCGGAAAAAACATGGGAATGCATGTCCATGATTTCATTTAAACAAAGCGCAATTCTTTTGTATAGAGTGCACAAAAAGCAGAATAACTTTTTTGCAAGACGCATAAAATTCTTTCAAAAATTAAAAAAATGCTTGCAAAATTCCATCAAATATACTATACTGGTATATGGAGAAGTATGGTGCAGGAAAGCACATGTCAGTGAATGCAATTGCTGTACAAATGCACAAATTGGAGCGAAAAGGGGGCGCGAAAGACTCGTGCTGCTGTATGGTTATGCAAAAGCTGCGGCTTCTCTGCATCGCACCGGCAAAAATACTGCCGGGCAAACACTTTGATATGATAATCAAGAAAGGAAGAATGATAAACATGAAGATGAAAAAGATTCTTTCATCTCTCACTGCAGGTGTCATGGCTGCAACCACGATCCTGACGAGTGCGCTGATCACACCGATGATGTCATTGACTGCAAGTGCAGGCACAACTGGTGACTGCTATTTGTTTGCGCGAGATGAGCACTGGGCATTGGGTGGTGATAACTATGACCCCTTTGCAACACAGATCAGCAACGTAACAGGAGACGGTACTTATACCGTAACCACAAAGAACCCCTCCTCTTTTAAATCCGGCAATTTGCAGGATTTTTACTTTGTTATTTTCGAAGATCAGAACGAAACAAATTTTACAGATAACCTAAAGGTAGATTCTGTATCGTTCTCCACAAGTGGTAAAACATATACTGATGTAGATTATACTGTAAGTGAAGATGAAAAGTATATGATTGACAGTAATGGAGATTATACCTGGGCTGCTGTAGTTACCATGGATGCTACTGCATTTGCTGGCGAAACAGTAGCTGCCGGAGATTCCATCTCTGTAACCTTTACAGTTGGCAAGGATACGCCGGTTGCAACAGCTACCACTACTACAACAGGTGTAACAACCACAACAGAAGCACCAGTTACCACAACAGAATCTTCTGTTACAACCGCTGTTACAACAGCACCGGCCTCCAAAGACCGTGAGGCTGTTCTGAAAGAGGACGTAGAAGATAAAAATAGATTTGTTGAATTTGATCCGATGGGTGCAAAGTCTCTGACTTTCTACTACAAAGTAAAATCTAATGACACTCAAACAACACTGGCATTCGGCTATATGCCGACGGATGGCGGGAAGTGGAAGCAGGAACAGTTTGAGGATCAGAAGGTTCCGAGCAACAAGGAAATGGCATATGATTATACCATTCCGTCTGATGTTGGCGATTCTATGAAGGCAAGTGTATACTGGCCGCAGGCTGACGATGTAGAAATCATCAAGGTTGTTCTGCATGACGTTCCGGACGTAGTAACCACTACGACTGAATCTAAGCCGGCAACCACAGAAACTACACCGGCAACTACAGAGACTACACTGGCAACTACAGAAACCACACTGGCAACCACAGAAACTACGCCGGCAACAGAAACTACACCGACAACAGAATCTAAGCCGGCAACTACAGAAACTACACCGACAACAGAATCTAAGCCGGCAACTACAGAAACTACACCGGCAACCACAGCTTCTACCGTTGTGACAACAGTTGCTACAACAACAGCTGCTCCGGTTACTACAACAGAAAAAGCACCGCAGGGCAAGGGTATTGTCATGAGCATTCAGGAAAAGACCTTTGAACCTGGTGATTCTGAAGTACAGATCGGTGTAGATATCAAGAATGCAGTTGCAAGCTTTGGTTATAAGTATGCAATTGATATTCCGGAAGTAACTGCACGTATTCTGACACTGAGCTATGACATCGACTCCTTCGATGAGGCACAGACATTTGCTGGCGTTGGCCTGACAAAGAGTGCACAGGGCTATGTAGATTACACTGCCGACAGAGGCGCATCTGGTACAGGCGTAGACAACAGCATTGATGAAAGCAAGCGCAGAATCTTCGTATCTCTGAGCGCAAATGGCGGTGCCTTTACTGCAAAGGACGGCGCACTGCTGAACATGACCGTAGACATCTCTGACAAGGCAGTTGCAGTAGCTGAAGAAGAAGGCCTGCAGCTGATGAAAGACGAAAACGGCGATACTTATTATCTGTTCCCGATCAACTTTGCTCCGGACGGCACAGACAAGATGCTGAGCATGGACAAATGGGTTGATATGAAGCGTTTTGAATATCTGGATGATGACGGCGCAGCCGGCAAGGATATTCATGAAACAGACGTTGTTTACTACAACGGCGGTATCCGCGTTTATACTGACAAGAAGGACACAACCACTACTACTACAGACGTAACTAAGCCGCAGATGCCGATCAACATGGAGCTTCAGAAGCCGTTTGTATACGCAGGCGCTGAAGAAGAGGAGCTGCCGATTCTGGCTGTTACCAAGCAGGCTTCTGCAAATGCAGATACTGTTGGTTTCCGCGGCGTAATCGCACTCCCGAATGTAACTGCTGATATGCTGGAACTGGCATATGATGAAGATTCCTGCACATGGAATGTTCCTGGCCAGAATCAGGTGAACCTGCAGAATTTCATGAAGTACAAGAACGGCGAAACCGATAAGGAAGCAAACCGCTGGATCTTCTTCACACAGTCCTCCAACGATGGCAGCATCCTGGATCCGACTACAAAGGATTATGTACTGAGCATGGCATTCAACATTCCGGATGCTGACACAGTTACTGCACTGGCAAAGGCTGCTGGCCTGACACTCCAGACTGGTGAATATGAGGGCGAGACAGTTCAGTATTATGCATTCCCGATGGTATTTGGTCCGGACGGAACTGATAAGATGCTGAGCGGAAGCACATGGGTTGATCAGGAACGGTATGAATACCTGAATGCAGACAACCAGAACATCTTTAAGGAACAGGTTGGCCTGAACAATGGTGAAATCCGCGTTATTGTAAGCAAAGGCGTTACAACAACTACTACCGTAACCACTACCAGCACAACTACCACCACATCTACCACTACTACTACAACTTCTGCCACAACTACACGTGGTACTGGTACCACTACTACCACTGTTTCTACCGCTCCGATTACGACAACTTCCACTTCTACAACTACTACCACCACAACTACAACCACTACAACAACCACCACAACCACTACCACCACATCTACAACTGTTACAGATCCGACAACAACAACTACTTCCACTACAACCACCACTACAACTAGCACTGCTCCGGTAACTACAACAACAACTACTACAGTATCTACAATTGCTACTACTACAAGTAAGAGAGGCGACCGCCCGAACATCAACACCACAACCAGCACTACAACCACTACTACTACCACCACCACAACAACAACTGCTACCACCACATCTACTACAGTTACAGGTCCGACTACCACTACTACAACAACAACTACCACATCTGGTACAGTTACAGATACGACTACAACTACTACTACCACCACCACCACAACAACAACTACTACCACAACCACAACAACTCCGGAACCGGGTCCGGTAGTAACAACAACTTCTCTCTCTGTTGAAGTGAAGACTGCTGTTGGCTACTACTTCTCTGTAGATGAAAATCCGTTTAACATTGCAGATCTGCTCACTGTTTACTCTGTAAATGAAAAGGGCGAAAAGACTGATGTTACAGATCAGGTTACCTTCGACTACAAGAGCCCGGCTGATCTGTACAATGCACAGAAGAATGCTTATGCTAAATCTACTCTGAAGCCGAAGTATGAAGACAAGTATATCGACGATACATCGGTAACAGTTTATGTTGGCGTGAAGGGCGATACAACTCTGAATGCTGAAGTTGCTATTGATGATGCATACTACACATTGCTGTATTATTCTAAGATTTATGCAGGCGATAATAATGTTAAATTCTATGATATCGTAACACCTGCTGTACCGAAGAATGATGAAATCGAAGGCCTGATGTACTTCCTGTCTGATATCGACACCGAAGGCAAAATCGGCAAGAACGATAATGAACAAAATATCGTGATTACAAATGATGATGCTCTGTGGATCCTGCGGTACTACTCTGATAAGTATGCAGGTGGCGACAAGACTTGGAAGGAAATCTGCCCGACTCTGACAAAGGATTCTCCTCTGGCAAAGTAAGGTGAAATTCCTTAAAAAATAACGCATTCATTCATGAGTGCAAAAGCGAAAACCCGATACGGATTACATTCCGTATCGGGTTTTTGTTTGCAGGAAAAAAGCCAAAGTAACTTGGATTTTGCAGGAAGAGACCTTTCTTTTGCAAAAATTCAAAAAAACTGAAAAGATCTCTTGCAAAATTGCGTGAAATCGATTATACTAGATAGTGAGGTATTATGCTCACTGAAAAATAAGACAGCTTTGAAGAAGCAATTGATAAAGGAGGGGTGTACTTGAAGCAGTTGATACAGGTACAGCAAATGGTGCAGGATGGTGCTTTGGATGAAAAACTTTCTGTGCTCTGCGGCGGAAAATCAGAACTGGATGCGTACCGGGCGCGGTTGCTGCACACATTAGAAGCATTCGGGAAAACATTTGGAACTGATCGGGAAATTGCAATCTTTTCCGCACCGGGACGAACAGAACTGGGCGGAAACCATACAGATCATCAGCACGGCCACGTATTGGCGGCCAGTGTGAACTTGGATATTCTCGCCGTTGCATCTCCGCGAAGCGACAACGTCATTCAGGTGCAGTCAGAAGGCTATCCGCTGGATGTAATCTCATTAGAGGAACTGGAACCAATTCCGGAAACACAGGAACCCCATGCGGCAGAATTGATACGCGGCGTGGCGGCCAGATTTGGACAGCTGGGTTATCCGCTGGAACACGGATTTGATGCGTATACCACATCTACGGTTTTAAAGGGATCCGGCTTGTCTTCTTCTGCGGCATTTGAAGTCCTGATGGGAAATATCTGCAATGCATTTTTTGCAGAGGGAAAATTAAGCCCGATAGCACTTGCAGAAATCGGCCAGTTTGCAGAAAATGTCTTCTATCGCAAGCCCTGCGGACAGATGGATCAGATGGCATCCTCAGTAGGCGGCGTTGTGGCAATTGACTTTTTCGATTCTCATTTGCCAGAGGTCAGATCGATTGCATTTGATTTTGATAAAACCGGCTATGCCCTGTGTATCGTAGATACCGGCGGAAGCCATGCAGATCTGACAGACGAATACGCCGCAATTCCGGCAGAAATGGGTGCAGTGGCTGCATATTTTGGAAAATCATTTTTGTCAGAGGTTCCGGCAAATCAGGTGTTAAAGTCCATTCCGGAACTGCGAAAGGCCTGTGGTGACCGCGCAGTGCTGCGTGCCATGCATTTTTATCGGGAAGACCGGCGTGCCCAGGGAGAGGCAGATGCCCTGGAACGGGGTGACTTTGAGGCATTTTTGCGGTTTGTGCAGAAATCCGGACAGTCCTCCTATGACCTGCTGCAAAATGTATATCCTTCTTCTGCACCCCAGGATCAGCCAGCATCTATTGCGTTGGCAGTCGGTTCTGCAATGCTGGGTGGACGTGGTGCCATCCGGGTGCACGGCGGCGGTTTTGGCGGCACGATTCAGGCGTTTGTTCCAACGGTGCTGTTATCGCAGTTTCAAGAGGGGATGGAAGCCGTTCTCGGCGCAGGTTCCTGCCATGTATTAAAAATCCGTCCGGTTGGCGGAGTGACAATTTTAGAATGACATCATCTTTGGAAAGGATGGCGGAAATAGAATGGGAAAGATTCTGGTAACCGGCGGAACCGGATTTATCGGGAGTCATGCTTGTGTATCCTTGATTAACGCGGGATACTCTGTTGTAGTCGTGGATAATTTGTGTAATTCAAAAGTAGAGGCGCTTGCCCGGATACAACTGATCACCGGGAAGCAGGTGCGGTTTTATCAGGCAGATCTGCGGGATGAAGAGAGCATACGTCAGATATTTATTGACAATAAAATTGACGCGGTCATGCATTTTGCCGGGTTAAAGGCAGTCGGAGAGTCTGTAGAAAAGCCGCTCCAATATTATGAAAACAATATTGGAGGAACCGTTTCTCTGCTGCGCGTGATGGCAAAGCAAAAGTGCCATACGATTATTTTTTCTTCCAGTGCTACTGTTTACGGATGTCAGAACCCGGTGCCATACCGGGAAGAAATGCCGGTTTCCGCAACGAATCCCTATGGGTATACCAAGGTAATGATTGAACAGATTCTACGGGATGTCTGTAAATCTGATCCCCAGTTCAGTGCAGTGGCACTGCGGTATTTTAATCCCATTGGTGCCCATGAGAGCGGCTTGCTGGGGGAGAATCCAAACGGAATTCCCAATAATCTGGTGCCGTATATTGCACAGGTTGCCTCTGGAAAACTGGATCATGTTAATATTTACGGAAACGATTACAACACACCAGACGGCACCGGCGTGCGGGACTATATCCATGTAATGGATTTGGCAGATGGCCACACCGCAGCACTGGCGTACGGAATGGAGCATTCCGGATTTACCGCAGTCAACCTGGGTACCGGTACCGGCAGCAGCGTCCTGGAAGTGATACGGGCTTATGAAAAGGCCTGCGGCAGGACGATTCCCATTGAAATTACCAAGCGCCGTGCCGGAGATATTGCGGCATCCTATGCAGATGCGGCAAAGGCAAAGGAACTGCTGGGATGGCAGGCAGTTTCCGGTTTGGAAAAGATGTGCGCCGATAGCTGGCGCTTTACCGTTCAAAATCCCAACGGTATGGAATAGGAGGCATTATGTCAGGCAGATTTGGAAATGCAATCGATAACTTTTTGATTATTATGGTGGCTGTGGCAATTGTGCTGTTGCTGGTGGTTATGCTGGGAGCAAGACAAAGTCCGTTCCGCCAGAAAATCAGTCGCATGCTGGTGCAAAATCCAAATGGCGGTGCCAAGCGCCAGCCGCTGGAATTTAACCGGGAGTACTATATTACAGGAGAAAGAAATATGCGAAAGCCAAACCGCGGAAAAAATCCGCCTCGTACGGTCATTGCAGTTCTGGTGCAGAAGGTAGATGAGCGCCGCCGGACAATGGATCCCAGCGGAACCATGAAACTGTACAATGAGTACTACGAATTGATCTTTAAAACGAGAAAAGGCGATATTTTACATATTGTCACAAGCAAGAAGGCGTATCTGGCAGTGCCGTTTCATCAGCAGGGCCAGTTGACATATCAGGGTGATCAGTTGATTCGCTTTCAATACAGCGGCGGCGAAGTAACCGAAGATCAGCACGCCTTCCATACCGCGCCTGTAGGTGCGCTTCCAGTCAGAAGATAACACATTTGCACAGTGTATAAAATGCAAAGAAAAAAGGACTGCTTTTATTTCAAAGCAGTCCTTTTGGTTTATGTCAATTCCGAGTGGAGTATCAATTTATGTCACTTATTCTGGTTGTTTTCGTCTTCCTTCCGGATCTGTGCACGCTTGATTTTGCCGCCCAGTGTTTTCGGGAGTTCATCTACATATTCGATAATACGCGGATACTTGTACGGAGCAGTGGTGTGCTTTACGTGGTTTTGCAGCTCCTTGGTCAGCGCATCGCTGGGAGTATAGCCCTTTGTCAGCACAACAGTTGCCTTTACTACCTGGCCGCGGATCGGATCCGGTGCAGCAGTAATGGCACATTCTAAAACAGCCGGATGTTCGATCAGTGCGCTTTCTACCTCGAATGGCCCGATACGGTAGCCGGAACACTTGATAACATCATCGTTTCGTCCCACAAACCAGAAGTAGCCGTCAGAATCCCGCATGAATACATCATGCGGACAATAGCTGCCCTGTCCCAGGATTTCCTTTGTCATTTCCGGATTCTGATAATATCCCACAAACAGGCCGGTAGGATAGGATTTGTTCAGGTTCTGCATAACGAGAACGCCCTGTTCACCATCAGCTGTTAAAGTGCCGTCATCTTTTTGCAGAATGATATCATACAGCGGAGAGGGCTTTCCGGTGGAGCCAGGCTTCGGATCGATCCAAGGGAAGTTTGCCAGCAGAACAGTACCTTCTGTCTGCCCAAAGCCTTCACGGATTTCTTTACCGGTGAGCTCCTTCCAGCGGTAGAATACTTCCGGATTCAAAGGCTCTCCGGCCGTTGCAAAGTTTTCGATGCTGGACAAATCATAAGAAGCCACATCCTCCTGCAGCATAAAGCGGTACATAGTCGGCGGTGCACAGAATGTAGTAAGCTTATAATCCTGCATTTTCTGGAGCAAGTGTGTGGGCACAAACTTGTCCATATCATATGCAAAGATAACTGCGCCGCAAATCCACTGGCCGTAGATTTTGCCCCAGCCAAACTTAGCCCAGCCGGAGTCAGATACGCTCATATGCAGTTTGTTTTCCTGTACCTGCTGCCAGTATTTTGCTGTTACGATATGACCCAGCGGATGGGTGTAGTCGTGCTGTACCATTTTCGGGTCACCAGTGGTGCCGGAGGTAAAGTAAACGATCATGGTATCCTTTGCAGTTGTTGCAGCAGCGCCGGTAGGACGAGCAAATTCAGTAGAGAATGCAGCCACTTCATCATGAAAGCTGTGCCAGCCTTCTCTTGCCGGCCCGATTACAATCTTGTGCTGAATGCTGGGAACAGAGGGCTGTGCCTCGTCTACCTGTTCCAGAACATAGGGATCATCTACACAGATCATTGTGTGGATTTTCGCGCTGTTTCCGCGGTAGATCAGGTCTTTCTTTGCCAGCTGCAGGGAACCGGGAATCAGAATTGCGCCGATTTTATGAAGCGCAACGGCACATACCCAGTATTCCCACCGGCGGCGGAGAATCAGCATAACAACAGTGCCCTTCCGAATGCCCAGGCTCAAAAAGTAATTTGCAGCCTGATTGGACAGACGGGAAATGTCTGTAAAGGTAAAGGTTTTTTCTTCTTCGTGATCATCACACCAAACAAGAGCCTTCTTTTCTGGTTCCTGTTTTGCCCATTCGTCCACGATATCAAAGCCGAAGTTGAAATCATCCGGAATGTTGAGGCGATAGTTCTGCTTGAAGTCCTCGTAGCTGTCAAATTCAATACGAGGAAGGTATTTGTTGAGCAGCATATGCAAATGCTCCTTTTCCTAGAAATTCTACTGTAAATAGCAGTGTACGCTTTCTTTTTTTAACGGAAGCGATTATTTTCATTATACTATATTTTCCGAAAAATGTCAAGGAATTTCCACGATTTTTAAAGGGGATGCGGCATAAAATACAAGATGAAATGATTTTGATGCGACGCAGAAAAAGAATGGCTGCTGCGGTTTTCATAAAAAAACTCTGCGGCTTTTTTCTTCCGTAGAAGAACCGCAGAGTTTTTGAAAAAATAACGTAATTTTAATCGACTGCCGGCAGTGAATCAATGATGTGCGTCAGGAAGCGCAGCAGCGACTGTGCGTCCCGTGCGTCCAGATCGGTGTCTGCATTGCAGTCCGCATTGAGCCGTTGTGCAGCGTTCAAGTCTACCGTATCGGAGACCGCCTTGTTCAGCAATACTGCATCTGCCAGATTGACCTTTCCATCCATGTTGATGTCACCCAGAAGCACATCTCCCGGAATGATGGCCTGTGTCGTAGTTGTGGTGGGAGAAGGTGTTTCACTGTCTGTATTCGTGCTGGTAGTAGTTACCGGCAGGGTTGCAGTTTCAGTATGAGTTGCAGTAGCTGTAGTGGTATCAGAACCAGGTGCTTCAGAATCAGTAGGAACAGTTTCTGTTTTGGTTTCTGTGGTAGTGGAAACTTCGCTGACAGTTGTGGTTACAATCGGTGTTGTCGTTGTTGTAACAACCGGCGGTGCAGCCTTTTCTGCAAAGGAAGCGCCCTTATATGTATAGATTGCGCTGCTGTCCTTTACCTGCATAAATCCATGTGTTGTAATGGAACCGTCTGCATTTCTCCAGACTGCGTCGAAATCCGTGCCCATTTCCGGTGCCGTTACAGAGATAAAGTCATCGTCAGAAATGGTATCAAATTTTGTGCCAATCTTTTTATTGTTTTCTACAGTTGTTGTTTCGTTTATCTGATAATAGCCGCTGTTGTAGTAGACAATATTTTTTGCAGTGCCGTTCATCTTGTCATTGGAAAGCTTATTCAGACCTGCTGCGCCCAGATTTGCGGTCAGATTATCAACGCTGAAATAGGAAATCATGTTGGTAAAAGCAGCATTGTCGCAGCGATAGCAGCTGACATTGGGCTTTCCGTTGGCGCCGACACCGTTGTTATAGGCGGTGCAGTTGGTCAGGCTGCCCAGCTTCGGATTGTTGTTGTCCGTAAAGCCGCAGTTCAAGTTTTCAAAAGCCAGACAATTTTTTATCACGTGGGCAGAACCTACGCCGGATCCGCCCAGCTTGAAGCCGTTTCCGTCACAGCCGCCATAGCCTTCTCCGAATTCTGTGAATCCGTTCCGGAAGGCAATGCAGTTCTGAATGGTAACAACACCAATCGGCCCTGTTTCTGTTTTTGCAAACAAATCCCAGCCGTCATCGCTGTTGTTGTAAGACATACAGCCGTCAAAGACGTTTCCTTCTCCGCAGGTCAGCTTTGCAGCAAATCCGTCTGCATTCTCCATGGTTGCATTGTCGCAGTTATTTTTGGAGGTGCAGTTTAAGATCAGGTTATTGCTGGGCCAGTCTGCAATGGTTGCTGCACTGGTGTTGTACCGGGAAATCTGGAGACCGGTGTCCTGATTGTCGTTGAATACCATGCGTTCCAGCTTGTTGTTGCTGCCGGAAAGCAGCATGCCGTTGTCCGCTGCCTTGGTGATTTCAAAGCCGTAGAAATGCCAGTAATCGCCGTCCAATACAATGCCGCGCTTGGCATTGTTAGCAGCGCCCTGTCCGGAAAAGTCGAAGGTGACATCTGCGCCGTTATAGGGCTTTATGGTTTTCATAGCATCGGCTGTACCATTGTTTTTGTCATCAATTACAATGGCTTCAGAGAATTCGTAGGTACCGCTCAGCAGGTAGATGGTGTGTCCGGGTGTCAGCTTTGTAATAGCATCTGTCACAGAGGCCGGATCCTTTTCCGATTCTCCGCTGCCCGTTCCGTTTGGTGCGCAGAAAATGTCGCCTGCTGCCGGAACATCCGGGGTCACCGGTGCAGCAGTTTCCATTGTGGTAACTGTAGCCGGCTTTTCGCTGGAAGCGGTTACCGTCGTGGTAACGGTGGTTGTTTCCAGTGTGCTTCCGGTTGTAACTTCCGTTGTCACAACCGGGTCAGTATTTTCGCTAAATCCGCTGCCGATGGCAATGACTGTCGGTTTATAGTTGACCAGAGCCTGCTTTAACGCATTATTGACCGCATAGCTGGCATCATCTACAGAGTTGTCGAATTTCCATTGGAAATCTCCACCCTGCACACGACCTGCCTTGGCAGTCACAATGGACGGTACATCTGCCGCAGCATCTGCGGTGTAGCTGTACATAATCTCAGAATTGGTGTCAAAATTGTTGTATGTTGTGCCGCCGGAAACGGTCTTTACACTGCTCGGTACCGTTTCAGAAGGACTGGAAACCTCATAGGCGTCAAACGAAGTGTTGTCTTTGGCATACGGAATATAGCTGGAAGCGCCTTCGATATAGTTGCCGTATGCTTTGATAATGCCGCCGGTTTCACCGGTGAAGGTGCCTTCTCCTAAAGCGTCCGTTCCTTGTCCGGAGCTTAACATAGGATTCTTGCAGTTCCGGAAGTAGTTGTTTTCTACAAAAGCGGAAGCACCCATGGTGACGCCTACGCCGTATTTTGCATTGCCGTCATAGTAGTTGTTATAGCAGTGAACGGAGCAGGTGCGGATTCTGGGGTGACGAGAGTCAGAATGATCGTACCAGTTGTGGTGATAGGTGATGTAGTTGGTTTCTTCTTCGCCCTTCATACCCTGGAGATTGCACTTGCCGTTGTCCCAGAAGTGGTTGTAGGAGTGGGTGACATAGGTGGAGGTTTTGGTATCCAGCGCGCCGTCTCCCTTGACCTGGTCAGCATCTGAACCGGCATCGCCATAGAAAAAGTCACAGTTGTGCACCCAGACATGGTTGTTATTCTGCTGTAAGCCGCAGTCGTCTCCCTCGGAACTGTTGCAGTTCATAAAGCCGATATTGCGGACTTCTACGTTAGAGCAGTTCTTCATGACCAGACCAAAACCGTTGAATACGGTATCGGTACCGATACCCTCCACGGTGATGCCAGCCTTTGCGGTGTCGATCATCAGATCGCCCTTGGGCATGTCTGCCGGATCGGTGATGTTGCCGATAAACCGCAGGCACAGCGGACGCTTTTCTTTATTTTTCTTATAAGCCGTAATGATGTTCTGCACGCCAGTCACATCGGTCGCACCCTTGCCGGTGGAGTCAATGCTTGCCGTCACGGTGTCCTTGTTGGCATCGGTGACATATACCACAATGGCATTGGATTTCAGTGTGCCGTCCTCATTATATGCACCGGAGGAGGTGCCGTCGACAAAGCCAAAGCCGCTTCTGTCATGGGCTTCTACCTTTAATATTGCCGTTTCTGCGGCCTTAGAATCGTCCTCTTTTCCGCTGATCACCGGAACGATTTTCATGACATAGCTGCCGGCTGCCAGTCCCACGGCATCGGCCCGGAACCGATCCGGATACTGTCGGATCAGCATGGAGTCCAGCTGCTGATAGCTGCCGCCGCTTGCCTTCACATAAACATGATAGTCCGATGCGCCAGTAACTGCACCCCATTCTGCATAGGCAGCCTCTAAATCACCGCTTGCATTGAGAATGGAAACGGAACTGCTGCTGGCAGCTACCACCGGCGTTTGTGTATCGACAGGGGAGAGGGCATCACTGTAGGCAGTGGCTCCCGGTAATACAGAGGATACAGCAGTTGCGGCCATAACTGCGGCAACAATGCCTTGTCCAAATCGTTTGATTTTCATATGCTTTATTCCTCCTGAGATCTGCCGTTTCGGCAGAAAAGGCATTCGATGGACGGAAATGTGCATGATTTTCCATCTGTTTTTTGATGCCTTCGGTCTTAAATGTCCGCAGAATGCGGACTACACGCGCTTTTAGGATGCAGCAAAATACACCACTAAAATACAATTCTATTTTACGCGCAAATTGCTGGTTTGTCAATCGGTATTTTCGCCAAATAATGGAGAAATAAATGTGCAGAATATATAATTATGACGGATATTGTGGATTTGAATTGCTTTATTTGTCAAAAATCGTGGAAAAATCTTTGATTTCATATTGGGATTTTAGGCAATGTGAAAAGCCTGCTTTCCGGCAGTGATTTTCCCGGCGAAGAATTGGGAAAATACCGGGGAGTCATGGCGTATACTTTAGGCAATTTAGTTTGGAGTTTGCGTACAAGCTATACAGATCAACAAAATATATAAATTTGTCGAGAAACTAGAGAAAATGAGAACGCTGTGCACTTTTTGTAACAATATTTCTGAAAAGGATACAAAGTGGTTAAAGTATTTACAATTTGCATTTTTGCCGGTTTCTGTGCGGAAAATGGTTGACAAATGGCAAACACAATATTATAATAAATGTATAAATGCTTTCGGTTGGATAGAATGCAGAATTTCCAAATTGTGCTAGATGCGGAGACTGCCATTTGGTCTGCCGCTTTTGCATGGATTTGGAAACGGAGCGGCAGACCGCTTCGCTTTTTTGTGTTTGCGCAGGTGATACTGCATCTAAAAAACAATTTTGAGACAGATGCTTTGGTGCAGGTGCTTTTGTCGCATTTTCCGTAAGAATACGAAAAAGTGGACTGAGAACCTGTCTTCACAAGCGTATACACGTGCCTTTTCGGCAAATTATGCTCGAAAATCCACTTGTGTTTTTTATGAAGACAGGTTCTGAAACAGGCATCTTGCTGTGGGGCTGATTGTGTTTTAGGCATAGTGCAGCGCAGCTTGGAATATGGTACATCAAAAGGGAAAGAAAACAGCAGAAACAGATCTGACAGAACCTGTCAGAAACTGATATTCTGAAGTCGGAAAGGAAAGATAATATTGTACAGCAAAGATCAGGAGTCAAATCGGAACGCTTTTTCTTCCGGTGCCCATCTGACAAAAGAAGAGATGCGGCAGAAAATACGTGCTTCACTGGCTGCAAAGGAATCAAATGGGCAGCAGCCGGAGGAACATGCACCGGCGTATGCCGGCAGTGTTTCCCGATCCCAGCCGGTTCGCCGCAGCGCTGGCAGCAATGCCACACCGGCAGAACATTCCCGAACAGAAAAGGCGCGGCAGCTTCGGGAAACAATGGATGCCAGACGCGGCAGCGGAAATAGCCGCAGCATGCGTGGTGAAGCAGCCTCTGACTGGAATCCGCCTGTACAGAGAAAAACTGCTGTGCGTCCTCAGCCTCAGCCCAGACCGCAGCGTCGGGAAGCGTATGAGGACTGGGACTATGATGAACGTGTCCACAGCGCAGATACCGGCAAAAAGATAGGCATTATTACAGGAATTATTGTTGCGGCAATCCTGGTGCTGTTTTATATCATCGGACTGGTGATGTATCATGGAAAGTTCTTGCCGAAAACTTATGTGAACAACGTGAATATCTCCGGCATGTCCGAAGAGGAAGCCACGAAGGCCATTACAGATTCTGCCGAGGAACTGGGCGTTACCTTTATTCCGCGTCAGGGCGATCCGATCGTCTTTAAGGGATCTTCCTTTGGCTGTACTGTTTCCCTTCCGGATGGCGCGCTGTCAGATGCAGCAGATGAAGGCCACGGCTTATGGTTCCGCAAGCTGTTTTCCAAGAGCGAGTATGCAGTTACGCTGAATGTGAATTATTCTGAAGCTAATCTTGCCAGCCTGATTGCAGCCTATGACTGGGGCAATGTACCGCCTACAGATGCAAAGGTTGTGCAGGGTGAAGACGGCAGCTTTTCCATTCAGCCGGAAGACGATGGAAACATGGTAGATACTACAGTACTTTCTAATTATACCATTGAGCAGATGCGCAATGGCAACAATACCATTAACATGGTAGATGCCAACTGCTATAAAAAGGCAGAAGTGACTGCGGACAGCTTGAAGGATACTCTGGCACTGTACAATCAGATTGGTGCGGTAGAAATCACCTATGATATGACAAACCGGGAAGAATTGTTTGATCCGGTGGGAACCGAAACCGTTGGCCATGAACAGCTGATGCAGTGGATTACCAGTGACGGTGGTCAGATCTCCATCGACAAAGAAAAGGCCAAGGAATGGGTACAGACTAATATTGCAGACAAATATGATACCTTTAAGTCAGAAGGATACACCAGAACATTTGAATCCACTGCGGATGGTACTGTGGAACTGGCACTGACACCTACCAGTACCTATGGCTGGAAAACAGACGTAGATGCCACCGTAGATAAGCTGGAAGAATACATTCAGGACGGAGAATCTGTTACAGTAGAGCCGGAGTATGAACAGGCCGGCTTCCGTCCGAATACCTCTAGTGGCAAGGAGTTCGGTGAAAAAACTTATATCGAAGTGGATATCTGTCACCAGCATCTGTGGTTCTATGTAGATGGTGAATTGTATCTGGAATCTGATGTAGTAACTGGTTTGGAATCCGATGTCAACCGTCAGACACATCCGGGCGTTTTCAAAATCCGTGACCGCGTTAAGGATGCTGTGCTGGGTACATATGCAGTACAGGGCTATCAGCAGCCAGTTTCCTACTGGATGCCGATCGACCATACGGGTATTGGTCTGCACGATCTGAACCGCAGCAAGTACGGCGGAGAGATCTACAAGACACACGGTTCACACGGTTGTATCAATCTGCCGCTGGACGTTGCCGGAAAGATCTACGAGGAAACCGTAGTTGGCATGCCCGTTATTATTGTTCCGTAAAAAATAATAAGGTTTTATGATATGAAAAAAGTGATTCCTGTAAAGAGGCAGGAATCACTTTTTTCTATAATAGAGGAAGTTCCTCTTCCCCTTTTGTGCAAGAAATACAAAATTTATTTTATATACTTGAAAATAGAATTGAATTTGTGGTAAAATACAAAAGAAAGATTTTGGCATAGAATGGAGGAAAGGAGGAATTCTCATGAAAGATAAGCTGCGATTGCCAATTGTATGGATGTTGCTGTGCAGTATGCTGCTTTGGGGAATGTCGGGCATTGCGGTGTCTGCCACAGATTCCGATGAGACATCTCTGGCAGAAGCACAAATCGAAGAAGTGGTTGCATACACCAATGCATTTCGGCAGGAAAATGGACTGGAGCCACTGCAAATTGCTCCGGTTCTTCTGGAAATCGGCACTATGCGTGCGGAGGAATTGAAACAAAGCTACGGCCACATGCGGCCGGACGGAACCAGCTGGTTTACAGCGATTGAAAATGCTGAGGTGGATTCCAATTGCTATGCTGCGGAAAATATTGCCGCCGGTTATGCGACCCCTCAGGAAGTATTTACAGCATGGAAAAATTCTGACGCACACCGGGAAGCAATGCTGGGGGAACACTATCAGTATATTGGAATCGGTGTCAGCTATTTGGAGAATGATCCCAACTACTATTTCTATTACTGGGAGATGGTGCTGATCTCATCAGAAATCCCTCTGGAGGGTAGTTACTACCCGTTTGCGGAGAAAACAGATACCGGGACGCAGACCACGTCAGCTGCGGAATACAATCTGATATACGGCGATATCAACGGAGATCTTCAGGTAACGCTGGAAGATGCTGTGAAGCTACAGCAAATTCAATTGGGATTGATTCCCGAAACAGGGGTTCCCCGGCAGCAAATGGACTGCTGCCAGGATGGCATCATAGACGGAAGGGATGTTCTGGTACTGCTGCGCTATTGTGTGGATTCTCGGAATACTCTGCCGGTTGTCCCTTAGAGAAAAGTAAAACAGCCGCTTTCCCTGCAAATTGCATGGGGAAAAGCAGCTGCTTTTTGTTGTATAAAGCTGTTTAGGGCTGAATCGGCAGAAGAATCGTAATTTCCGTTCCGTGTCCCAGTTCACTGCGCAGGGAGATCACGCCGTCGTGATAGTCAACAATATGCTTGACAATAGAAAGCCCCAGACCGGTTCCGCCCCGTTGCTTGGAGCGGCTTTTATCCACGCGGTAAAAACGCTCAAAGATTCGGCTTTGCGCATGCAGTGGAATGCCGATGCCATTGTCAGCGATGACGATTTTTGCCTGCTGTTCTACGCGGCTGATACTGATATGCACCGTTCCGCCGGGGTTGTTGTATTTGATGGCATTGTCGATGAGATTGACAAACAGCTCCCGGATGTAGCTTTCGTTGCTGCGCAGCAGCAGGCAGGAGCCTTCCAGCTGAATCTGAATCTGGTTGCGCTGAATGACCGGATCCAGAATTTGCAGCGCACTCTGGGCAGAGGTACGCAGTTCCACCTGTGTGTCCAGGAGATCAGAGTGTTCCTCGATTTCAGACAACCGGATAATGTCGTTGATCAAAAAGAGCAGGCGCTCGCTTTCCCGCTCGATCATAGCACCGTATTTTTGCACATCATTTTTTTGTGTAATCATGCCGCTGCCGAACATTTCTCCAAACCCTTTGATGGTTGTCAAAGGTGTTTTTAGCTCGTGGGATACATTGGCGGTGAATTCCTGCCGCATTTTTTCTGCTTTTACGTTGTAGGTGACATCTACCAGAAGCACAATTGTCCCAAAGATGCCGCCCATTTCCACTCGGTTGATTCGGGCACGGATATATTTTCCGTCAATTTTCAGCAGCGCATGTACCTTCGACTGCTGCTTTATTTTGGATTGCCGCAGTGCATCCAGGAATTCCGCGTTTTCGGTCAGAATAAAGATGGACTTATCATTCCAGTTTTCTTCCGGAATGTGGAGCTGGGCAACTGCGGTGCGGTTGGCCATTTGGATTTTATCCGAATCATCCAGAATCAACAGCCCTTCTGCCATGTGCTTTTGGATCAGCTCTGTAATGTCACGCTCATGGTGCAATTCTTTCTGAATGGCATTCATTTCTGTCTGGATTTCTGCAATTTCCAGCTGTTCTTTTCGCCGCTGCTGTTCCAGGCGCTGCTTTTGGTGCAAATGCACCACCTGGCCGGTAAAAATGAAAATCAGCAGCAGGATTGATAACGCCCAGGGAATCCATTCCATGTATTATCCTCCGATCTTATAGCCATAGCCGCGAATCGTGCTGATCAGACTATGACAGCCGGCGGCATCCAGTTTTTGCCGCAGTGTTTTGATATGTGCATCCACCGTTCGGGTTTCCCCTTCGTACTGAAAGCCCCAGACCTGTTCCAGAAGCCGGTCTCTGGAAATTGCCGTGCCGCGGTTGCGTGTGAGATAGGTCAGGAGTTCGAATTCCTTATATGTCAGCATCAGTTCCTGTTCCTGATAGGTAACGGTACGTTGTTTCAGATCAATGGTCAGATCCTGTAATTTTAACAGGTCGGACAGCTCCGCCGGGTTGGAATGACTGCGCCGGAGAACGGCCTTGATGCGGGAGAGCAGCTCCATGATGCCAAACGGTTTTGTGATGTAGTCATCCGCGCCGGCTTCCAGAGCAGTGACCTTGTCGATCTCCGTGGATTTGGCAGACAGCATAATCACAGGAATGACAGCGGTCAGGGATTCGGCCTTCATGCGTTTTAAAATGGAAATCCCATCCTCATCCGGCAGCATAATGTCCAGCAGAACCAGATCCGGCTGTGTTTCCTGGAGGCAGCGGAAAAATTCCTTTCCGTTGGAAAAATCCTTTACCGTATAGCCGCCGGAGCGCAGCGCGCAGCAGATCAGCTCCCGTATGCCATTGTCATCTTCAATGCAAAATACTTGTGCCAATGTTGTTCCCTCATTTTTCTAAGAAGTTATTGCGGTTCTGGTTTTTCAGTGCGCCGCTGGATTTCTGCTTTGATCCTTTGCAATGACTGCGCGCATGGCATCCACTGCAACAGCAATGGCGTGTGTCATGTCATCGTCGGCCTGATCTACGTCTCGTGTCACAGCAGTGCGTTCCTGGTTCCAGATCATTTGAAGCACGGTAGCACAGCGCAGCCGGCGTGCCGCAGCGGTGATAAACAACGCGGCAGATTCCATTTCAGAGCCGAGTGCGCCGCCTGCCTTCCAGGCCTCCCAATTATCCGTCAGCGTGCGGTGAATGGGCATGGTTTCCGGTGCGTGCTGTCCATAGAAGGAGTCTTTGCACTGGACAACACCGGTGCGATAGGGATAGCTTTTGACTTCTGCGGCGTGTACCAGCTGTTCCAATAAGGAAAAGTCCGGGACTGCCGGAAAGGCCAGCGGCAAGTATTCCTGAGAGGTGCCCTCCATGCGAATGGCACCGGTGGGCAGGATGAGTGTGCCCGGTTTCACATCCGGCTGCATGCCGCCGCAGGTGCCGATACGGAGAAAGGTGTGTGCCCCCAGTGCGGCCAGTTCTTCCATGGCGATGGAAGCGGAAGGGCCGCCGATGCCGGTGGAGGTGACACTGACTTTTACACCGTCCAGATCACCGGTATAGGTGGTGAATTCACGGTTCTGGGCAATGGGGACAGCGTCTTTCAGATAAGAAGCGATTTTCGGGACGCGTCCCGGATCGCCGGGGAGAAATACGTAATTGCCCACTTCTCCCGGTGCACAGCGGATGTGAAATTGTTGCTTAGACATGGTGCAGGCCTCCTTGACAAAAGCAGAAAACTTTGCTATCATAGGTGAAAATCGGGTGATTCCGTTTTTGCGTGGAAAGATTTTTTCAGAATACGGGAAAAGCCGTTATGCCTTCTCTTCAGATGCATCCGGCGGCGGCATTACAACGGCAAGACCGCCTTCAGGCGCTTCCTTTTCCTGTTCCCGGCATGCAGGATCTACGCAGAAGGTAACTGCCTTTTTCAAATTGCAGATAGTATTGATGCGCTCATTTCCGCCGTATTCTCCGTCAATCGTCCAGGAAGCCGGCTCTTCATCCAGACTGGTGATCACCAGCTTTTCTGTGCGAAAATAATGGAGATAGCGCTTTTCCGGCCCGATCTGAAATTTGGAGAATGCCATAATAAGCTGGTGCAGTTCAATCAGATTTGCAGGCTTTCGGATGAGTGTTACCTCAAACAAGCCATCATCCCACTGCACCTCGGAAAGAGAGAGAAACCGCGCCACGGAGGAAGAATTGGTTACCATGCCATAGAGAAACTCATCTTCCATTACGCCGCCGTCATGCTCAATCCGCATCCGGCAGGCACGAATCCGGGATAATTTAGAAATGGCGTTGAGGATATAGGCCGCGTGTCCCAGAACGTTTTTAAATTGCTGGGGCGTATCGTAAGAGATTTCCGTAAAGGCACCGAATGCGGCAACGTAGGTGAAATATTTGTCGTTGAATTGTCCGATGTCACACGGCATGGGAATACCATGAACAATGCAGTCTACGGCTTTTTCCGGTTCCTTCGGAATGCCCAGGCCTCTGGCAAAATCGTTGGTAGAGCCAAACGGAATGTATCCAATGGGACAGCACGCAGCGCTGTTCATGCAGCCTTGAATGACTTCGTTCAAGGTGCCGTCTCCGCCGGAGCAGACCAGCAGCTCATACGCCTGGGAGTCACAGGCATTCTGGGCGCAGATGATGGCATCGCCGCGGGATTGGGTGGGATGTACCGTAACCTGATAGCCGGCGGCTGTAAAGCGGTCAAGAATCATGGCAAGATGAGAGCCAACAGCGGCTTTGCCGGAGTGGAGATTACAGATAAAGTAAATTTGTTTCAAAGAAGTTTCCTCCTTTACATGAAATTTTTATGTAAGAACAGTATAACATAATTTTTTGAAAAATGCAAGAGAAGTGCAGGAGTATCCTGATAAAATCTCTGGAAAGGAATCGGGTGCATTGATGAGAAACGAAATGCAGGAACTGAATGTAAAAGACTGGAAGGGACGGCTGAAAGCCTATCTGCCGCAGAATGTGTTAGAAGAAGCAGACAAGCGGCAGATTTTGCAGGAGATCAGGGAAAAGGGGGATGCACTGCTGTTTCGGACGAATACAGCAGCGCACTTTACCTGTTCCGGATTTGTGATGGATCCGGAATTTGGGCAGGTTTTGATGGTGCATCATCATATTTATGATTCCTTTTCCTGGACAGGCGGCCATGCAGACGGGTCTTCCGATTTTCTGGCGGTGGCTGTGCGGGAGGTCAAGGAGGAAACCGGTGTGGAAAAGCCTTTTCCGCAGAGTGGTGCGATTCTGTCCCTGGATGTGCTCCCGGTGCCGGCACACGAAAAGCACGGAAAATCGGTGGAATGTCACAAGCATTATAATGTAACCTACGGCCTGATTGTCAATCCAAAGGAAAAACTGCGGATCAAACCAGATGAAAACAGCGCTGTGCAGTGGATTCCGGTGGAAAATTTAAAAGAAATGGTGAAAGAGCAGCACATGCTTCCCATTTACGAAAAACTGATTGCGCGGATGCGAAAACAAAAGCAAATGCAAACAGAAGTCATGGCACAGATTGCAGCACCGCTGCTGACCTGGTATCCGTCACACGCGAGGGATCTTCCTTGGCGCCGCACCAAAGAACCGTACCGCATCTGGCTCTCAGAGGTGATGCTGCAGCAGACACGGGTGGAAGCGGTAAAGGGCTATTATCAGCGCTTTCTGGAGAATTTTCCGGATGTGCAGTCTTTGGCAGCAGCAACGCAGGATCAGGTGAACAAGTGTTGGGAAGGACTAGGATATTACACGCGTGCTGCCAATCTGAGAAAAGCAGCGCAGGTGATTTGCACGGAGCACCGCGGCGTGTTCCCGGACACTTATGCAGCAGTGCGCCGGCTGCCTGGCGTGGGGGAGTATACTGCCGGTGCCGTTTGTTCTATTTGCTATGAACAGCCCACGCCGGCAGTGGACGGAAATGTGCTGCGCGTAATCGCCAGAGTGACAGACTGCTTCTGCGAGATAGACCGTCCGGCCATGAAACAGGCCGTAACAGAAGGACTGCGTGCAGTGTATGCAGAGGGGAACTGCGGTATGCTGACGCAGAGTCTGATGGAATTGGGGGCAACTGTCTGTCTTCCAAATGGACAGCCGCTCTGCTCTGCCTGTCCGCTGGCAGCATTCTGTATGGGACGAAAGAATCAGGACGTACTGCGGCTTCCGCAGAGAACCACCAAGAAGAAACGGCGTACAGAACAGTATACCGTATTTCTGATGCGGTGTGAGGGAAAATATGCTGTGCAAAGGCGGCAGGAAAAGGGACTGCTGCATGGGCTGTGGGAATTCCCCAATGTGCCTGGTATTCACACTGCGGAGGAAGCAATTCAAATGGCTGCTTCCTGGGGGACGGCACCGAAAGACCTTGTGCGCACCGCAGAGAAAAAGCATATCTTTACCCATGTGGAATGGGAACTGTTCGGTGTTTATTTGGACTGCGGCAGGGCGGCAGAACCGTTTGTCTGGAAATCTCCGGAAGAAATTGCCGCAGAAATTTCCCTTCCTACAGCTTTTCGGCAATTTGCATTGGATTTGCCGTGATTCTACAGTGCTTTTCAGCACAGCTTTGGTGTCTTTATTTCGTCGATTATAACATATTTTCTCGATTTTTTTCATACGATTTGCTCCAGAAAGCTGAATCATCCTAGCCAGTGTCGAAAATAGATTTTTTCGCTTGCAATTTTAGGAAAAAATATGGTACAATACAAACAACGAAAATCGGAAATTGTATCAGAAGGAGTGCGAAAATTGCTATGAAGAAATCTGGAAATCAAGTAAATGGATTTACTCTTGTCGAACTTGTGATTGTTTCTACAATCATGGGGATTCTTGCTGCAATTTTGATTCCTACTCTGCTAGGATACATTGAGCAAAGTCATGAAACCATGGATATCACGAATGTGCGTGATGCATATCTTGAAGTTAGAACAGCATCGATGATTGATGAATTTACAGGTGTATCTAAGACAGTAAAACTTGAACAAAAACGAGATGACTGGCAATCATTCAATCCTGTAAAGATTGCAGGAATCGAGCATTATAATTGGGAAGGGAATACAGATAATTGGAAGGGTGTTCCTACCGCAAACGGAGCGTGTGAGATTACCTATACGCCTTCGACCGGCATCGTTTTTTATTGGAAAGGGAGCGGTGGAAATAGCACGACTCCGAATATTGATTTTAACGAAAATTTACATGATCCGTTAAATAAGTCTGATCTGTTGTCATCAAGTTTGAAAAATAGTTATTTTTTTGAGTTGGATTCTAAATGTCCCAATTCTACAATGGTTCCGAAATTACAGGAACAAATCGGAGATAACAGTTTGCTGAATTATGACACATGGGCTTATCTAGCAGACAAAAGTGGAAAAAATGCTTCTGAACGCTACCTGTTTTGGACTTCAGTGGATACTAATGCAATTGGTGCAGGAAAAAAGATTCCTGTGATTATCAGTAGAGGAGATGGCAGTTTTTATATTTCTGAAACAACAACAGCAGAAAGAGTAAATAAAGGGGAACGATATATTGCTATTTCAGATCACATCAACAGTTCGGCTGCTTTTAAAACGCATACAAATGGTAAATGCTATGGTAGCTTGAATGAAGCATATGACGCATATAAAAAGCTGCTTGCGGACGAAAAATATAAAGATTATGAGGATACGCTGCCTAAGTAAAGGCAATGCCGTGTTTCTGTGATACCGTTTCCTGGGAATACGATTTGCCGCTGGATTTCACGTTCAAAATTCGCCGGCGGTACAAGCGGTTGGCCGTGTTCACCGCAAATTATATACTTGACAAATCTTTGAAAATCCGGTATAATAGGGATACCATGAGCAGGCTGTGTGATAGCGTGACTTCGGTCATGAGGAAAGTCCGAGCACCGCAGGGCAGAATAGCTGCTAACGGCAGCCGGGGGCGACCCTAGAGCCAGTGCAACAGAGAGATACCGCCGCAGCAATGCGGTAAGGGTGGAAAGGTGCGGTAAGAGCGCACCAGAGTATAGGAGACTATACTGCTATGTAAACCTTATTCGGTGCAACGCCTATTGGTACGTTTTGTCTTAACATCGGCCCGGTGGACAATGACGTAATGGCGGCTGGAGCTGTGAGGCGACTTGCAGACGAGATAAATTATCGCACACGACAGAACTCGGCTTATAGGTCTGGTCATGCAGAACAGCGCAGCATTTGTCTGCGCTTTCTTTTTAATGTTTCGCCTGGATATTGGCCTTGCTTTTTCTCTTTTTGGAAGAATAAAAAGGGATAGAAACGCTGCTTTTTGTATAGGATAGTAAGAGTACATTTTCAGACAGATGATATCATACAGAAAGCAGGCGAGCATCAAAATGGCAGTTTGGAAGCAGACAGAGAAGCAAGTTCCAGCGCCTTCTATGGCAGTTCGTGTTGTTGCAGCAGAAAAAAATGCGGCGGCAAGAGAGGCGGACAATATCCGGCTTGGGACAATGCTGAAACAGCTGATGGAACAAAAAGAAACCAAATCAGGATTCCTGCGGCAGCAGTGAAACAAACCTTTTGATAAACCTGAAGAAAATCAGAATGAAATGGAGGATATCACGTGGATGCAGAAACGATGCTCTGGTATACAGAGCCGGCAGCAGATTTTGATCACGCACTTCCCATCGGAAACGGACGGATTGGTGCGATGGTATTCGGCGGCGCAGCAGATGAGGTATTAAAGCTCAATGAGGATTCTGTCTGGTCAGGCGGTAAGCGGAACCGGAATAACCCGGACGCACGGGAAGGTCTGGAAGAAGTCCGCGCATTGCTGCGGGAAGAAAATATTGCAGAAGCCGAGAAGATTGCCTTTCAGAAATTACAGGGCGTTACACCGAATTCCCGGCACTATATGCCACTGGGGAATTTAAATCTGCACATGGATTTTCCCGGAAAACCAAAGCAGTATGTCCGCAGCCTGGATCTGGAACGCGCCCTGAGCACTGTGCGGTTTGATGCAGGCGATGTGACTTATATTCGGGAAACATTTGTATCAGTGCCGGATCATGTACTGGTCATGCACATTGAGTCTAGCGAACGGGGAAAGATTTTCCTGAATGCTTCCTTAGACGGACGGGACGATTATTATGACGACTGCCGTCCCAGTCCGGACGATAAAAATACGCTCCTGTATACCGGCGGAACCGGAAGCCGGGACGGGATTTTCTTTGCTGCTGCGCTTACCTGTTTTGCAGAAGGCGGAACCGTGCGGACACTGGGCGGCGCGCTGACTGTATCTGGTGCCAATGCAGCAACGTTGATTCTCAGCGTGGGAACCAGCTTTTATCACGGCGATCATTACGAAGCCTCTGCATTGCTGGATGCGTCCTATGCCGCAGAGTGCAGCTATGAGGAACTGCTGTACCGCCATCTGACAGAATATCAGGAAAAGTTCCGCCGTGTACGCTTTACGCTGCCGGACAACAGCGAAGGTGGCAGCAGCCTGCCTACGGATGAACGGCTGATGCGTCTGCGCGGTGATGAGGGCGATCATAAAGAGTGTAAGCTTCAGATTCATGACAGCAAACTGGCCGTGCTGTACTTCAACTATGGCCGCTATCTGATGCTGTCTGCCAGCCGTCCGGAAACACAGCCCATGAATCTCCAGGGAATCTGGAATCAGGATATGTGGCCGGCGTGGGGCTGCCGCTACACCATCAATATCAATACGCAGATGAATTACTGGCCGGCTGAGGTGTGCAACTTATCCGAGTGCCACCTGCCGTTGTTTGATCTGATTGAACGCATGCGTGCGCCGGGACGGGAAACCGCACAGGCCATGTATGGCTGTCATGGTTTTGTCTGCCATCACAATACAGATATCTGGGGGGATACGGCACCCCAGGATCTCTGTATGCCGGCCACAATCTGGCCTATGGGTGCTGCGTGGCTGTGCTTGCATATCTTTGAGCACTACCAGTTTACACAGGATCTGGAATTCCTGGATCAGCATTATGAAGCCATGCGGGAGGCTGCTCTGTTCTTTGTGGATTATCTGACGGAAAATGAGGAGGGCGAGCTGGTGACATGCCCGTCCGTTTCCCCGGAGAACACCTATCAGACACAGCGCGGAACAAAGGGAAGCCTTTGCATCGGCCCGTCTATGGATACGGAAATTCTGACTGTGTTGTTCCGGAATGTGATTGCAAGCAGCAAGCTATTGAACCGGGATGCAGAATTTGCGGAAAAACTGGAAGAACTGCTGCATCGTCTGCCGCCGCTGAAAATCGGAAAATACGGCCAGATTCAGGAATGGGCGAAGGACTATGAAGAGGTGGAAATCGGCCACCGGCATATCTCACACCTGTTTGCGCTCTATCCGGCAGACCTGATTACACCGTATCACACCCCAGAACTTGGAAAGGCAGCTCGTGCCACACTGATTCGCCGTCTGATTCATGGCGGCGGTCATACCGGCTGGAGCAGAGCCTGGATTATCAATATGTGGGCGCGTCTTTTGGACAGCGGCATGGCATATGAAAACTTGCAGCAGCTGCTGGCGTGGTCTACCAATCCCAACTTGCTGGATTCTCATCCGCCGTTCCAGATTGACGGCAACTTTGGCGGCACGGCTGCCATTGCAGAATGCCTGCTGCAAAGCCATCGGGGTGAAATCAATTTGCTTCCTGCACTGCCGGAAGCCTGGCCGGAGGGCAGCATCTGCGGTCTGCGCGCCAGAGGCGGATTTGAAGTGGACATCACCTGGTATAACAAGAAGCTGGAATCTGCGGCAATTCGTTCGCTGCACGGTGGTGTCTGCACCCTTCGTGCCAATACCATTGTCAGCGTCAGCAGTGATGCAGGACCGGTAGATGCACGTGTAGACGGCGATCTGGTTACATTTTCGACAGAAGCCGGCATGGTATACCGGATTCGGGCATGAACTTGTTGATACGGGGATTTGTGAGCAATAGAAAGTAAGATGAAAGCATGAAGAAAAAGCAATTTCTCTGTCTGATAACCGCGTGTGCGCTTTTATCAGGCTGTGCACAAATTGAACAGGAAGAGCTGAGCCCGGAAACAGTGTTGACCGCCACTGGAACAACTGCGCTTCAATCAGAGTCCGCAGCAGATTCCACAATCCCGAAGCGGGAAACCGTTGCGCTGCAAGTGCCGGAAATCACCAGACAGGACGCGAAGATCAATATCGAGGCAGAGGATGCCGCCATTCCGGAGCAGTGCGCTGTGGCAGTAATGCCGCGTCTGGGATATTCCGGAACTGGTTACCTGAGCGGGCTGAATGCGGAAAATAAGGTGAAATTATCACTACAGGCAGAAATTCCTGCAACGCAGCACTATGACATTACGTTTGTGGTCGGCTCTGTGGCACCGAGTACTTGTAAGATACTGGCAAATGATGAGCCGGTTTATACACTGCAAACGGAACCAACGGATAATTTTGTCCGCATTACAGTACAGGGTGTATTTTTAAACAGCGGCATCTGCACATTTTCCATAGAACCGGTAGAAGGCTCTATTGATGTAGACTGTCTGGAACTTACCAATAACGAGAGTCTGTACGAAGAATCTGCCGCGGTAGCAGATGCGCCGGTAGATCCCTCCGCTTCTGCCGGGGCAAAAAAACTGTATACGTATCTGAAGGATGCCTACGGTTCCAAGATTGCAACCGGGCAGTATGTTTCAGACAACACTGGAAAAGAAATCGGAGAGATTTATTCCATTACCGGAGAATATCCTATGATACGCTTTGCGGATTTGGGGGCATATTCTCCCAACGGTGGCGATCAGACAAAGGCCACAGCCATTGCAGACAGTCTGGCCTGGGCAGAAGAAGGCGGTGCTGTGGGTCTGAGCTGGTATTGGAATGCGCCTACCGGCACGCCAAGTGTTTACGCCAAGGATACCACATTTGATCTGGCGAAGGCGGTAACTGAGGAAGATGTGGCAAGTCTTTCTCTGGAAGCGTTACAGAAAAAGCAGCAGGCCGGTGAAATCTCAGAGGAATGCTGCGCGCTGATTCAGGATATCGATGCGCTGTCTGCGGATATGCAGCCTTTGGCAGATGCAGATGTTCCGGTGCTGTGGCGGCCTTTGATGGAGGCCAGCGGCGAATGGTATTGGTGGGGCGCATCTGGTGCAGATGCCTATCGATGGCTCTGGAACCTGATGTACACCCGTATGACATCCTATCACAATTTGCATAACCTGATCTGGGTCTGGAACGGACAGAGCAATGCGTTCCAGGTAGATGCAGACAAGTATGATATTGCCGCACTGGATCTCTACGTAGAAAAGGAAGAGGTCTACGGCAGCCGTTATGAGCAGTACGTGGCACTGCGGAATATGGTTCCCGGCAAAATGCTTGCCATCAGTGAATGCAGCAATATTCCGGATATTACGGCTATGTTCCGGGACAATGCAGTCTGGTCGTTCTTCGGCTTGTGGTATGCGCCGTATCTGGGAGAATATACGGATAATCAGGCGTTAGTGGATTTTTATCATTCCGAGGGAACACTGACCAGAAATGACTACGCAGCAGCTTTGCAGGGGTAGTATGCGCGGAAACAATCTCATAAAAATGTAAGGGAAAAGCAGTCAGATTTCTGGCTGCTTTTTCTTTTTTCAGGGTGTTTGAGGCATATGAATTGCAAAAGAAAAGGCACTGCAAAAGAAACAAGAGGAACTGAAACAGAACGCGAATGAAAAGATAGGAGAATTCTGCAAAAACTTTATTTATATCACTTTTCCAGGGAAGTGGAAATAAGTATTGACATTTTCTCAGAAATCCGATATAATGATCATATGAACAGATGTTCATATGATCATTATTCTTGCTGGAGGAAAATCAAATGAAAAAAGTATTTAAACTGGAAAACCTGGATTGTGCTAACTGTGCAGCAAAAATGGAAGCTGCAATTCAGAAGCTGGATGGCGTAAAGTCTGCAACAATCAGCTTTATGACACAGAAACTGACACTGGAGGCAGATGACGCAGAATTCGATAAGATTCTGAAGGCAGCGCAGAAGTGTATGCATAAGGTAGAGCCGGACTGCGAAATTATTGTAAAGTGAGCATTCATTTTATCGAAAAAGCTGTCTCGGATTTGAAGGGTTGTGCCGTTGGAATCGAGACAGCTTTTTCATAAGACGCTTTTTGAAACTGGAAAATAAACGGAGGAGGGTATGGAGATGACAAAGCAACAAAAAAAGATTTTGTACCGGATTCTTCTTGGTGCAGTGTTATTTCTTGCAGCAGAGATTGTCATACATTTCATTGCGCTGCCGTGGTGGGGAGAGCTGTTGATTTTTTTGGCAGTTTACCTAGTACCCGGCTGGAGCGTATTGTGGAAGGCTGTCAAAAATATTTCCCGTGGTCAGGTTTTCGATGAAAATTTCCTGATGACGGTGGCATCGATTGCAGCATTTGCAATCGGGCAGTACCCGGAAGCAGTCGAAGTCATTTTGTTTTACCAGGTGGGCGAATTGTTTGAAAAAATTGCTGTGGGAAAATCCCGTCAGGCAGTGTCCGATTTGTTGGATTTGTGTCCGGATGAAGCCACTGTTTTACGGGATGGCAAGCCGGAGACCGTACTGGTAGACGAAGTAGAGGTTGGAGAACACATCCTGGTTCGACCAGGAGAAAAGATTCCGCTGGATGCAAAGGTATATGAAGGACACACAACCATTGATACTGCGGCGCTGACCGGAGAATCCATGCCGGTTGCTGCCTCGGTAGGAGATGAGGTATGTAGCGGCTGCGTCAACCTGAGTGGTGCAGTGGAATTGGTGGTAACAAAGCCGGCAGCAGAGTCCACCGCTTCGAAAATTATGGAACTGGTGGAAGAGTCTGCATCCAGCAAGGCGAAGACGGAGCAGTTTATCACACGGTTTGCCCGGTACTATACGCCGTGCGTTGTAATTGCTGCTGTGATTCTGGCCGTGCTGCCACCGCTGATTTTGGGCGGCGGTGCCGTAGTATGGAAGGACTGGATTTATCGTGCTCTGACATTCCTGATCATTTCCTGCCCATGTGCACTTGTTATCTCTGTTCCGTTGAGCTTCTTTGGCGGAATCGGCAGTGCTTCCAAAAACGGCATTTTGGTAAAGGGCAGCAACTATCTGGAAGCGCTGTCTCATGCACAAATCGTAGTTATGGATAAAACCGGCACATTGACCGAAGGCAAGTTCCATGTGACAAAGCAGGAACCAGTTGGGCTGACAGCGGCTGAACAGCTGAAATATGCCGCATTGGCCGAGTCTGCCTCGAACCATCCCATTGCACAGTCGTTAAAGGATGCCTATGGAAAAGAACCGGATACCGCGCGTGTTACAGATGTGCAGGAGCTGGCCGGACACGGTGTTTCTGCAAAGATTGACGGCAAACAGGTTCTGGCCGGAAACGCAAAGTATCTGGAAGATGCAGGGCTGCAAACAAAAGCACCCACAGAAATTGGTACTGCGGTACATCTGGCAGTAGACGGCCGGTATGCTGGATACATTTTGATTGCAGACACTCTGAAAGCAGATGCACCGGATGCCATTCGTTTGTTCCGGGAAGCTGGTGTTTCCACCGCAGCCATGCTTACAGGAGATAGCGAACTGGCTGCCAAGGCAATCAGCGATACATTGCAGCTGGATGAAGTGCATGCAAAGTGCCTGCCGGAAGACAAGGTAAAGTGGATGCAGGAATACCGGAAGAAGCTGGATAAGGGCAGAACCCTTGTATTTGTGGGAGATGGTATGAATGATGCTCCGGTTCTGGCGCAATCTGATGTGGGTGTAGCCATGGGCGGCCTGGGTTCTGATGCGGCAATCGCAGCGGCAGATCTGGTCATTCTGGATGATCAGCCTTCTAAGCTGGGAATTGCCATGCATATTGCGAAAAAGACCATGGGCATTGCAAAGGAAAACATTGTTTTTGCACTGGGGGTAAAGGCAATTGTTCTGGCGTTGGGTGCATTGGGACTGGCACACATTGGCGCTGCGGTATTTGCAGACGTGGGCGTATCTGTCATTGCAATTCTCAATTCCATGCGTGCTATGCGCGTCGGAAAATACAAATCATAAAAAGACACTTCAAAAACTTGTTCCTTGTATATGCGTTGTTCTGAAAAAGCCGTTCCGCTGAGGAACAACTGCAAAACAAAAAGCGCGTACAGCTTTTCCAGACAGCTGTACGCGCTTCGTAGCTTCCAATGCGCACTCAAAGCGGCGGATAATGACCATAGGAATAAT
>OLOH01000080.1_pt1 | contig 77195 bp, 72 predicted proteins | sample 1673221 | NCBI WGS metagenome assembly OLOH01 (sample SAMEA3136767, study PRJEB25190) | human gut metagenome
GGAAAAGGGCTGTTCTCTGACCGGGCCACAGGATATGGAGATTGCAAGATTGAATATGGTGAAGAAGTAGGGGTTACTGTTTGCTTGACAAATCGGAGTTGGACCAATTAATATAAATAGACAAGGAGTTTTTATGGAAGAAATTAAAGAAATACTTGGGAGTTCTTATGATACATACTTCAAAATGACCAATGGACAAATCTTTGTAGCTAGTTCGGAATTTCGTGCAAAATCAGGAGAAATAGATGGCTTTATCGTTTATAAAGAAGGAATTAAAGATTATAACACCGGAATAGCCTTAACGCAACAGGAAATATCAGAGCTAGTTGAACAATATGAAAAGTATAAACTAACACATACTGATGTTGTTGATTGGGCTTGGTTAGATTAATACTTTCTACGTGCAAATAACCCGATAAATTCCAGTTTGCAAAGGAGAATCAACATGACAAAAGAACAGGCATTGCAATACGCGAAGTATGCTGCGAAAAAAGCACTTGACGAATTGGAAAAGCAACATTCTGTCCATGATTTTCGTGATGTTTTATATTATTGTGATTGCTGCTGAGGTGAATTTAGAAATTGCGAAATCTCAGCTTGTTGAATAAAACGTTTCTATGAAAAAGGAGGCATAAAAATGTTTCGACCGATGCGAAGATGGAAGCAGCAGCTTTCTGACGAGGACTGCATTGCAATTCTGAAAAGCGAGCCGAGAGGCATCTTATCTGTACTGGGCGACGACGGGTATCCTTACGGCATTCCCATGAACCACTGGTACTGCGTGGCAGACGGCAAGCTGTATTTCCACGGAGCAAAAACAGGGCACAAGATCGACGCCATTTCCAAATACGACAAGGTCTCCTACTGTGTCCATGACGAGGGCTACCGGGAGGACGGACAGTGGCCGCTGCATATCAAAAGTGTTGTGGTGTTCGGCAGGATTCAGCCGGTGAAAGATACAGAAAAGGAATTGGAGATCTGCACGCACCTCTGCCAGAAATTTACTGATGATAAGGCGTATCTGGAACATGAATTGCAGCATTCCCGTCCGAATGTGCTGTGCCTTGCACTGACACCGGAGCATATGACAGGAAAACTGGTCAAGGAATCCTAAAACGAACAAAGTGAAAGGAGTTTTGATATGGACATCTGGTATACTGAAAATCACACGGATAACGTCCGGCTCTCCATTCGCATTGACAGGCAGCTTGCCAGTGTGCAGAGCGAATTCCAACGAATCGACGTGTTTGATTCCGTGGAATTCGGACGCATTATGACGCTGGACGGTCTGCTGATGGTAACCGAAAAAGACGAGTACATTTACCACGAAATGATTACCCACATTCCCATGGCGACCAACCCGAACATCAAAAAGGTTCTGGTGATCGGTGCCGGCGACGGCGGCACGGTACGGGAACTCTGCCGCTACCCCTCTATTGAACAGATCGACATGGTGGAAATCGACGAACTGGTGGTGCATCTGGCAAAGGAGTATCTGCCGTTTACGGCATGCAGTCTGGATGACCCGCGGGTACATATTTATTATCAGGACGGCCTGCGGTTTGTGCGCCGTGTGGAAAACGAATACGACCTGATTATTGTGGATTCTACTGACCCGTTCGGCGTGGGCGAAGGGCTGTTTACCAAGGAGTTCTACGGCAATTGTTATAAGGCACTGACAGAGGACGGCATCTTGGTCAACCAGCACGAGAGCACATTTTACACATCCTATTCCAATGCTATGAAACGGGCACACAGCCGCATTAAAAGCTTCTTCCCCATTGCGCTGGTGTATCAGGCTCATATCCCCACTTATCCCTCCGGACATTGGCTCTTTGGATTTGCTTCGAAAAAGTATGACCCTGTACGGGATTTGCAGGCGGACTGGTGGAATGGGCTGGGTATCAAAACCAGATATTACAATACAATTCTGCATCGGGGCTGTTTCGCTATTCCGAACAACGTTCGCGATGCCCTGCGGGAATCTGAGCGTGACAGAAAATAAGGAGCAAAGATGGGACTATTGGATATATTTAAACAAAAAGACAGTGTACCGGAGAAAGCCACCACATGTGAAAAAACGGATTCTGGTGCGAATATGGTGAAAGAAATCCGTGAAGAGATTTTGAAAAAAACTGCTATTCCCTATATGAAATTGCAGCTGACAGATACCAAGCCTGGTTTGTTTGACAGTAAGGTTGGCGGTATTGGATATGTTCCCCACGATGCGAAAATTCCGGAGGACAGCAAAGGAACGCAACTGCGGCTGCTGGCACAGATCGACTGTGCAGAGATCACGCTGGAAGATTTCCCCCATCAGGGACTGCTGCAATTCTGGATTCTGAACGATGATGTCAGCGGACTGAATTTCGATGACAACACCTTGCAGGACACATTTCGTGTGCTATATTTCAAAGAGCCGGATCAGACGGTCACAGAGAAAGAAGTCTGCGAAAAAATGGCGGCATCTTCTGACGAAGAGGATCTCTTTCCGGTGAGAGGCTGTTATGGACTGGCATTCTCGGCAGGTGTGGATACCATTTCTTCCGGTGACTATCGGTTTGAAAACTGCATCAAAAGGTTGGTGCGGCAGGATTATCCGGAGGGAGCAGAAAGCCTGCTGGAAAATATCGATGACTTTATGGACGAAAACGGAAATGACTGGGGCGGCGGTCACAAGATCGGCGGTTACCCTGGGTTTACACAATGGGATCCTCGTGGAGAAGGCGACTCCCACAATGTGTTGTTGTTCCAGCTGGACAGTGACATGGGAGCCGACTGGAAAATTTTATGGGGTGATTGCGGCATCGGCAACTTCTTCATCAATTGGGAAAACTTAAAAAGCTGCGATTTCAGTGATGTCATTTACAACTGGGATTGCTGCTGATTCATTATAGTTAATTTTGAATTTTTGGAGGTATATGAACATGGGAAAAGCGTTAATTATCGGAGCCGGCGGCGTAGCAGGCGTTGTCATTCACAAGTGCTGCCAGAATAGCGAAGTGTTTACAGAGATCTGCATTGCCAGCCGTACCAAGTCCAAGTGTGACAAGTTCAAGGAAGAACTCCAGGACAAGACAGCTACCAAGATCACCACGGCACAGGTAGATGCCAATGATGTAGACCAGCTGATCGCTCTGATTGAACAGGAAAAGCCGGACATTGTGATCAATGTGGCACTCCCCTATCAGGATCTGACCATTATGGACGCTTGTCTTGCCACCAAGACCGATTATGTGGACACCGCAAACTACGAGCCGGAAGATACGGCAAAGTTTGAATACAAGTGGCAGTGGGCGTATCGGGAACGTTTCGAAAAGGCTGGCATCACGGCTCTGCTGGGCAGCGGCTTTGATCCCGGCGTAACTGGCGTGTTCTGCGCCTATGCCCAGAAGCACTACTTTGACGAAATCAACTACATTGATATTCTGGACTGCAACGGCGGCGATCACGGCTATCCTTTCGCTACCAACTTCAATCCGGAAATCAACATCCGGGAGGTTTCTGCAAAGGGCAGCTACATCGAAAATGGTCAGTGGGTGGAGACCGAACCCATGGAAATCAAACGGGAATACAACTTCGATCAGGTGGGCGAAAAGGACATGTACCTGCTGCACCACGAAGAACTGGAATCCCTGGCGCTGAACATCAAGGGCATCAAGCGGATCCGCTTCTTTATGACATTCGGACAGAGTTATCTGACGCATCTGAAGTGTCTGGAAAATGTGGGTATGACTTCTATCGAACCAATCATGTTCGAGGGCAAGGAAATCGTTCCCCTGCAGTTCCTCAAGGCAGTTCTGCCGGATCCAGCTTCTCTCGGTCCCCGCACTGTGGGCAAGACCAACATCGGCTGCATTTGTCAGGGTGTCAAGGACGGTAAGCCGGTGAACTACTACGTTTACAATGTCTGCGATCATCAGGAATGCTACAAGGAAGTTGGCTCTCAGGCAGTTTCCTACACCACAGGTGTTCCGGCAATGATCGGTGCAATGCTGGTAATGACCGGCAAGTGGAAAAAACCGGGCGTTTATAATGTAGAAGAATTCGATCCGGATCCGTTCATGGACGCACTGAACAAGTGGGGGCTGCCGTGGACTGAGAATTTTGATCCGGTGCTGGTAGATTAAGGAGATACAACAATGTACCATGTAAAACTACTTCTGAAATACACTGTAAAGGAACAGATTTTCTACGAGGAATCTATCTTGCAAGTAGATGCCGGCTCTTTTGATGAAGCTTATCAAAAGGCGGAAATCTATGTAAAGCAAACAATGGACAACAAGCGTAGAAATATGTATGGCGACACTGTACATTGCACTGTTGTAGACTATCTGGACTGTTTTCAGTCTGATGACGTGGAAAGTGATGTACAGGAAGTGTATTCCAGAATCTTTCAGAATCATTCGGAGTTTTCCGAAACGAAATTGGTAGAACTTCTTAGCAATTCCTGTACACGGGAAGAAATGCTGCCTCTGCGGTATTTCCCCGATCCAAAATAAAGGCAATACCGCATAAAGCCTGATTTAAGACGTGTATTTCATTTTTATGTGAACATGTTCTGATATGAATCCCTCAAATTAGAAGAAGCGTTCCGCATCAAGCAGAACGCTTCTTTTTCAAGAAAGGAATTTTGAAAATGGACTTTGAATCTTTATTTGACATTCCCATTGATGATCTGCATACGCCTTGCTATCTCACGGATGCACGGCTGCTGCAAAAGAACACCACGTTGCTGAAACAAATCCAGCAGCGAACCGGCTGCAAAATCCTGCTGGCACAAAAGGCGTTCTCGATGTTCTCCGCCTACCCGCTGATTCGGGACGATCTTGCCGGAACCACAGCCAGCGGGCTCTATGAGGCAAAGCTGGGACGGGAGCACTTCGGGAAAGAAGTGCACGTGTTCTCCCCTGCCTACACGCAGGAAGATTTCACGCAGCTGCTGGAGCTCTGCGACCACATCGTGTTCAACTCGTTTGGACAGTGGAAAAAATATCGGCAGCAGGTGCAGGACGCAACCCGGAACATTTCCTGCGGCATTCGCATCAATCCTGGCTATGCAGAAGTAGAAACCGACCTGTACAACCCCTGTATCCCTGGCTCCCGTATGGGTGTGCCGTTGGAGCAGATGGAGGAGAACGATTTCGACGGCTTGGACGGGATTCATTTCCACACCATGTGCGAGCAGAACTCCGATGTACTGGAACGCACCCTCGACCATATGCTTCCGAAATTTGATAAATGGCTGAAACGGTGTAAATGGGTAAACTTTGGCGGCGGACACCACATTACACGTCCGGATTATGATGTGGAGTGCTTGGTACGCTGTATCAAACGGGTACGGGACACCTACGGCGTACAGGTTTATCTGGAGCCGGGGGAAGCGGTAGCACTGAATGCCGGTTATCTGGTTGCCACCGTGCTGGATGTGGTACACAACGGCATGGATATTGCCATTCTGGATGCCTCAGCCGCCTGCCACATGCCGGATGTACTGGAGATGCCTTATCGTCCCCACATCCTGTACAGTGGAAAGGCCGGCGAAAAAATGCACACCTACCGGCTCGCCGGGAACACCTGTCTTGCCGGGGATGTGATCGGCGACTATTCCTTTGCGCATCTGCTAAAGGCCGGAGACAAGCTAGTGTTCTGCGATATGGCGATTTACTCCATGGTGAAAAACAACACCTTCAACGGCGTTCCCCTGCCGGACATTGCGCTCTATCAAAATGGGAAAATCCAGCTTGTAAAGCGGTTCGGCTACGAAGATTTTGAAGGTCGTTTGTCATGAGTTTTCATGCGGCACACTGCACCCTCTGCCCCAGACGGTGCGGCGCTGATCGGACAAAAGGCGTAGGCCTTTGTCACTGCAGCACAGAAATCCGGATTGCACGGGCGGCACTGCACTTTTGGGAAGAACCGTGCATTTCCGGAAAAAACGGCTCCGGTGCAGTGTTCTTTTCCGGCTGTGCATTGGGATGTATCTTCTGTCAAAATCGAAAAATCAGCCGGAAAGCAGTGGGAAAAATCGTCACTGTGGAGCAGCTTTCCGAAATTTTCCTGGCATTGCAGGAACAACAGGCGCATAACATCAATTTGGTCACAGGCAGCCACTATACCCCGTGGATTGTGCAGGCGCTGGAACTGGCCAAGCCGAAGCTGCACATTCCGGTGGTCTGGAACTGCGGCGGCTATGAATCCATGGAAATCCTGCACATGCTGGATGGGCTTGTGGACATCTACCTCCCCGACTTGAAATTCTATGAAGCAGGAACAGCAAAGGCATATGCGGGCTGTCCGGATTACTTTACTGTTGCTGCAAAAGCCATTGCGGAAATGCATCGACAAGCGGGAACGCTCCGCTGGAAGGGTGCATTGTTACAGCGTGGCCTGATAGTGCGCCATCTGGTGCTGCCGGGACACCGCAAGGAATCTATTGCGCTGCTGCATCAGCTGGCAGAGCTGCTCCCCGCAGATGCATTTTTGCTCAGTCTTATGGGGCAGTACACGCCGCCGGAGCAGCACCTGGAGGATCCCTTTTTAAACCGGCGTATTGCCACATTCGAATATGAATCTGTCCGGAAATGCGCGGTGCAGCTGGGACTGAACGGCTACGGACAGGACAGATCTTCGGCAACTGCTTCTTATACGCCGGATTTTTGGATAGAATAGGTGTTTCCGGGGAGTGGTTTTCTTCCCTTTTCAAGTGTTTTTGGAAGGATTTACTGCAAAAGAAGCAGCAGATACGGCGGCAATTGTACCGCAGATCTGCTGCTTTTCTGATTCCATACGATAAAATACAAGCAGTGTCTTTTTTCGGGCACTGCTTGTTTTGCTGTTATGAAATCGCCTTATTATTCCGGCTGAATTGCGTCGTAATCCGTTTCCTTTGTCCGGATACGCATTGCACTGCGCACATCATAGCTAAAGATCTTTCCGTCTCCGATATTTCCGGTGAAAGCTGCCTTTTGGATGGCATCAATGGTTTTCTTTTCCCACTCTTCCGAGGAAACCAGAATTTCCAGCTTGATTTTTGGCAGCATCTGAATTTCTACCTGCTGATGTCCGCGGACATAGGCATATTCCTTCCGGCCGCGCTGTGTGCCGCAGCCCATTACCTGATACAGGGTTACACCGTGTACATCCAGCGCAGACAGCGCATCCAGAACATCTTCCATTTTTTCTTCCCGAATAATTGCTTCTACTTTAATAATCATAGCTGTCTCTCCCTCTTGTTTAGTCTAAGCCGTTAAAGGACGGATATGCGGATTCGCCGTGTTCAGAACGATCCAGACCGATTCTTTCGCTGCGCTCCTCTACGCGAATGCTTCCGGTGATCAGGCGTGTGATGCCGTAGCAAATCAGTGTACCCACTACTGCAACCGCAATGGTAATCAAAATGCTGGCCAGCTGGGCGAAGAACAAATGGGTTTCTCCGAAAAACAGGCCGTTTCCCTGTCCGATATCATTGATGGCCGCCTTTCCAAACAAACCTGTACAGATGCCGCCCCAGATACCGCCAATGCCGTGACAACCAAATGCATCCAAAGCATCATCATAACCGAACTTCTTTTTTACCCAGGAGATCATAAAGAAGCAAATCGGCGAGGTAGTAAGACCGATAATGATTGCCGCCCAGATCGGAACAAAGCCAGCGCCCGGTGTAATGCCGACCAGTCCGGCAACCAAGCCAGTACTTGCGCCTACAAAGGTAGGCTTCTTATTGAAAATCACATCACAGAGCATCCAGGAAAGCATAGCTGCTGCTGCGGAAACACCGGTGGTCAGGAAGGCATGTGCTGCCAGGCCATCTGCTGCCAGCGCAGAGCCTGCGTTAAAGCCGAACCAGCCAAATACCAGAATGAATGCGCCCAGTGCAACCATGGGGATGCTGTGAATCTTGTAGTTTGCTCTTGCGTAGTCATAGCGCTTTCCCAGCAGGATGCAGAGCACCAATGCAGTGACACCGGAGCTGATGTGTACCACGTTGCCACCGGCAAAGTCTACCGAGCCGATCTTTGCCAGGAAGCCGCCGTCTGCCCATACCATATGCGCCATGGGATAATAGACAACGAGGCTCCACAATACCAGGAACAAAAACAGTGACTTAAACTTCATTCTGCCTGCAATAGAACCGGTGATCAAAGCCGGTGTAATTACAGCAAACATCATCTGGAAGCAGCAGAAAACCAGGTTTGGAATCTGCTGACCTTCTACATAAGGCTCTGTTGCAGAAACGCCTTCCAGCCCAATCCAGTTGAAGCCGCCGATAATACCAGCGTGATCCGTCCCAAATGACAGAGAATATCCAAACAGAACCCACATGACAATGCCGATTCCAATTGTAATCACAGATGTATACATCGTGTTTACAGCGTTTTTTCGGCGAACGAGGCCGCCGTAGAAACAAGACAGGCCCGGCGTCATAAAAAATACCAGCGCTGCACAAATCAAAACAAATCCAATGCTACCCGAATCCATAATGCATGTCCTCCATACCAAATGACTTTTCGGAGACGGATCATTCCAATCCAGTCTCACTTCTGTTTCAACAACATACGAAGAAGGATTCTCTTTTTTGAGTTCCAGCGGCAACGCCTTTGTATCCGCCTTTGAATCACAGAAGCACAAAAAAGCGCCTCTATGCAGCATTTCTGCTGTACGAGACGCCATTGTCCGTATTCAAAATGAATCAAAGCTTCTATGAATCTTTCTTTCATTTTTTATTATACAGTCTATATATGTACTTCAAAAAGATAAAGTATGAACTTTTATAAAATTGTTGCAGACTAACCTTTGACACTTTCAAAGGCAGCCGCAACAGTTCAGGTCAGGTCGATTGCAGTTACATCCTCCAATGTCAGCGTCAAAAGGTCGGTATCAGAAATCGGCTCCGGGAGAAGTGCCAGGCGATCTGCCTGATTGGTCAGGGCAAATTCAAAGAAATTGCGGACATCCCGTGCATTTGCAAAATTCTTGCCAGCCTGACTGCTGCGCTGGGTAAAATAGGTCTGAGCATATGCACCGGCTTCCGGGGTGATTTCCAGGCAATAGCTTTCACACATCTGCATGAAAATCGCCATCAATTCCTCCGGTGTATAGTCGGCAAACCAGATCACCTGCCGGAAGCGAGAGCGTAGACCGGGATTTGCGTCCAGGAACTGCTCCATTTCTACGGGATAGCCGGCCGCAATTACCACAAGATCATCCCGGTGATCTTCCATCTCTTTCAGCAGCGTGTTAATGGCTTCTGTCCCGAAGTCATTGCTGCCGGATGTATAAGTCAGGGTATAGGCCTCATCCAGGAACAAAATACCGCCCAGTGCCTGCTGCACCACCTTTTTGGTTTTCATGGCGGTTTGCCCCACATAGCCGCTTACCAGTGTGGCACGGTCTGCCTCCACCAGCTGTCCCTTCTTTAATACACCTAACCGGGCATAGATTTTCGCCAGCAGCCGGGCAACCGTAGTTTTGCCGGTACCCGGATTGCCGGAAAAGATCATGTGCAGAGACACCTGCGGCAATGGCAGATTGCGTTCCTCCCGGATTTTTCGGATTTTCAACAGGTGAATCATGCTGTCCAGTTCTTTTTTTACATCGTGCAGTCCGGTCAGCTGGTGCAGCTGTTCTATCAGTTCTTCCAATGTTTCTGTAGGCGGATCGGAAATATCTGCCCCCGTGACAGCCGGCTCTTTTTCTGCCGGCACAGCGTCCCCTTCTGTAGGATAAAACGCGTCCGGAACCGCTGCCGGATGGTTTAGCTTCAGCTGTTTGGCACCGCGCAGTGCAGCTGTCCGGTACTGTTCCAGCTGGCTGAGAATAGAGCGCAGGACAATCGCCTGCTGTGCATTTTCTTCTCCGGAGGTGGTCAGCGTAAACTGCTTTCCCAGCTGCTCCAGGGTACGCAGCAACAGCAGAGAAACGCTGCCGTCCAGTTCCGTTTCCTCCAGATCAGCCCGTACCAAAAGCGCCGTCAGGGATAAGAGAGAATCCACTGTTCCGGAAAATGAAAGGGTGTGCTGCGCCAGAAAGCGTTCCAGAGCCTGCACTGTCATAGACTTTTTCAAACAGGTATTGATGTATTCTGTTTCTGCTGCTGTAACAACATGATCCAGATTCGCCAGGAACAGCAAATATTTAAAGTAGCTGAATCCGGCGTATTCTGAAATCGGCAACTGGCTTCCGACAATGGTCATGCCTTTGGCTTCATATACTGTATAGCGGCTGTCCAGGTATGCCATTGCCGCTCTCACATCACAATTTTGCATCTGTTACGACTCCTTTTGTTTTTTTCTGCGCTTTTCGGCGTGACGGTCAACCTGCTTTTTCACAAAGAATCCTGCTACGCCCAGCATAATCATGACAGCAATCAAAATAATTGTCAGCTTATAGTTCCTTTTCCAGAGACTGTCCCCTACAAATACAGTCAGCACAGTTGCCGGTGTGCGTCCCAGTGTTGTCAGAAAAAATAAGCGCATGGGCTTGATTTTGGAATCAAATGAAACAAGGTATGTGAGGGCATCCTTCGGGAGTCCCGGCAGAAAAAATACCAGGAAGATAATCCATTCCAGACGCTTGTTGTCCTGTAAAAATGCAAACTTTTCAAAGTGATCTTCGGAGACAAACTTATCTACCAACGGACGCCCAATCCACTGTACCAAATAGTACACCAGCACCGTTCCCAGGAAAAAACCTGCCAGACAAAGTGCCAGCGCACCCCATTTGCCAAACAAAATCCCACCGATAATCGGCACAGGCCCTCCGGGGATCACCGCAATTACGACCTGGAACACCTGCAACAGGAGAAACAGAAGCGGCGCAAAAATGCCAAAGGACTGCATTTTTTCAACAATCACAGCCTGTCCTTCATCTGTTGACAGCAGCCGGATTAAAGGCAACATCGCAATAGTGATTCCAATAATCACCACGATCAATAAAATCAACAAAAAAATCGTTTTTCCGGAAACCTGAATTTTCTTCTTTTTCATAACATCACGCTTTCTTTTTGCAGCCCGTGTCAAAAGCCGCTTCCGGTCGAGAAAAAAGGCGTTCTTGTCTGCCTGATTTTCCGCAGACATCCCTGTTTCTATCTGGTAATTAGACTTAATATATAGTATACCCTCATTTGCTAAAAATTGCAACCCCTTTTTTCGCCTTTTTATGACATTTTTACAAAAGTGCTTGACATTTTACTGAAAAGCGTGTATAATGGATCATACGAAGTGATCTTTGATCGTATTTTTCATGCGGAAAAGACCACGAGAAACTTAGTAGAAAGGACTTTTTTCTATGAAAATGAAACGAAACAGATTACTTGCTTTTTTGTTGGTCTGCGCGATTGGGGTAACGTGCGGCGCATGCGGCAAGTCCGGTGATAGCAGCACAAGTGCAAAGGATAAGGATTCTTCCAGTGCTGCTGATAATAGTTCTGCAAATGACGGCGACAGCGCAGAAACCAATGTCAACCAGGCAAACAGTGAAGATGTACAGAAAATGCTGGAACAGAATCGAAAGCTCCAGATGTCTGACTATGATCTGTCCTCCGGAAACAGCAATGTTCCGGTTAATGAAGGGGCAAATCAGGGCGCTGGCAATTCCGCCGACAGCGAGGATTCGTCTGTAATCGTTACAGACGAATCTGGCGCGACTGTAACCGATGACAGCGGCAAGGCAGTTACGCAGAAGGTTTCCGGCGGAAACAGCAGCGATAATTCCACCACAACCTCCGGCGGCAGCAGTTCGAAATCTACCACGGGTTGCAAGCAGCTCTACTGGCTTGATACTTCTCAGGGCGGTGACTTCTATCCGGACGGCGATTTCATTGACATCACCTTCAAGATCAAGGATGATGCCAAGGACGGCAACTATACCTTGGGCTTCGGCTCCGGCGGCGATGCAAGCCAGTTTGCAAACTACGATGCGGAAGATGTTGCGGTTACTTATGTAGACGGCGATATTGCTGTCGGCAGCGCATCCCAGAAGCAGGAAGGTTCTGCCGGCAGCGGCTGCACACTGATTGCAGGAACTGCAAAGGGAAACCAGGGCGATGAAGTGACTGTTCGTTACAGCATCTCCAACTGCCCCGGCATTTGCGCAATGGTTCTCCGTGTCACATACGATACCAGCGCACTGGAAGTAACCGGCTATGAAGTCGGCTCCGGCGCAGGCGATATTGAAAAGCTGGAATCCTAAGTTGAATTGGAACTGATTTTTTTGAAAAAGGGACAGGTTGTTTTCGGAATAGAAACAACCTGTCCCTTTTTTCTTTGTTGCAAAAGGGCACAAAAAAATCCTGACTGGTTTTTCCCAGCCAGGATTATCATAAAAACAGTTAAATGGAAAAGGAACCGGAATCTCCGTTGATCACGTAGTACACCATTTCTTCTTCCGGCTTTACATACAGCTGAATCTCTTTTGCCGCTGTCTTAGGCTTGCTGTGCTCTGCGGACCATGCGACGATAGCACGGTTGGTGAGAACATCAGTTGCCCACTCTTTTCCGGCGAACTGCAATGTAACACTTACAGTTTTCCGGACGCGTGTTGTTTTCTTCGGTGCAGTTTCCGCAGCAGGTGCGGCTTTCTTCACTGTCTTGGAAGCAGTTGTTTTTGCAGCTGCCGTCTGGGTACTGTCAGTTTTCTTCGGTCTCGGCATCTTTCATTCCTCCTGCCCTATTATTATACGTTTACAGATTCCTTCAGATTCTTGCTTGCCTTAAATACCGGTGCCTTCGAAGCGGCAACCTGTACCGGCTCGCCGGTTCTCGGGTTCTTGCATTCCTTTGCGCTGCGTTCCCGTACTTCAAAAGTACCAAACTTTGAAATGGTTACTTTATCACCGGAAGCCAGTGCTTCACGGATTGCATCAAATACTGCATTTACCAGTGCTTCCGCATCCTTCTTTGTGCAGTAATTTTCCTTGTTCAGCTTTTCAATCAGATCAGTTTTTGTCATAAAGTGCTCCTCCATAATATGGACAGGAAAACACGACACCGCCTGCGACAGGCGGACAGAAAGCATTTCCTGTCTGTAATCTAATACGAATTATATACCATTCCAAATCATTTGTCAAGATTTTCGGAGAAAAATGACATTTGCACGGAATTTGGCCTGTTTTCGGTGGCTTTTTTATGGAAAAACACATAAAATTTCAGCTGATTTTTCAAAAAACCGATTGAAATGCAGTTTCTCTGTAAACCGCAGAAAAGCGCGGAAAATAGGGAGATTTATCTTGCGATCAGCTTTGTACCGTCATAATCGATTGCAATGACGGTGCCCGGTGCCGGATCGTCAGCGATCATTTTTTTGGCAACAATGGTCTCCAGCTTTGACTGAATAAAGCGCTTCAGCGGACGTGCGCCGTAGTTGACATCATAGCCCTGTGCAACGATATACTCCTTTGCAGCATCGCTGACGGTGAGTTCCAGCTGCTTTTCTTCCAGACGCTTCCGCAGCTTGTTCAGCAGCAGATCCACAATCCGGAATACCTCTGCTTTCATAAGGGGCTTGTAGAAGACGATTTCATCCAGACGGTTCAGGAATTCCGGCCGGAACTGCTGCCGCAGCAATGCGTGCACTTCGTTCCGCGCTTCCTGAGAAATATTGCCCTCGCTGTCCATTCCTTCCAGAATATTAGGAGAACCCAGGTTTGAAGTCAGAATGATAATGGTATTCTTAAAGTCAACCGTGCGTCCCTGCGAATCGGTAATCCGTCCATCATCCAGCACTTGCAACAGAATGTTAAAGACATCCGGATGCGCTTTTTCCACCTCGTCCAGAAGCACAACAGAGTAAGGCTTCCGACGTACTGCCTCTGTCAGCTGGCCGCCTTCTTCATATCCTACATATCCCGGAGGCGCTCCGATCAAACGGCTCACGCTGAATTTCTCCATATACTCGCTCATATCAATCCGGACAATGTTGTTTTCATCGTCAAACAGCGCTTCTGCCAATGCCTTGGCCAGTTCTGTTTTTCCGACACCGGTCGGCCCCAGGAAGAGGAACGATCCAAGCGGACGGTTGGGATCCTGAATGCCGGCACGGGAACGCAGAATAGCTTCGCTGACTTTTTCGACAGCTTCGTCCTGGCCAATCACACGCTGATGCAGAATCTCGTCCATGTGCAGGAGCTTTTCCCGTTCTCCCTCCATGAGCTTTGCCACCGGAATTCCTGTCCAGCGTCCCACAATCCGTGCGATTTCTTCTTCGGTAACTTTGTCCCGGAGCAGTGAATTTTTGTTTTCCTTTTGCTTTTCGGCAATGGCTTCCTCCTGCTCCAGCTGTTGTTTCAGCTGCGGCAGACGACCGTATTTCAGCTCAGCAGCTTTGTTCAGGTCATAGTCCCGTTCTGCACGTTCAATCTCTGCATTCACCTGCTCCAGTTCTTCCCGGAGTTTCTGCACTTTAGAGATTGCGTCTTTTTCGTTTTCCCACTGTGCCTTCATCTCGTGGAACTGATCCCGCATTTCCGAAAGCTCCTGCTGCACTTCTTTCAGATGTGCCTGAGAAAGCTTGTCATCTTCCTTCTTCAAGGCAGCCTCTTCAATTTCATGCTGCATGATCTTTCTGCGTATCTCGTCCAGCTCTGTAGGCATAGAGTCCATTTCTGTACGAATCATTGCGCAGGCTTCATCTACCAGGTCAATTGCCTTATCCGGCAGGAAACGATCAGTGATATACCGATTGGAAAGGGTTGCCGCAGCAATCAGCGCCTGATCCTGAATCTTAACACCATGGAATACCTCATACCGCTCTTTCAAGCCGCGGAGAATGGAAATGGTATCTTCCACAGTCGGTTCTTCTACCAGAACCGGCTGGAACCGCCGTTCCAGTGCGGCATCCTTTTCAATGTACTGACGATATTCATTCAGCGTTGTCGCGCCAATACAGTGGAGTTCGCCCCGGGCCAGCATCGGCTTCAGCAGATTTCCGGCATCCATTGCGCCATCAGATTTTCCGGCACCTACAATAGTATGGAGTTCGTCTATGAACAGAATGATGCCGCCTTCACTTTTCTTGACTTCATTCAGGACAGCCTTCAGACGCTCCTCAAATTCGCCCCGGTACTTTGCGCCGGCAATCAATGCGCCCAGATCCAGGGAAAAGATCTTTCGATCTTTCAGATTATCCGGAACATCTCCTCTGACAATTCGCAGAGCAAGACCTTCTGCAATGGCAGTTTTTCCGACACCCGGTTCCCCGATCAGAACCGGATTATTCTTGGTCTTTCGGGAAAGAATCCGGATCACATTCCGGATTTCCGTATCCCGGCCGATAACCGGATCCAGTTTTCCGGCACGTGCACGTTCTACCAGATCCTGTCCGTATTTTGCGAGCACATCATAGGTTTCCTCCGGATTCTGATCCGTTACTCTCTGATTGCCCCGTACCTTCATCAACGCCTCCAAAAAAGCCTCTTTCGTCACAGAAAAAGGCTTTAAGACCTCTTTCAGATTCTTGTCCATTGCATCGAACAATCCGAGAACCAGGTGTTCTACAGAGACGAAATCGTCTTTCATGCGGCCGGCTTCTTTTTCTGCTTCCCGCAATGCACGGTCTACGTCCTGTGAAACATAGACTTCATCCGCTTTTCGGCCGCTTCCGGTAACAGCCGGAAGCTGATCAATGGCACGCTTTAATTGAATTTGTACATTGTCCACTGCCACACCCATTTTTTCAAACAGCTGTGGAATCAGGCCGCCTTCCTGCCCTAACAGAGCGCTCATAAGATGAACCTGTTCAATCTGCTGATTTTGGTTTTCAACCGCAAGGCCGTTTGCTGCCTGAATGGCTTCCAAAGATTTTTGTGTCAATTTCTGTGCATTCATATGGATAACCTCCTCAACTTAACAATGTGCTCTGACAGCACGCTGTGATTTTTCTCTCTTTTGTCTATCTGTCTACAACGTCCGTGTCCAATTTTTCTGAATAGATCTGTATTGCTGTTCCAGCGTGTGATACAGGATCGGTGCCGGAAGCTGCTGCTGTAATCCTGTAAAATAAGATTGCAGCACCGCATGCAGCATACAAATATAGTTTCCTACTGCATTTCCCAGATCCTCCTCTTCCGATACTCCATGCCGCAGCAGTGCTTGTTTCATGCGGCCGTTTTGAATCTGATAAAGTCCTTGTCCGCAGGCACTCTCCGGATAATAGGCGCGCTCTAATTTTACCCAGAATTGAAAGAAACAATCCATCGCCTGCAGCAACGTCTGACTCTGGGTGCGGCAGGAGATTTGCAGCTGCCCGATTTCTTCTTTCCGCAGGTCTCGTAAAAGCTCTACCCGATATCGAATGGTGGGACGGTACTTATATTGCACTGCCCCTAAGATCGACAGCATGGCATCAGAGCCTTGCTCCTGTACACGGAGAGAAGCATTCATCTGCCGGGATAAACAGGAAAACAACCGCTGCATTCTCTGTTCCGGCGTAATGCATTGTACGTGCTCCGCCAGAATCTGATTGATGTAATTAGAACGGCTTGTCCCCTGCTCCTCTGCCAGCAAATCTATGGCGGCCACTACATCATCCATCAGAATTAAACTGTATGTACTGCGCTTCATGGAATCACCTCCTGTCCGATTCTTTATTTTTATTATACCACACAGCAACAATTTGTCAAGCGCATTATATAATTTGCTATACAAGTTTTTGAAAAGAAAAGATAACCGCAGAGTTTACCTGCGATTATTTCTAAAATATGAATTTCTACTTCAAAAAGAAAAGCAAATGGCAATTGTTTTTTAAACCTTGGGGTCATAAACCTGATCCTGAAACTTGTACAGAGACAGAATTACCGTCAAATTGCCGTTTAATTTCCGGAGATCATCAATAAACTGTTTCTGATCCACATCGTTTTTCATTTCAATACTGTAGACCAGTTCAAACAAGGATCCAAAATTCGTTGTCTTAACCCGTTTCAGGTGCCAGCTGGTGGTATTCTGATCCAAAATCTTGTCGAACAGGCCGATGTAGTTTAAGTTTTCCGGAATGGTGATTTTCAGTGTCATGCTGCTGGTTTTGCAAGAACCATATTGAAATACTTCAATCAGGATCAATACAGCCGCGATAATTGCGAAAAAGACGAATACAAACCACAGGTGTCCGCCGCCGTTAATGCCACAGATCACGCCAGTTGCCATTGCAAAGAAAACATAGGTGATATCCTTTGGATCTCCCGGAACCGTCCGGTAACGGCAAAGGGTAAATACGCCGGCCAGACTCAGGGCACTTGCCATGGAATTGATCATAACCAACACAATGGCAACGATCGGCGGCAGCATCAGCAATGTCATTACATAGCTCTGGGTGTAGCCGGATTTGCGGTGGGTAAAGATGTAAACCAGACTAATGAGAAATCCCATCAGGACACCAAACAGCAGTGCCACCAGCATATCCGTAACAGAAGCGGCTCCCTTTCCGGAAGCAAATGTAGACACCAGGGAAGAAAGATCAGATGCAGACTCTGAAAGCATTGTTGTAATTGTGTTAAGCATAATCGTAACGTCTCCTTTTCTCTAATTGCAGCTGAGGCCGGTTCCAGGCCAGCTGGTTTTGGACATACATTTCATAGGCACGGCCGTATTTAGAAAAGCTGGTCTTGTAAATCTGAAGGGCTGCCAGTTCCTCTGCCAGCCACATCGGCATGGATTCCGCGATTTTCACTTCCATCAGGCGGCAGTCCTCCGGAATCAGAAGATCCCCATAGCTCTGCTGGGACAGTGTCACTTCACTTCGCCTTCCTGTCAATGCCCGGTCAAAGGTCAGCCGGAAGTCCGGATCGTCCTTTCCGAAGAAAGCGGCACGCTGATAACTAATGTATTCTTTGGGCAGAAGCGGTGCATAGCGGGCACAAAGCATGTCGATTTCATCCATCACCTGCTCCTGAATGTATTTTCCGCCGAAATCCGGCCGGATGCCATGCTGCATGTAAGCCTCCGCTTCTTCCAGCGTCATTGTCACACGACGCTTATTGACAATACCGCCGATTTTCTTCTTGATTTCCAGGAAAACGGTATCGCCGGGCTGTGCCGGTGACAGATAACTGCGAAGCCTCAGCTTCTCTTTATAATACGGCTTGGACAAGGACTCCCGGATCATGTAATCATCCGGCGTGTCATAGTATACATTGTAAATGCCATATTCTTTTCCATCTACGCAAAACGGATCCGGCTGCATATAGCGATCCAGCAGGGACTGGATTGCGTGAAACTGCTCTGCGGTCAGGAGAAATTTGAGTTCCTTTCGGGCGAATGTCTGAATTGCCATATTCCGCCCTGTACAGTGAGATACTGTACAGGTTCCTCCTTTCGTATATTTTGTTTCTGTTGTCATTATAGAATACAATGCTTGAAATAGTCTTAATGTTTTTAGTAAAATTAACGATTTCCAAAAAGTCTTGTTTGCAGCGGTTGCATTTTCTATGAGATTCTTGTATAATGAAACACATGCACAGGGATCCTGTACAATTCTATTTTAATTGAGGAGTAACGAGAAAATGGCAGAACTGAAATACGAAATCGTGGAACATGTAGGCGTAATCGGCGAAAATGCACGGGGCTGGAACAAGGAACTGAACTTAGTAAGCTGGAACGAAAGAGAACCCAAATACGATCTCCGAGACTGGGCACCGGATCACAGCAAAATGGGCAAGGGCGTAACCCTTTCTGCAGACGAAGTGGCTGCACTGAAAGACCTTTTGAACACCATTGATTTTGATTCTTTTGAATAAGAAGCTGTTCTCATAAAGTGAAAAGCGGCACCTGGCAAAGTAAGCTTTCTTTTTTGCCGGGTGTCGCTTTTGCATTTGTAGAATCTGTCAATTTATGCATGTCAAAAATGTGCGCATTATACAAAACTTGCAAAACACCTTGTGATTTTGCTCCAAATGTATTATAATATGTAGATGTAGCACAGCGCCCACAGCAGGCGTTGTATTTCTATCACTATTGAATCGAAAGAAGGGAATCTGTTGAACAATTCCAAAATTATGCTCGGAAATGCGGCCATTGCACAGGGCGCTTATGAAGCAGGCGTAAAGGTCTCTGCCGCTTATCCGGGTACGCCAAGTACTGAAATCAGTGAATGTATTGCAAAATATCCGGAAGTTTATGCAGAATGGTCTCCGAATGAAAAGGTTGCCATGGAAGTGGCAATCGGTGCATCTATTGCCGGTGCTCGCGCTATGGCTTCCATGAAGCTGGTTGGTGTCAATGTTGCATCCGATCCGCTGTATTCCATCTCCTATGCCGGCGTAAACGGCGGCCTGGTTCTGGTTGCAGCTGATGATCCGGGGATCTATAGTTCTCAGAATGAACAGGACACCCGGATGGTAGCACGTGCAGCCATGGTGCCGGTTCTGGAACCGTCTGACAGCGAAGAAGCACGGATTTTCACAAAGCTTGCGTTTACATACAGCGAAACCTATGATACGCCGATCATTGTGCGTACCACAACCAGACTGTCCCATTCCCAGGGTGTGGTTCATCCGGAGGAACGGGTTGAAGTGCCGGATAAGCCTTATGTCAGAAATATTGAAAAGAATGTCCTGATGCCGGCAAATGCCCGGAAGCGGCATATTATTGTGGAACAGCGTCTCAAGCAGATGGCCGAAGATGCCTGTCACTTTGATATCAACCGGACAGAATACCGTGACCGCAAAATTGGCGTAATCACCAGCGGAATTCCGTATCAGTATGTCCGGGAAGCACTGCCGGATGCCTCTGTTCTGAAATTGGGGCTGGTACATCCCCTTCCCAGAAAGCTGATTGAAGAGTTCGCACAGCAGGTGGAAACGCTTTATGTTGTCGAAGAACTGGAACCGGTTATGGAAGAACAGATCCGCGCTTGGGGAATTCCGGTTGTGGGCAAAGAAATCTTCACCGTTCAGGGCGAGTATAGCGCCAATATGCTGCGGAAAGCCATTCTGCATGAAGAAGTAAAAACGGACACACCAGCCAAGGCACCGGGTCGGCCCCCGATTCTCTGCCCCGGATGTCCGCACCGCAGCGTATTTTCCGTCCTGAAAAAGCTGAAACTTCACGGTGCCGGCGATATCGGCTGCTACACACTGGGTGCTGTAGCACCGCTGGAAATCCTGGATTTCAATGTCTGCATGGGCGCCAGCATCTCCACGCTCCACGGCATGGAAAAGGCCAAAGGCAAGGACTACGTGAAAAACTGGGTTGCGCTCATCGGCGATTCTACTTTCCTCCACACTGGTGTCAATTCCCTGATGAACATGGTCTACAATCAGGCCACCGGCACAGTTATTATCCTGGACAACTCTACTACTGGCATGACCGGCCACCAGGATCATGCGGCTACCGGAAAGAATCTCAGCCGTTCCGGCTGCTATGCCATCAACATCTATTATCTTTGTAAAGCAATGGGCATTGAACATGTCTATGAAATTGATGCCTTCGATATTGTGGGTCTGGAAAAGCTCCTGAAAGAAGAAACCCAGCGGGATGCACTTTCTGTCATTATCACAAAGTCCCCCTGTGCCCTGCTGAAAGAATTTGTCCCGAAGGGCAAATGCATCATTCACGAGGATGCCTGCAAAAAATGCGGCCAATGTCTGACACCTGGATGCCCGGCAATGATCAAGCAGGAAAACGGCATTCCGAAAATTGATCCGGCTATGTGCAACGGATGCGAACTCTGCGCAAAGCGCTGCAAGTTCCAGGCCATTGAGCTGATCCCGCGTGAAAAAGGAGGCAAAGCATAATGGAATCGAAAAATATTATGATTGTCGGCGTGGGCGGACAGGGCACGCTGCTTACCAGCCGGGTTCTGGGAAAAATTGCATTAACCGGCGGCTATGATGTAAAACTTTCTGAAGTACACGGCATGGCACAGCGCGGCGGCAGCGTAGTTACCTTTGTACGCTACGGAGCTTCTGTCGCAGAGCCGATTGTAGAAGAGGGGCAGGCAGACATCCTGATTGCATTTGAGCGTCTGGAAGCACTGCGGTATGCACACTTCCTGAAACCGGACGGTGCCATTATTGTCAATGATACACGCATCGATCCCATGCCGGTTGTAATTGGCGCGGCAGCTTATCCAGAACACATTCTGGAGACACTGCGCGAAAAATATAAGGTACTTGCCGTTGATGCGACAGCAGAGGCAAAGAAGCTGGGAAATCCCCGTGTATTCAATACGATTATTCTGGGAGTTGCGGCACAGCACATGCAATTTTCCAAGGAAGAATGGCTCCAGGTGATCGCAGACACGGTTCCGCCGAAAACCATTGCCATCAATCAGACCGCTTTTCTCACCGGGTACAGCTACACCGGCGCTGCGGAAGAACAGGAGTAACAAAATCATGCCTATTACGGATTTATTAGAAGAAAATGCGAAAAAATACGGCAGTGATGTCTGCCTGGTTGAAGTGAATCCGCAGATTCAGGAAACGCCCAGAATGCTCTGGAAAGACTATGATCTGATTCAGCCCACTTCCTCCTTCTGGTATCGCCGGGAAATCACCTGGCATGTTTTCAACGAAAAGGCCAACCGCTTTGCACAGCTGCTGATCAGCCGCGGTGTCAAAAAGGGCGACAAGGTGGCAATTCTGCTGATGAACTGCCTGGAATGGCTTCCGATTTATTTTGGTATTCTGAAAACTGGTGCGCTGGCCGTTCCGATGAATTTCCGCTACAGTGCCGAAGAGATCAAGTATTGCCTGGATCTTGCAGAAGCAGATGTGCTGGTGTTCGGCCCGGAATTTATCGGCCGAATTGAAACCGTTGCAGAATCTATCAGCAAAAACCGGATTCTGTTTTATGTGGGCGGCGACTGCCCGTCCTTTGCAGAGGACTATGACAAGCTGACCTCCAACTGCGCCAGCATTTCCCCCGGCGTGCCGATTTCTGATGAAGATGATGCCGCAATTTATTTTTCTTCCGGCACAACCGGATTCCCGAAGGCAATTCTGCACACGCACCAGAGCCTGATGCATGCGTGCAAGGTGGAGCAGAATCACCATCACCAGACGAAAGAGGACGTTTTCCTGTGTATTCCTCCGCTCTATCACACTGGTGCAAAGATGCACTGGTTCGGCAGTCTGCTGACCGGCGGCCGCGCGGTTTTGCTCAAGGGCGTAAATCCGCAGACCATTCTGCAAACTGTCTCCAAGGAAAAATGTACCATTGTCTGGCTGCTGGTGCCGTGGGCGCTGGATATTTTGGAAGCTCTGGACAACGGCACCGTGCATCTGGAGGACTACCAGTTAGATCAGTGGCGGCTTATGCACATTGGCGCACAGCCAGTGCCCCAAAGCCTGATCAAGCGCTGGAAAGAATATTTTCCGCACCATCAGTATGACACCAACTACGGCCTGAGTGAATCCATCGGCCCGGGCTGCGTTCACTTGGGCGTGGAAAATATCCACAAGGTCGGCGCAATCGGTGTTCCCGGCTACGGATGGGAAGTCAAGATCATTGACGAAAACGGCCAGACGGTTCCCCAGGGAGAAGTGGGCGAACTGGCAGTCAAAGGCCCCGGTGTCATGAAGTGCTATTATAACAACCCGGAAGCAACGGCCGAAGTGTTGCATGACGGCTGGCTCTATACCGGAGATATGGCGCGGCAGGATGAGGACGGCTTCTATTTCCTGGTAGACCGCAAGAAAGACGTGGTTATCAGCGGCGGTGAAAATATCTACCCGGTTGAGATCGAAAACTTTATGAGCAAGTTTGATAAGATCAAGGATGTTGCCGTAATCGGTCTGCCGGATAAGCGGCTGGGCGAAATTGCCACTGCAATTATAGAAATCAAGCAGGGACAGACCTGCACAGAAGAGGAAATCAATGACTTCTGCCTGGGTATGCCTCGGTATAAACGGCCGCGGAAGATCATTTTTGCACCGGTTCCCCGAAATGCAACCGGTAAAATTGAAAAGCCAAAGCTCCGCAAAATGTACTGCGGTGAATTCCTGATTGAAAAGGAAAATCAGAGCTAACAATAGAATTACATCGTTTCGATTCAGTCCCGGTCTTGCGCTTTTGCAGGCCGGGACTTTTTCGGCAAAATTCACAAATGTACGTCTGCATTTTGTACAGAAAATGAGGAAAAATAGGAAAATATTCGTTGACTTTTTCGCTGTGTCATGATATAATAAAAGAAAGTATGTTATCGTTCCAGTATTTTTTCATACAGTATTATTTATGGAGGAAGAACTTATGAAATTTCGAAATCTCTTTGCCGCCGGAACGGCTGCTGTGATGTTGCTGTCCAATGCAGTTATTTTCTCAGGCACAGTTTCTGCCGAAGGCACTATGACGGCAAAAGACATCACCCAAAACATGACCATCGGCTGGAATATCGGCAATTCCCTGGATGCCACCGGTGCCGGTCTGTCTTACCATGAAACCAGCTGGGGCAACCCGAAGATAACACAAGAACTAATCAACACGGTAAAGGCAAAGGGCTTTAACACCATCCGGATTCCCACAACCTGGTATCCGGAAGTTACCACTTCTACAGATGAAAACGGAAATCCGGTTTATACGATCAAGGAAGAATGGCTGGCTCGTGTAAAGGAAGTGGTAGACTATGCCTACCAGCAGGATATGTATGTCATTCTGAATATTCACCATGAAGAATGGATCAACCGTTCCGACTTTCCTACCGCATATGATGAAATGTCTGAGCGCTTAAAGCAGATGTGGACACAGATCGCCACTTACTTTAAAGATTACGACCAGCATCTGATTTTTGAGGGCATGAATGAACCTCGACAGACTGGAGCTTCCTATGAATGGCAGGGCAACGCAGAGTGCTATGAAGTGGTAAACAAGCTGGATGCCGACTTTGTCAATACTGTCCGCTCCATTGATTCCCCTTACCAGGATACACGCTTGCTGATGATTCCCCCTTACGCGGCTTCTGCATATGCAAGCTCGTACTCTTCTCTGGTTGTGCCGGATGATGACTATGTTGCCGTTTCACTCCACGCCTATACTCCGTATGATTTTGCAATGGGTAACGGAGATCACACCACTTTTTCCAACAAGAACAAGGGTGATCTGGATACGCTGTTCTCAGATATCCAGTACTATTTCACAGACAAAGATATTCCCGTTGTTATGGGCGAATTCAGCGCATCAAACTTCAATAACACAGAAGCAAGATGCGACTGGGCAACCTATTACCTCACCTGGACCAAGAAGCTGGGCATTCCCTGTGTACTGTGGGACAACAACGCCATTACCAATTCCGTTTCCGCTTCGGAGGCACACGGTTACGTTAACCGCAGCGACAACACTTGGTATGAGGCTTCGGAACCGGTTGTAGATGCGATGATGACCGTTATGCAGGACAACAGCGTGGTATGGGGCAGCGAAAGCCACCTGCCCAGCTGGAAGCATGCCGATATTGACAGCGGCGATATTCTCTATGAGAACGCAAGTGGTCTGAATTTGATTGCGTCTGACGGCAACGGCGGGAACTGCACACCAGGACTGAATGTTACAGCAGAGCAGTTGGGCAGCACCCGTGAAATTGCCATTCGCTATGACGGAACAGTGGCACCGATTCTGGCACTCTGCGATGCAGAATGGGGCAATTGGACGGAAATCAGCGCATATGATATCGATGAGGAAAAGGGCATCGCATACTATTCCTCTGAGAGCATGTCGAAGTCCTGGGGTGATCTGAGCACAGCTGCACACCTGTTTGCACGTGCCGGCTCCGATATGACGATCTATAAGGTTGCTTCCATTGCCGCAGCAACTCTGGACGAAAGCCCTACCCCCAATCCCAATCCCAACCCAGATCCGGATCCGGAAGTTCTGCTGGGAGATGTCAATTGTGACGGTGCCGTATCTATTGCAGACATTGTTCTGCTCCAGAAATACCTTCTCGGTGATGCAGAACTGACAACAGAAGCGTTCCACAATGCTGACATCAATCAGGATAATGCATTAAGTGGTATGGACTTGAGCGCACTTCGTGCAATGATTTGGGCAAAGATTTGGGCAGTGGATTTTGCTGAATCCTGATTTTGATTTCAAGGAAATACACACGAAAGCGTAAAAAAGCGTCTTGCATCAAAAAGCAAGGCGCTTTTTGATGCAATTTGACATTTTGCAGGAAATCTTTTATAATAAGAAGAACAAATTTGAAAAAACGAGGTGACAAACGATGCTCTGCGTTTTTGTACCGGAATATCAAAAGTTTCATTGCATTGCGGAAAAATGCCCGGATAGCTGCTGCACCGGTTGGGAAATTGTTGTCGATCCGGAAAGTGCAGTACAGTATGCTTCGATTCCCGGTGATTTGGGAGAACGGCTGCGCCATGCCATGACTGAAGATGCAGACGGAGATATTCTTTTCAAAGGCTCTGACAGCCGCTGTCCTTTCTGGAATCAGCATCATCTCTGTGATATTCAATCTGCACTGGGAGAAGCGGCGCTCTGTGACACCTGCCGGCAATTTCCAAGAATCACACAGGATTACGGTGATTTTATCGAGTATGATCTTTCCTTGTCCTGTCCGGAGGCGGCACGGCTGTTACTCACCCGGACACCGGAACAACTGATTCTGATAGAAGAACAGCATCCGGAGCTAATCGGTGACCTTCCAGAATATGATCCGGCAAAAATGCAAGCCTTACAGCGGCAGCGAAGTGAACTGTTTCAGTTGATTCGGGATACCAGCCGGCCTGCTTTGGAGCAATTGCGGCAATGCCTGCAACTGGTCTGTCAATGGGAAAACAACAGTGTCGTCACAGATAATTGCGAAGTTCTCATGGAAGAGCATTTTCTCGCATTTTTGGATTCCTGCGAAATCCTCACACAGGATTGGGACGATATTCTGACGCGGGCAGCGCAAAAGTCAGATGCACAGCCGTTTTCTGTTTCACAGCCATTGGATGCGGAAATTCGCGCTTTTGCATTTGATTTTCTTTACCGGAACTATCTCCGGGCAGCCTTTACAGAATCTGCCCTTCCCTTTGTACAGCAGCTACTCTTTTCCGTGTGTGCAGTATTGACAATTCTGCACCGCTTGGAGTTACAGGAACAATCCCGGCGACTTCGCATCTGGCAGCTTTTCGCAAAGGAAATAGAGTCCGACAGTGACAATCTGATCGAACTGGAATGGGTACTGGAAACGGAAGCCGTCTTTTCCCCTGGGGCATTCGATGCCTACCTGAAACAGTTAGGAGGCGCATAATGCTTTCGGCTTTGCTTCATGTAGTTTCTGCATTGCTGGGAAAAATCGTTTTAAACCGGTGGAACAAATGGGATGACAGCCGGATTACCAAAGAACAAGAGGCACATGAGTATGAGAAAAGCGTGGTGATTGCAAAAACTGTTGGCATCGCTGGCGCAGTCTTTTTCACAGTGCTTTTGGGATTCGGCATTCTAGGCCTGGTGATCTGGGCAGATGACAGGACAGACTGGGATTCCTTTGCCAGCGGTATTCTGCTTTTGCTCTTCAGCCTACTTGGCGTTTATTTCATTCTGATGTGGCGAAACTATCGAATTTTCTATACAGACAGCTTTCTGGAAAAGCACAGCACATTCGGGAAAAAGCGAGTTTTTGCATGGGCAGATCTCAGAGAAGTTCGTAAAAGAGGACAAGTATATACGCTGGTCTTCCCTGCCGGAAACGTCCGGATTTATCACGCCAAAGAATATATTGGTACGGATGGCCTCATTGATTTTCTGCATACGCAATTTTTTTGAAAAAAGGGATTGACAAGCATCGAAAAGTGTGCTATAATTAAAAACTGTAGCGGCTATGCCGCAAAAAAAGATATTCACAGGACTACTGTCGGCGCAATGGCCGATGGGCTGCTGTTAATAGAAAACAACAGACACAGGAGGTGAAACCCCATGAGAGAAGGCATTCATCCGAATTTTGAAAAGACAACCATCACTTGTCACTGTGGCAACGTAATGGAAACCATGTCTACAAAGAAGGATATCAAGGTGGAAATCTGTTCAAAGTGCCACCCGTTCTTCACTGGTAAGCAGAAGCTGGTTGATACTGGCGGACGTGTTGATCGTTTCAAGAAGCGTTTCAATCTGGACTAATTCCAGACCTATTCACAACAAAGAGGGGACGGTATCCATGTACCGTCCTTTTTTGTCTACCTGGAGGGTAACAAATTTTATGGGATACCAAACTATTGCCGCCCCGGCGACGGCATCCTTTGTCGAAAAAAAATCCGAATTTATTGCCTATTTATCTCCGGTACAGACACAGGACGAGGCTATTTCCTTTATTGAACAGATCCGCCGTCAGCACCGGAGAGCCAGACACAATGTTTATGCATATATTTTACGGGAAGGAAATGCCTCCCGTTATTCTGACGATGGAGAACCCCAGGGAACAGCCGGCGTTCCGGTGCTGGATGTATTGCAAAAACGAAATCTCACAGACATTTGCTGTGTGGTCACACGTTATTTCGGCGGCGTACTTCTGGGCGCAAATGGTTTGGTGCGCGCCTATTCCCACAGCACTGCCCTGGCTGTAGAGCAAGCACAGATCAAACGCATGATGCTCTGTTATCCGGTTACGATTCGTGCTGATTATACTCTGTACGGAAAAATCGCCTATCACCTGCCCCAGGAAGATCTGTTGCAGGTGCAGACGGAATTTGAAGATCAGGTAATTCTGCACCTTCTGGTCAAGGATACGCTGTGGGAATCTTTGCAGCACGATCTGATTGACCTGACAAACGGCAATATCGGCATTGAAACCGGCGATTTGCAATATGCTGATTTTTCGGCATGTCAGGCAAAAAAACTGCCCTGAAAATCTTCTCAAAACAAAAAAGAGGAGTTTTCCCCTTTTTCTGCGTAATGATAAATGTACGGCAGTTTTCCTGAACTGCATCGCCCGTTACCATATCTTCCGTGGAGGGATTTTGCAATGATCATTCGTGAACAGCTGGAACAACAGGAGTTGAAAATGCTAAGTCCGTTTGCATGTCCGAATCTGGGGCATGCAAAGCGCAGAAAGCCGGAAACACCTTGTCCGTACCGCACGGAATTCCAACGGGATCGAGACCGGATTCTCCACTGCAACGCCTTTCGCCGGCTCAAACGAAAAACACAGGTTTTTCTTTCTCCGTCCGGCGACCACTATCGCACCCGGCTTACGCATACGCTGGAGGTGGCACAAATTGCCCGTACAATTTCCCGTGCCATGCGCCTGAATGAAGATCTGACGGAAGCCATTGCACTGGGACATGACCTGGGGCATTCTCCTTTCGGGCACAGCGGCGAGTCTATTCTCAACAGCATCTGCCCTCACGGATACCGCCACTATGAGCAGAGTCTGCGCGTGGTGGATAAAATCGAGAAAAAGGGAAAAGGGCTTAACTTAACAGAAGAAGTCCGCAACGGCATTCTCTGCCATACCAATCGTGTGGCAGATACAAAGGAAGGCAATGTTGTTCGCGTGGCAGACCGAATCGCCTATATGAACCACGATATCGAGGACGCTGTTCGTGCCGGAATCCTTCATCGGGATGATTTGCCCCGGGATGTGATTGAGGTTCTGGGTGACACAAAAACCAAACGGATTACCACACTGGTGGGTGCCGTAATTGTACATGGGCCGGAAGAAATCGGCATGGCTCCGGATATTCAGGCGATGCATGATAAACTCCATGCCTTCCTCTTTGAACACGTGTACTATAATCCCATTGCCAAGCAGGAGGAGCACAAGGCGAAGCTGCTATTGGAAACACTCTACACCCACTTTATTTCCCACCCGGCGGAACTTCCGGAAGAGTACCGGAAAATCGCAGAAGAAGAAGATCTTCCCCGTGCTGTGTGCGACTATATTTCCGGCATGAGTGACGGCTATGCCGTGGATTTGTACACCAATTTGTATATTCCAAAGGGCTGGGAATAAAATTCAGGTGCTTTTTCAAACGGAAACCAGCTTTTATATTTTGGAAGGAGGATGCTTGCAATGACATACAGTGATGATTTTTTAGAACAGCTCCGGTCGGCCTGCCCCATGGAAATCATTGCTGCCAATTCTGTCAATCTGATCCGGCGTGGCAGACACTATGTCTGTAATTGCCCGTTTCATTCAGAACGTTCCCCTTCCTGTACAATATTTCCGGATACCCAGAGCTTTTACTGCTTTGGCTGCGGTGCCGGCGGTGATGTTATCACCTGGGTGCGGCGCATGGAAAACCTGGAATTTCCGGAGGCAGTAAAGGTTCTTGCAGAAAAATCCGGCCTACAGGTGCCGGACGACAAGGAAGCGGAACAACATGCAAGGCTGCGCACCCGTATTTTTGCCATCAACCGAGAAACGGCGAATTTTTATTTCCGGATGCTGGCAGGCGGCACAGACAAGCGCGGCTTGCAGTATCTGGTTTCCCGTCAGCTGAAACCGGAAACCATTCGAAAATACGGACTGGGCTATGCGCCGGCAGAATGGAACACACTGACCGATCACCTACTGCAAAAGGGATTTACGGAAGAAGAGCTCTTAGCTGCAAATGTTGCGCACCGTTCCTCAAAGGGGAATCTCTATGATGCGTTTCGGGGACGCGTCATGTTCCCGATTGTCGATACGCGGGGTGCTGTGATTGGATTCGGCGGTCGTGTGCTGGATGACAGCCAGCCGAAGTACCTCAATACGGCAAAAACTCCGGTATTCGATAAAGGGCGCAACTTATTTTCCCTGAATTTTGCCAAGGACAGCAGTTCGAACCATATGATTCTGGCCGAAGGCTATATGGATGTTATTGCGATCAATCAAGCTGGTTTTTCCAACGTGGTGGCGACACTGGGAACAGCCATCACGCCGGAACAGGCGCGAAAGCTGACACAGTATGCAAAGGAAATTATCATTGCCTATGACAGTGACGGCCCGGGACAAACTGCAACGCAAAAGGCCATCAACCGATTTAGCGAAGTCGGTCTGCCGTCCCGTATTTTACATATGACCGGCGCAAAAGATCCGGATGAGTATATCAAAAAGTATGGCTCAGAACGGTTCCGGCTGCTGCTGGAGCAAGCTGGAGACGCGGTAAATTTTCGCCTGGATCGCTGTGCAGAAGGGCTGGACACTGCCACGGAGGCCGGAAAAGTCCAGCTGCTCAAACGGATGGTCTCCGTTCTGGCAGAGATTCAGAATCCGCTGGAACGGGACGTGTATCTTTCCCGCACGGCAAATCAGTGGGATATTTCCAGGGATGTGCTGGAACAACAGGTGCAACGGCATCTGCGCACCAAAAACCGCCTGGAAAAGACAAAGGCCTGGAAAGAAATTATGGATCATACCATACGGCCGGAGCCGCAGCAACCGCAAAGCAGCATTTCTCTGAAGGAAACGCGAGCGGAGGAAACCATCTTGTGTTACCTGCTGAACCGTCCGGAAGAAGCGGAATGGCTCAGTACAAAGCTGACAGCAGATGCATTTTCTTCACCGCTGTATCAGCAGGTGTTTCAGCACTTTTTGGACTGCGTCCGGGAGCATGCCACATTTTCCCTCTCTGCACTGGGACGCGTATTATCAGATGCAGAAATGGGTAAAATAAGCGGGATTTCGGCAAAGCACCAGGAAATCCACATTACATCCGAAGAAGTACAGGACTGCATCGGCATCCTGCTGGATAAAAGTATCCAGTCGGTCGAAACAGACGATGATCTGCTTTCGCTGATTCAGAAAAAACAACATCCGCCTCGAATATAAGAACCTGTCTTCACAAGCGTATACACGTGTCTTTTCGGCAAATTTTGCTGCATACTGCGTGAAAAATACTTGCCGGGCGACAGCCCGCCTGCGTATTTTTGCCTTGTCTGCAACAAAATTATGCTCGAAAATCCACATATATTTCTTGTGAAGACAGGTTCTAAAATGCAAAGCATCGGAAGCAGGCGCTTATGATTACGCATTGCGATAATCCATACATAGTTTACGCAGCAATGCATCGGAGTAACCGATGAAACGGAAAGGAAAAATGCCATGGAACAGAAAAAAATGACCATTGACGCTCTGATGGAACAGGGCAAAGCAAACGGGAAACTCACAACAAAGGAAATCACAGACGTTCTGGACGAACTGGATTTTGATACCGATCAGCTCTCCTCCATCATCAATATGTGCGAGCAGCTGAACATTGAAATTGTGGATGATACCGCAGTCGATGAATCCCTGAAAGACGGCGACCTGGATCTGGTCGATGATCTGGAACTGACACTTTCCACAGAAGGAATTGCCATTGATGACCCGGTAAAGATTTACCTGAAAGAAATCGGACGGGTTCCTCTGCTCTCTCCGGACGAAGAAACCGAGCTGGCAAAACGTATGGCCGAAGGAGACAGCTATGCGAAAAAGCGGCTGTCCGAAGCCAATCTCCGTCTGGTTGTCAGCATTGCAAAAAAATATGTTGGACGTGGCATGCAGTTCCTGGATCTGATTCAGGAAGGCAACCTGGGACTTTTAAAGGCAGTCGAAAAATTCGACTATACCAAGGGGTTTAAGTTCTCCACCTATGCAACATGGTGGATTCGCCAGGCTATCACACGTGCCATTGCCGACCAGGCCAGAACCATCCGTATTCCGGTGCATATGGTGGAAACCATCACAAAGGTAAAGAAGGTTTCCAGCCAGCTGCTGCATGAAACCGGTCACGATCCTTCCGCAGAAGAAATCGCAGAAAAGCTGGAAATGCCGGCAGAGCGTGTACGGGAAATCATGCGCATTGCACAGGATCCGGTTTCTCTGGAAACACCGATTGGCGAAGAGGAAGACAGCCACCTGGGTGACTTTATCCCGGATGATGATGCGCCGGCTCCGGCAGATGCCGCTTCCCTTATGCTGCTGAAAGAACAGCTGAACGAAGTATTGTCCACCCTGACAGACCGGGAAGCAAAGGTACTCCGCCTGCGCTTTGGTCTGGAAGATGGTCGCTCCCGCACCCTGGAAGAAGTGGGCAAGGAATTTGACGTAACCCGTGAGCGGATTCGCCAGATTGAAGCCAAGGCACTGCGAAAGCTCCGTCACCCCAGCCGCAGCAAAAAGGTCAAGGATTTCCTGGACTAATCATAAAACGTTACTCTGTTGTTTCGGTTGTCTCCGCTGGTTGAAACGGAACAGGAGAATCATGCAGAAACAGTTCCTGCTGAACTGCAATTTCTCCTTCCAGCGTATAGCTGACGACCCAATCTATACCGTCCTCTTTTTCGAGGACGGTAATTTTTTTGTCCAAAACTTCCACCTGATCCAAAAAATTATCCGCATAGCGCTGCTCCTGTTCTTTTAAATTTTGCTGCATTTCTGTAGCGGTATATGTTTTCACAATTGTCTCATATGCCTGAAAATGCTCCTGGTAGATTCCAACGGGCAGTTCTGCACCAAACAGAGAAAACCAGTGGTGCTCCGTTGTCTTTATACTGTCAGAAAATGGAACACTCCGTGTGCACAACGGGATATGCCACGCAAACAAATCCAGGTACTTTTGCGTTTTCGTTTGCCCGGTGGGTGTTCGGATTTCGTCCTCTGCCGCACAGGTAAAGACCTGCTCCTGCGTATAGATTCCGGTGATGCTGCCCATGGCATGACGCACGCCGGTGTGTCCGGTTTCATCGGTAATTACTCCACTGACCAGAAGCTCCCCCTTTCGAACCGGATCCCCTACCAGGCGCATCAATTGACCGCAGTAAATGGAAACTGCGGTAATCTGCGCATCCTGGGCAGCAACCAGATTGCAGGGAACACGCGTTTCCAGCATCTCTGGTGTTGGTGTGCGCGCCATAACTTCGACAACCAGGCGGTTTCCAGTGTGCCGCATTCCTACCCATGCCAGTTCATCGACTGCCGCACGAAGCTGATGCTCACATTTTGAAAAGTCGATTTCCGGAATCCAGCTGCCGCGCGCAACGCCCTGTTCTTCCAAAATTGTCAGAATCTGACGGGTTTCGCTGTCGCTTGTGCTCCCGATCACCTCAATCCGCATGACAATATTGGAGCAGTAAAAAAACAGTGCTCCGGCGAGAAGGATGCCGATGGGAATCCCAAATCGGAACCGATAGCGATATAATGTGCGAAAAAGGCTCCGTTTTTCTTCGGATTGGAGTGTAACACCATAGGTACGCGCAAGCTCTGATGCGGTTTTCCAATGTTTTGCTGCAATCACGAAGCAGAGTTTATTTCCCCGGCAACGTTCTTTTTGGCAAAAAATGCCGTTTTTATGCATTGCATTGAGAAAAGAGTACAATTTTCCCCCGGAAGCCTCTGCACGATAGGTGCGTTTCAAAGCATACTTCATGTGTTCTTTCCCTTCGCTTTCAGATTCAAAGCCTGAATGTCTCCATGAATCACCAGGCATTCCGGGGAACGGCTGTCGGCTTCCAGCCCACTCCCCCAGATTTCCAGCGTCAGATCTGTTGTCTGGATTACAATCCGGATATCATTGTATTCCACGATGCGCCGGCAATTTTCCAGATATAGCTCCCGGTTGCTGCGGAGCTGTATGTAGGTTTCCAGGCATAGGAGCCGCTTGCTCAGATGATGTCCCCGTTCCATTTTGATCACCTCGCAAAAATCTTATGCAGTCTGCCGGAAAAAAAGACGTTCTCCCCTCTCATGGAGGGAAAAATGCGTATATCTGCAAAAGCCGCGCCATACCATGATACAAAACGGTTTTTCCGGCTACTCTCATTTTGTTCAGGAGGCATCTGGTATGGTTTTTTCGAAGCATCGCGCTGCAATCACTGCACTTTTTCTCTTGCTTATGATTTTGCTCTGTACCGGATATGCCAAAGCCATGCAAAGTTACATATCATCTGCAGTGACACGCTGCCTGACTATCATCGTTCCGTCTCTCTACGCCATGATGATTTTATCGCAGCTGCTCATTCATACCGGCGTGTGGCGGATTCTGGGAAAGCCGTTTCGCTGGATTGCGCCGCGGCTGTTTGGCATGCCAGACTACTGCTTTGCCTTGTTCTTGTGCAGCCAATTTGCTGGTTATCCTGTAGGTGCCGGCATGCTACAGGAACTGGCAGAACAAGGTGCGCTTTCCCAGAAAGATGCCGGGCGTTTGTCTCTGGTATGCTTCGGCGGCGGCCCGGCGTTTCTGCTGGGAATTCTGGGAGACTATCCCAATCGTTTTTCCGTATTTCTCCTGCTGTTTTTTTGCTGCTGTCTTGCAAATGGACTGTTGGCCATTGTGTTGTTTCGAACCCATCCCATTTCAATTACAGAGCCAAAGCAAAGGCTTCAGCCGGCAGATGCTGCCCTTTGGATTCAATGTACCGCCAGTGCCGGAAAAAATCTGCTGCAATTGTGTGCCATGATTTTATGCTTTTCAGGGCTCTGCGGCATTTTGGACGGAATGCATGTTCTGGAATGGACTGCGTCCTGGAAACTGCCGAATTCCTCTGCCATAGTGCAGAGCTTTCTGGAAATCAGCAATGTGATGCAGCTTTCCATGCCGTTCTCCCTGTTTTTGCCGATGCTGTGCGGTTTGTATTCCTTTGGCGGATGCTGTGTTCTCCTACAAGTCCGCGCTGCTAACAAATACGTTTCTCTGGGTTCCCTGTTCGGCGTTCGTCTGCTTTCTGCCGTTTTTTCTGCTGCCTTTTGCAAAATGGGAATTACTGTGCTGCATTGGGAGGAAAAATATGATACTGCGGTTACAGTTTCCGGTTATGTACTGCGGGAAACGCCGAATTCCATTTTTCCGGCATGCATGCTATTGATTATGACATTGCTGGTATTTCATCTGCATCATGAGCAGTGCGCCCATGACCGCGCAAACAGGTCGGTTATCTCTAAAGACGGCAAAACGAAATGATTTCAGAGATTTCTTCTATCTTGATGAATTTTTTCTCAATTCTCTTGACTTTTTTGTGAGATCGTACTATAATAAAAGATGTATGAGATGCAGAAAAATCTTTCGATTTCTGCAATTTGAAAACGAACTGACAAAGAAAGGGGACTTTACTCTTATGAAACTGCAAAAGACCATTCTGGCACTTCTGGCAGCCGGGGCACTGACAGTCACCGGTATTTCTACCAGTCTGCCATCTGTGACACAGCTGGATCTGAAAGCTGCTGCTGCGGATGATAATAATGACGACTGGCTCCATGCAAACGGAAGCCGTCTGTACGATTCGGAAGGGCACGAGGTATGGCTTACCGGTGCGAACTGGTTTGGCTTTAACTGTACGGAAAACTGTGCACACGGACTGTACGCCACAGACATTGATGCCTTTTTGAAAACGGTTGGTGACCACGGTATCAACTTGATTCGTATGCCGATCTCCACAGAGCTGCTGGTTTCCTGGATGCGCGGAACACCGGATCCGGTCAGCTCCGTAAATGCCGGCTATGAGCCGCCGACAGACCAGGTTGGCGAAGACGGTACCGTTACCAAGGCCGGTACCTATGTCAACACCAACAAGGATTTTGTCGAAGCGGATGGAAAGACGCTGAAAAACAGCATGGAAATCTTTGATGTCATCATGCAGAAGATGAAAGACTATGGCCTGAAGGTTATGATCGATGTCCACAGCCCGGCAGAACACAACTCCGGCCATAACTACAATTTGTGGTACTATACTTCTGCGGCTTCTGACGGGGACAGCATGGCAATCGGCGCCGCTTCCGGCGAGAAAATCACATGGGACATGTGGAAGGATTCCGTTACATGGCTGGCAGAAAAGTACAGCAATGATGATACCATCATTGGCTATGACCTGAAAAACGAGCCTCACGGCAAGCGAGGCTACAGCGGAAGCAAGTGCCCGGATGATATTGCAAAGTGGGATGATTCTACTGATCAGAATAACTGGGCATACTCCGCAACAGAGTGCGGCAACTCCATTCTGGATGTCAACCCCAACGCCCTGATTTTCATTGAAGGTGTTGAACAGTATCCGAAAACAGAAAAGGGCTATACCTACGATACCGCAGATATCTGGCAGGCTCCGGCAGACCAGTCTCCGTGGTACGGCGCATGGTGGGGCGGCAATCTCCGCGGTGTAAAGGATTATCCGATTGACTTCGGTTCTTCCTCCAAGAACAGCCAGATTGTATACTCCCCACACGATTACGGCCCGTCTGTATATAATCAGACATGGTTTGACAAGGACTTTACCACACAGACACTGCTGGATGACTATTGGTATGACACCTGGGCATACATCAATGACCAGGAAATTGCACCGCTGCTGATCGGCGAATGGGGCGGCCATATGGACGGCGGCAAAAACCAGAAGTGGATGGAACTGCTTCGCAACTATATGATCGACAACCATATCAACCATACTTTCTGGTGCCTGAACCCGAACTCCGGCGATACCGGCGGCCTGCTGGGCTATGACTTTTCCACATGGGATGATGACAAGTACGGTCTGTTTGAACCGTCTCTCTGGCAGACACAGGACAGCGGCAAGTACATCAGCCTGGATCACGAACGCGCGCTGGGAACCGGCTCCACCAGTATTTCTCTGAGTGATTATTATAAGTCCTATGCTTCCTCAGAAGGCAGCAACCTGGACGGCGGCTCAACCTGGAACGGAAACGGAGAAAATACAAAGCCCGCTGTAACAGACACTACAAAGCCGACTACCACTACAACCACTACAACAGAAGCTGTAACAGGTGATATCTCCTGCAATGGAAAACTGGGTGTAGAAGATATGGTTCTGCTCTGTCAGTACCTGGTAGGAGAACAGGTGGACACCAAGAAAAATGACTTTAAGGCCGGAGATGTCAACCATGACAGTTCATTGGATGCATTGGATCTTGCGCTTTATCGTCAGGTTCTGGACGGCAGCATCAGCGGATTTCCGAATGCTAAGTAAAGGAGTGCCCTCTTTATGAAACGCAGTGACTACTTATCCTGGGATGAATATTTCATGGGAATTGCGCTTCTCTCCGCAGAACGCAGCAAGGACAGTAATACACAGGTGGGTGCCTGCATTGTAAACCAGGAGCATAAAATTGTATCCGTTGGCTATAATGGCATGCCTACCGGCTGCAATGACGATGACATGCCCTGGGAACGGGAAGGGGATTTTCTGAACACGAAATATCCCTTTGTCTGCCATGCGGAATTGAATGCAATCTTAAACCGCAGCGCCGGCAGCTTGCAGGGTTGCAGTCTGTATGTCACGCTGTTCCCCTGCAACGAATGCGCAAAGGCGATTATTCAGAGCGGCATCCGGGAAATCATCTACTATGACAACAAGTATGCTGACAGCGATGCAACTAAAGCTTCGCAGCGGATGTTTCTGCTGACAGGCGTGACTTGCCGTCCTTACCATCATACGGAACGTCAGCTCACATTGACATTTTAAAAATCTTTGTGCAAAACTGCTATATTTTATATAGAAAAGCACCTCTGATTCTTCAGGGGTGCTTTTTTGCCTAAAAAACAAAAGATTTTTTTGTACATTATCCCCTTTTTTGCTTTTTTTCAATTTCCCTTTGTCTTTTTCGTCAAAATATGCTATAATAAAAGAAGTAACGTTATGCGCCGAAATCAGGTGCATATTACCAGGAAAGGATGAATTAAATCCATGCGAATTCGCTGTAAGCCTTGGGCAAAACCTGAACTGGAGGCCTGCCCATTTTATATTACGGATCCCAAAGCACAAAAAGGAAACTGGAATGCACTTTTCCCCAAAAAGCAGCCGCTCCGACTGGAACTGGGCTGCGGAAAAGGCGGTTTTATTTCGCAGGAAGCCCCTGCGAATCCAGACTATAATTATATTGCAATCGACATCAAAAATGAAATGCTGGTTCTGGCAAAACGAAAGCTGGAAGAGGCCTATGCGCAGAAAGATATGCCCCTGGACAACGTCCGGATTTGTATTGACAATATCATGTATCTGACAAACTGCTTTTCCGAAGCAGACCGCATTGACCGAATTTATATCAATTTCTGCAACCCCTGGCCAAAAAGTAAGCATAAAAAACGCCGCCTGACCCATCCGCGACAGCTGGTACAGTATCGAATGCTTCTGGACGGGGAAATCTGGTTCAAAACCGATGATGACGACTTATTTGAAGAGTCTCTGGAATATTTCAAAGAAGCCGGATTTCGGATCAAGCAAATGACACGCAATCTGCACGAGGAACCGCAGATGCGCTATTTTGAAACAGAACATGAGCAAATGTTCGATGAAATGGGAAAAACGATTAAATTCCTGATAGCAGAACCAGACCCTTCCGTTTCGATGGATTCTTTGCAGGATCTGCTGCAATATAGTGAAAGGACTCATTGACCATGGATTTAAAAAACAATAAACTGGTAAATAAATATTTTTCTGATCTGGTAGAGCGCACTTCGGCACCGCCGATGGAAATTATTGCAGACGGTACACAGGCCAACGAAAACCCTGCCGCATCTTACCGCGGCTTTGGCTGCGTAACCGGTAACAACTCCTCCCGCCTGCTGCTGGATTATAAGGTGGAGCACCCCCATGCCTATGAGGAAATCATGCGCCTGCTGTTTGAGAAAAACTATGGTGCGGGACTTACCCACATTAAGATCGAACTGGGCGCGGATATTAACTCTTCTTCCGGAACTGAACCATGCAGCAAACGTTCTGCAAATGAACCGGCAGATGTAACACGAGGTGCAGGCTTTCAGTTTGCAGCAGATGCAAAAGCGATCAATCCGGATATCACGGTAGATATGCTCCGCTGGGGCGAACCAGGATGGGTTACCAAGGCGTTTTCCATCAGCCAGGAACACGGCCTGAGTGCGCGCTATCGCTGGTATAAAGAAACGCTGGACGCTGCTTATGCAGTGTACGGCCTGAAATTCGATTACATCAGTGCAGATCAAAATGAAACGGATACGCCGGATGAGGCGTGGATTCTTTACCTGCGTTATCGCCTGGATCATGAAACCAATGCGCCATATGATTACAGCAAAATCAAGATCATTGCTTCAGACGAAGTTGGTACACGCAACATTGCGGAGCAAATGGTGGATAACAGTGCGCTGCGAAATGCAGTTGATGTAATCGGACTGCACTATACTACATATGGTGATTCCTACACCAATTTGTTAAACGAAGCATACGGAAAAGAAATCTGGTACAGCGAAGGCATTGCCCCCTGCAACGTACCGGAGCTTACCGTTCAGGCAGATGAATCCGGACTGACCGGGAAAAATGGCACCATTGATGTGGCAAACCGGATTATCAACAGCTATTACAACGGTAAAATGGTAATGTACGAGTTCCAGCCGGCCGTTGCCTCCTATTATGATGGCTCCTGCTATTCCCCGAAGCAGCTGATTCGCGCCTGGGAACCGTGGTCTGGTCATTTTGTCATCGATATTGGTTTTTGGATGGCGCTGCATTTCAGCCGCTTTTCGCAGAAGGGCTGGATGTATGTCAACGGTGCCTGCTATGGTGACGGCGATGAAGATCACGCCATTACCAACACCTCACACAATTTCATGACGCTGACAGCGCCGGATCGCTCTGAACTCTCCATGATTTTCACCAACGAAAGTCCGGAAGTACGTACCTATGCTGTACAGGTAAAGGACATGGGATTTGAACCCACCACCTTCAATACCGTTATCACAAGAGGGCCGAACAGCCGTCAGGCATATGATGCGAACTGGTTCCAGACCGGCAAAAAAATACGTGCCAGCCGTAATCATAAGGATGTTTTCCTGATCAAAGTGCCGCCGAAAAGCATTATGACTGTAACCACACTGGATACCAGCTGGGTGAACGGCGTGAATTCCTTCCCTGCGTTACAGCCGCCAAAGGCAGCCCGTCTGCCGTTGCCGTATCATGATGATCTGGATTATACCACTGAGGAAATCCGGGTACGCGGCTGTGCACCCCGGTATATGACCGATCAGGGCGGTGCTTTTGAACTGGTAGAAACAGAGGAAGGCTATGCTATCTGCCAGAAGATCACACCGCAGATTATGCCTACAAACTGGCGCTTCCGCGGAACGCCCCAGCCTCTGACCTGCTTCGGCGATGACAAGTGGCACAGCTACAGCATGGAGGTACAGGTAAAGCTTGCAAACCTGGATGAGCACAACTATGCCGGCATTGGCATCCGGTACAACTCAGCTGTCACCTGTGAATATTCCTCTATGTGCGGCTATTCCGGACGGCTTTATGGAGACGGCAGCTGGAAGCTCATGGACATGGAAAATGTTGCGGCAGAAGGCATTTTACAGCATATCGATCCCAAGCAGTGGAATCGCCTAAAATTGATTATCATCGGAAACTCTATCTTTTTCTTTATTGATGGAAATTTGCTGACAAAATACACCCCACAGAATATGATCAACAGCGGGCGCGCCAGTCTTTGCAGCGAATTTGCATGGAATATGTTCCGGGATATCCGCATTGATCCGATTTCGATTCAGCAGCCCTATGTCCGCCGAATCGACTGCTTCGGTGATGGCGTTTTGTATAACGAAAACTGGGAAATCAACGCAATGGAAAGCTATCAGTTCTACAACCGGACTTCAATGGAAGCAAAGCAGGGCGCTGAGTTTTCCTGCAACTTTGAAGGAACCGGCATTGCTGTAATTGGTACTGCAATTCATGCAGAATTTACAGTTCTGGTAGACGGCCACACGCTGTATGACAATTTCTTTGTTGCAGAATGCCTGCCGCGCCAGGCTTGTCTGGTGATTGATTCCCTTCCGGAAGGCGCCCACAATATGCGCGTCTTTGTCAAAAACGGTTCCTTTAAGCTGGATGTTCTGGAGGTACCGGAAGCATACGCACGCATGACAGATGCATTGACCATTCCGTCCAACATTCGTTCCGAGCTTACTGCATTGCAGCGGCAAAAGCGCATGCAGTCTGCGAAAAAGGAAGAGTTTATGGATGCAGAGGCAATGCTCTGGCACATGGAGCATCCATTTATGGAAGAACCGGAACCGCAAACGGAGGAGATTCCTCTTCCTAAAACAGAACCAGCGGATGAAACCACAGATGCAGCAGAAGAAAAAACAGAAACTGCTGCTAAAAAGGAAGAAGTGTCTGTATCTGAGCCGATACAAACAGACGAAACGGCAGAGGTACAACCGGAAAGCGCAGCACCGGAAGAAGCACAGTCCAGTGCACCGGAATCCACATCAGCAGAAACAGATGCGACTTCTCCGGAAAAGGAAGATCACACATCCAAGGAAGACGAGACGGATGCTGCTCCGGCCGCAGAAACGGCAAATACCGGTGACTCTCCGGAGGACTTGTATGCAGCGTTTGGCGCCGATTTCTTTGGCGATGCGGCACCGCCTGCGCCGGATGAAACCTTTGACTTTTCGCTGGAAGAGATCAACGAGATTTTAGGCACCGGAACGGAAACCCATTATGCTGACAATCCTGCTGAACCCAAAGAATCCTGAGCCACTCTACCGGCAGATTTGCAGCGGCATTCAAAATGAAATTGCTGCCGGGAATTTAAAGCCCCAGGAAAAGCTTCCTTCCCGGCGCGCGCTGGCGGCGCATCTCCAGACCAGCATTATGACAGTGCAGACGGCCTATGAGCAGCTTGTGGCGGAGGGCTATCTCTACACAAAGCCCCGTGCCGGTTATTATGTAGACCCGGATGCTGCCCTTTTATTTCACGGGGAAACGGACGAACTGCTGCCTGACCTGCCAGCTTTCCCACCTAATCCCGGACAACCGGCTGACTGGATTGATTTTTCCACTGCTGGCGTGGACCTAGATCAATTTCCATTTTCCACATGGGCCAGCTTGTCCCGTCAGGTGCTGACCTCGAAGCAGGAAACCCTGTTGCAGGCAACGCCTTCCATGGGGTTATACGATCTCCGCGCTGCAATTGCAGATCATTTGCGTGCATTCCGGGACATTCATGCAGTACCGGAACAAATTCTGATCGGCGCAGGAACTGAATACTTACTGGGAATGCTGGTACAGCTCTTAGGGGCTTCCCGGCGCTATGCCGCCGAGGAACCAGGCTACCCCAAGGGCAAGCAGATTTTACGAAGCAATGGCGCATCTGTAGTGCCTGTTCCTATGGATGCAGATGGTCTGGATCCAGAACGTTTGCTGCGCTCCGGGGCGTCTGTAGCACTGGTAACGCCTTCGCATCAGTTTCCTACCGGAAAGGTTATGCCGCTGCGCAGACGTGCCCGGCTTCTGGAATGGACGAGTCAGGCACCGGACCGATGGCTGATTGAGGATGACTACGACACGGAACTACGCTTTCATGGAAAACCGCTTCCGGCGCTGTTTAGTCTGGATCGCAATGCCCATGTGATTTATCTGAATACGTTTGCGCGCACACTGGCGCCCTCTCTCCGGATTGGATATGTTGTCCTTCCGCCGACACTGGCAAAACGGTTTCAAAAGGAGTTTTCCTTTTACTCGTGCAGTGTCCCCAGCTTCGAGCAATATACCCTGGTGCAGTTTCTGAAAAAAGGTTGTCTGGAACGGCACCTGCACCGAATGAAGCGCACTTATCAGGAACGCCAGACGCTCTTGACACAGCAGCTGCGTTCCCATCCTTTTGCAACGCATCTGACAATTTTGGGAGAAGAAGCCGGACTGCATTTACTGCTTCAGGTCGATCTCCCCTGCACAGAAAGCACATTGGTTCATGAGGCAGAAAATGCGCATGTTTCCGTCTATGCACTTTCCGCATATTGTGAGATTCCGAATCAAAAATCAGAGCGGCTCCCGTGCATTGTCATGGGCTATGCTTGTTTGTCACCGGATGAAATCAAAGCCGGTACCAAACGGCTCCTGGATGCATGGCAGCGCTTATCGGAAACTCTTACTTAAGATAAAAAACGGGTACAGAAATTCTGCACCCGTTTTTCTTATGCTATGCGAGAACTATCGGATTTTTAGCATCCACAGCCGCCGCAGCCATTGTTGCAGCCACCGCCGTTGCCGCAACCGCAGCAGCAGAACAGAATAACCAGCAGAATGATAATCCAGCAGCATCCACCATTTCCATCAAAACACATAATACACAATCTCCTTCATGTCAGATTTATTTGAAACAAACTGTTTTTTGTCTGTTTCATACTACATTGTATGCCACAGCTGAAATTGTGTGACTCCTTCGACAAATATTTTAGTTTTTTTGTGGCATACTTGTCTATGGAATCCATTGACAATGCCGGAACATTCTTCCGGTCTTGTCTGATACGAGACATAGAGCACACAGAAAGGGAGATTTCACGAATGCGTTATACAGAGGGTTTTACAGGAAAAGCAATCATTTCAATGAAGGAAGCCATTCACGCCGCAGAAGAATTCGGGCACACCTATATTGGCAGTGAGCACCTGCTGCTGGGCCTGATGGAAGAGGGCACCAACGCTGCCGCCAGTGCGCTGGCTGCGCAGCAAGTGACCTCAGAGCGCCTGCGGCAAGCGGTAACGGATCTGGTCGGGCGCGGCGTTCCGGCACAAGTCCGGGAGGACTGCCTCACACCATCCCTTGTGGCAATATTAGAGGATGCCAAGGAGCGCGCCAGAGACAGTGAAAAGGCGCTGGCCGGAACGGAACATCTTCTGCTCTCCATGATTCATGCCCCCTGCTGCAGCGCCGTTGCCATTTTGAAAAAGTTAGGGGTCAGCCTGAACCAATTGTGCATGCTGTGCAGCAATGACAGCGCATATGGGGTGCGTATGGAGCGGCAACAGCCGGATACGATTTCACGGAAAACATGCCCTTCCCTGTTTCAATACGGCAAGCGCATGACAGATCCGTCCCGCCCCCACGCTTACGATCCGCTGATCGGACGGGAAAAGGAATTGCAGCAGATTATCCGCATCCTGTCTCGCAGAACCAAGAACAATCCCTGCTTAATCGGAGAAGCCGGCGTGGGGAAAACTGCAATTGTAGAAGGCATTGCCAGAAAAATCATGGAAGGCGATGTCCCGGAATCTATGCAAAACATGCAGCTGTTTGCTTTAGATTTGCCGGCGCTGCTTTCTGGCGCTAAATACCGGGGCGACTTTGAGGAGCGGTTGAAAAATTGTCTCACAGAAGCGGCAGATCATGGAAATATCATTCTCTTTATCGATGAGCTGCACACAATTGTGGGAGCAGGTGCCGCGGAAGGTGCCATTGACGCTGCAAATATGCTAAAGCCACAGCTGGCTCGAGGTGAGATTCGTCTTATCGGCGCCACAACTCCTGACGAGTTCCGCAACTCGATTGGAAAAGACAGCGCACTGGAACGCCGCTTTCAGCCTGTCATAGTGGCAGAGCCTACTCCGATGCAGTGCTACACCATGTTGCAAGGATTGAAAGACACCTATGCCAAATTTCACCGAGTTCTCATCTCGGACAGTGTCTTGAAAAATACCATTGCCTATGCAGACCGTTATCTGCACGACCGGTTTCTGCCGGATAAAGCCATTGATTTATTGGATGAAGCTTGCTCGCGCGCACGAATCCGGTGGGAGCGTTCCGACGCTCTGCAAGAAAGCCCCGCCTGCGTCTCCGAAGAAGATATCGCGGCCATTATTGCGGGCAGAACGGGCATTCCCACAGAAAAAATCACCGCAGCGCAGCGGCAGAAACTGCTGACACTCGGTGAAACATTAAAAGCAAAGATTGTGGGACACGATGCCATTATCGATCAGCTAACAGCCGCATTGTTCCGTTCCAGTACAGGACTTTCCGATCACAAGCGTCCTATTGGAACCTTTCTCTTTGCCGGCCCTACTGGTGTGGGAAAAACTGCAATGGCGACCGCTCTGGCGGAACATCTGTTTGATGCGAAAGAGAATCTGATCCGAATCGATATGTCCGAAATGATGGAAAAGCATGCCGTATCCAAACTGATTGGCGCTCCTCCGGGATATGTGGGCTTTGAGGAGGGTGGCATTCTCTGCGAGCGGGTGCGCCGCCATCCATACTGCGTCATTCTATTTGATGAAATTGAAAAAGCACATCCGGATGTCTGCAACATTCTGCTACAAATTATGGAAGACGGTGTACTCACTGATTCCTGCGGCAGAACCACGAACTTTTGTCACGCGCTCCTGATTCTCACCTCCAATTTGGGCGGCGAGGCCATGCGTACCGGAGAACAACTGGGATTTTTGACATCGCCCCAAAGCGGCATTAACGCCAGTGCGCAGGACACACTGCGTCGACACTTCTCCCCGGAATTTTTAGGACGGCTGGATGATACTTTGTGGTTTCAGCCGTTGGAGACAAAGAGTCTGGAGACAATCGCGGCACAGCTGCTGCAAGGATTGCAAAAGCGGCTGGCCAGCATGAAAATATCCATGGAATTTACGCCGGAGGCTGTGCATCTTCTGGCAAACGCGCCGCGCACGGCGCAATACGGCGCACGCCCAATGAAGCACTATCTGGCACAGATGGTGGAAACCTCTCTTGCCGGAAAAATTTTGCGGCAGGAAATCCAGCCAGGAGATCATTTCGATTTGACCGTACGGGAAAATGCGTTTCAGTTTTATCGGAAAACAGCAGCAGGAAAATGCTGACAAAACGGCATCTGGTTGCCCTATGAAAAAAGGCACAGTTGGTATAAATCAACTGTGCCTTTTCTATCTTCTTCATTAGAATCATCTATACTGTCGGTCATTTCGCAGTTAAGAAGCAAGGGAGAAAATTTCATTCAGATAATGAATTCCCGTTTCCGTCTGAAAAATCTTATCCCGGAAGGATTTAATGCTCCGCTTCGGGAGACCATCCTCATAGGCATTCACAATGAAATCTGCTTCCACCAGAATTTGCAAGTCAACATCATCAATTGTATCATAAGAATGATGATGCGCCACCAGTTCACAAACGCGGTTGGTAACCGCCGGTGAAAATTCCAATGCCATTAACATTGCCCGCGCAATCGGCGGCCCTTCCAGTTCCTGATATTCCCCTGCTGCGGAATGATACTTTTTTTCAGCTGCATGAATCCCGATATCATGCACCAATGCGGCTGCTTCAATGATTTCCCGTTGTTTGGATCCGATTTGCTCTTCTTCTGCAATCATCTTTGCAAAAGCATACACCTTCATAAAATGCTGCACACGCTTCGGATCACCGCTGTACAATGTTACCATTGCCATCGTCAATTGACTCATGGATGCCATATCTGCCGCTCCTTTCGTCATATGATTCCTGTTGTACAGAACAAGCCTTTCTTAGAGCTGATCTGCAATATCATAAATGAGACGTTCTGTCTTTTCCCAGCCGAGGCACGGGTCAGTGATGGACTTGCCATAGCAACCATCGCCGATTTTCTGTGCGCCGTCTTCCAGATAGCTTTCTACCATAAAGCCCTTTACCAGTGACTGAATATCGTTACTGTGGCGGCAGCTATGCAGTACCTCATTGCAGATACGAACCTGTTCCAGATACTTCTTTCCGGAGTTTGCGTGGTTTGCATCGACAATAACAGCCGGGTTTTTCAGATTCTTCTTTGCGTACAGGCCACAAAGTGTCATCAGATCTTCATAGTGATAATTCGGAATGGTACGTCCCAGCGGATCCACTGCGCCGCGGAGAATTGCGTGAGACAGCGGATTTCCGGCAGACTTTACTTCCCAGCCGCGGTACAGGAAAACATGAGAAGCCTGTGCTGCTACCAGAGAGTTCATCATAACGGCCAGATCGCCGCCGGTGGGATTTTTCATACCAACCGGAATATCCAGACCGCTGGCAGTCAGACGGTGCTGCTGGTTTTCAACAGAGCGCGCACCAACTGCGACATAAGACAGCAGGTCGGACAAATAACGGTGATTTTCCGGATAGAGCATTTCATCAGCACAGGTGAGACCTGTCTGCTCAATGGCACGGGTGTGCATTTCCCGAATAGCAATCAGGCCTTGCAGCATATCCTCTGCCTTTTCCGGATCCGGCTGATGTACCATGCCTTTATAGCCTTCGCCTGTAGTACGGGGCTTGTTGGTATAGATCCGGGGAATAATAATGATCTTGTCCTTTACTTCATCCTGCATTTTTGCAAGCCGACCGGTATACTCCAGAACCGCATCTTCCCGGTCTGCGGAGCAAGGACCAATGATCAAGAGCTTTTTATCGGATTCACCTGTGAAAACTTTTTGGATTTCCGCGTCACGCTTCTGCTTAATTGCAACCAGCTTTTCGGACAGTGAAAACTGTGCTTTCAGATCCTTCGGAATCGGAAGCTTGCGGATAAATTCCATATTCATAATGTGATAATCCCTTCTTTCTATGATTACCTTCTTAGTATACTATATTTCAGCAAAAAAAGCAAGTTAGTTTCAGAAAATCATGAAAAGTTTACCGGTGTTGCAACCGGAACTGTTTCCGTGCCTGGATCAGGAGCAGTATCAGAAGTTCCAGTCTGTTTCTCAGACTCTGTTTCGCTGGGCGTGATCAGCTGTACAGAGAGTGCACCCTGTGCAGAATATACCGCAAAGAGCACCTGCTGCGCCGGCAGAAGCAAAGCACGGTCAATATCTTCCGGCGATACACCCAGTTCCTTCCAGGAATAAAGCAAAATCGGCTTGGTGTTTTTATCTGCAACCTGATAGATGCCCAGTGTGTCCCAAAAGCAGTAACAAACCTCTTTTTCAGCGCTTTCCGCCAGCATCGTTTTTTCCGTCATTTGTGGCGCAGCTGTGATCGGTGTTCTCCACAGCGCCCCATCTGTTACGATTACATGGGAGAGGCACATGGCATTATCTGCCTGCTTTTCCCAAAGCAGCATGCCGGATTCGCCGCTGCATACCCACTGATACACCGGTGTCAGCTGCAAGGTATTCTCGTTTACCCCCTGCACAGCACATAAATTTCCATTTCCATCCAGCGCCATCAAGTAATCTTTTTCATCCACCGTTGCAGTCAGATACACACGGTCTGAGGCATCACTCCGCACGCTGGTGTAGACCAGTGTCTGCTTGGTGCTTTCATCCATATCCAGCAGCGCAGAAAGCCCCATTTTTCGGGAAACAGTGCCATCCGCATTGTACCAAACCAAACGATACTGCGTACTATAGTTTTCGTAATAGCTTTCCCAGTCAAATTCGTTAGGATCAAAGTCCGGATCATCATAGGGAACTGCGGTGCTGTTTTCACAGATCAGGCCGCAGATTGTTCCGTCAGATAAAATGGTAAAGTCCACCATACCCTGCATATTTTCTGCCGCATCTCCGGAAAACAGCTGAGAAAACTGCGGTTCCGGCTGCACTGCTGCACGGAACAGCACACTTTTTGTCAGTTCATTCTCATTTTGATACTGTCCCAGCAGATAAACACAGCCGTCATAATACCGAATCACCTGAACAGAACCAAGTTCCTCTGGCAGTTTCCATTGCGTCACTTTTCCCTGAAATGCAGGTAGATCGGCTTCCTCCTGGGGCTTGGTATCATTCTCTGAAACCGCTTCTGACTCGTCTGAATCCGCAGAAGTAATCAGCGGCGGCAATTCCGTGGCTGCCTGTTTGGATGTATTGGAGTGATCCGCACCGGTGCAGCCTGTTACACAGAGCACCGCACCCAGTACCAATGTACAAACACGGCAATTCCGATTCCCGTACATTTCTCACTGTCCTCCATTCGTCAAAAATCTTTGTTTTATTATAATACGATTTTGTCAAAAAGTCAAGACAATCCTGCACAAAGATGGCGCAGGAGAAGTCCTATCTGATTTTTCAGCACATTGCACAGAAATTTTGCAGAAACAGGACGATACAGCAGCGATTCTATCAGGTATTTCTGCCGGATTGCGCTGCCATAATGGCCTCTTGCAGGTGCTTTGGAATTTCCCGGTTTTCGATACACAGGCTGTTTCTGATTCCGGTTCCAGGCAGAATCTCCGGTTTGATCTGCGGCCCATGAAAATCCGAGCCGCAGGTGACCAGAAGATGATGTTTTTCCGCCAGCTGCAAATAGAACCTGGTCTGTTCCGGGGTATGCCGGCTGTAGTAAGCTTCGATTCCCTGCAATCCCTGTGCACACAACTTTCCAACCAGCGCATCCAGTTCCGCATTTTCCAGTCGCAGCTGATGTGGATGCGCCAGAACTGCAACACCGCCAGCCTGCCGAATGACTGCAATGCCCTCTTCCGGTGTTGGCTTTGGCCGTTCTACATGCGCATAAAATTCCGGTGTGGTCAGATAGCGATCGAACGCATCCTGAATGGAACTGGCGTAGCCTTTTTCCACCAGCGCCCTTGCAAAATGCGGTCTTCCGGAGGTCTTGCCGTGGTTATACTGCCGTACCTCTTCCAGCGTAACCGGTGCGCCGCATTTTTCCAAATATGCCAGCAGGCGTGTACTCCGCTCCTGTCGTTCCTTAGCGTGATCTTGGCAAAAACGGTGCAGCGCCTGATTCGTCCGGTCTATCCCATATCCTAAAATATGCAGCTCTGTACGGTTCTGTACACTGATTTCTATCCCGGGGAAAAATTGCAGGCCGAGTTCCCGTGCCGCAGTTTCGGCCTCTCCCAGACCGGAAACCGTATCATGATCTGTAATTGCCGCTACAGTGACTCCGGATTGTTTGGCCAGCTGCAATGTTTCCGCAGGAGCATACTGTCCGTCTGAATACGTTGTATGGATATGTAAATCTATCATTTCCGCACATCTCCGTTTTCTGTTTGTTCTTGGTTTTTTCAGTTTTTCAAATCGGTCAGAAGATTTTGAAATACCTTTTGCCGGCCGTATGTATCTGCATCACACAGAACAAGAATCTGACTGTATTCGGATACATCAGTTAATTCCGGCACACTGTGCTTTAGCTTTGTAACATCCAAAATGCAGATCTCGCTGTAATGCTGCATCAGAAACGGCACCATGCAGTCGGCATAGGAATCCTTTAGCAGCAGCAACTTTTTCTGATTTTCCACATTCGTTTTTAAGCTCATCTTTTCGCAGTCCTCCCCTAAGTAGAACGAATACGGATCCGAGGAATCCTCCCAGGTATACATCTGCCGTTCTTCCGTGGTACCATCACTGTTGTATGCTGTCAGAGATGTCACTTCTGCACCGGAGCTGCATTGATAAATTTCCAGAATATCTGGCGTGACTTTTTGGTAAAGGCAGGCATCATAGAGACTGCCGCGATAGCTTTTTGCATGGGTTACGGAATATTGATCATAGGAAATCGGCGCAAATCCCATTTTTCGAATCATGTTTCGATAGACGCAATAAGCACCATATCCCGTCCATCTGGGATCGGTTCGGTTATAAATATAATCATCTGTCCCGGTAAATAACACATGGTAAATATCAATTTTTCGCACAGCGGAATTGATATTTCCATAAAACGTATCAATCTCCGGAAGCTGTGACGGATAAGAAATGCCTTCCAGCAAATCCGCGGCGTAAAACTCCCCGGCAGAAGGCACCGCCGCAACCATCATGGGGATTTGATAGGTTGCATAAAACAGATTCAACTGGGATGCTGTTTCCGACAGCGCGTCCTCATCTAAAGATTCCGGCCGTTCCAGGAGACGATCATTTGCCAGATACACGTCCCCCACCTGCTTTCCGCCTGCCGCCGAAATGCTGTCTGTTACTGCACTGACCAAGAAATCCCGAAAAGGCATCTGCGCCGATAAGTTTCGGTCGATCTTTTCCCGAAAAGCCGGAACGCACATATCTGAATCAATGGCACTGAACAGCCGATTGTCTGGTGTACCCAAGCAAGTGCCGGCAATTGCCGCTGCGCCGATCACAGGAAACACAATCCAGAAAACTCGTCCCATCCAGCGAAACGCAATTTCTTTTTGTTCCTGTACAGTACGTTTTTTCCAGCGGTGCTGTCGTTTCATTTTCATCTTTTTTCACCGTCCTTATAGCAGCAGATCTGCTGTTGTACTTCCATTTCCTGTAACCAGCACTGCCGTGCACACAAGGAGCAGCAGCGCACCGGCAAGCAGCATTCCCGGCAGACGAATCCAGCGGAACCATTTTTGCTTCTCTGCCTGTCGCAGCAGTGTATGCAGGTTTCCGGTTGCAGCGTATACTCCCACCAGCAACACAAGAATATACCCTTTCAACAAAAGGAAATCCGCTTCTTTTGGCGTAAATTCGGTGATTTGAAACAGCTTCTTCCAACACAGCAGCACATGCGGCATATCCGGAAGCACAAACAGCACCATAGAAACGCAAAGCAAAAATAAGGTGCCTGCATAGCGAAATCCCCGATATCGGTTTTTATTTCCGAAGAGATATTCCAGACCGATACACAGGCCTATTCCCATGCCCCACAGCATGGTAGTCAGGCGAAATCCATACCAAAGTCCCACGCATCCCCACGTGATGACCACAGCAAATACATGGAAAAAACGGTTTCTTCCATGAAAGTGTGTGCCGACATAATGTGAAAACCACTGTACCACTGTCCGGTTCCACTGTTCAGCAAACAGCGCAATGCCCGGATAAAACATGGTTTTTCCGTAACTTTCCGGAAGCTTTACCCCATAGCAAAGCGCCGTTCCGATTGCCATATCCGCATAACCGGACAGGGAAAAATACAGAGACAAAAATTTTGCAAAAATCCCGATCCAGTAAATCCACGCAGAGTACAAAGCGGTATCTGCCAGCATAACCGTGTCAAAAATCTGTACCAGCCAGTTTGCCAGAATCAATTTTTTTGCAAGTCCCAACAACACGCGGAAGAATCCCGCACCGATCTGGGAGAGCGAAAACGAAGGGACGCAGAGTGTTTTTTCTACTGTGCTGTATTGCACCACCGGCCCCATAATCAGACGCGGATAAAACAACAGAAAAAGGGAAAGCCTTTGCCAGTTGTGTTCCGCATGGCATTTTCCCCGGTGCACATCCACCAGGTAGCCAATACTTTGCAGAACAAAAAAAGCAAAGCCAAACGGGAAAAAATCCGCGCCGTGAATCCAGTTCACCTTCCAGGACTGCATCCAGTCGCTGCGGAGCAAAATGAGTGCAGCAAATTCAAACATAACTGCCGCGCCCAAAAGCAGTGCCGAGCGGGAATGGGACGCACGGATTTTTTCCAGCAATAAACCAGCGCCAAAGGTTCCAGCCGTCAGAAGCAGCAGGACACCAGCAGAGAAGATTCCGCCGGACAAAATGAAAATCGCACTGATTATCAGCATGGTCATGGGCTTCCAGTGTTTTGGCACAGCGTGATAAACTGCTAAACTAATTGGAAAGAAGAAATATAAAAAGGAAAAGGAAGCAAACTGCATTGCCTATCACTCCTGTTATTCTGCGCCGGATGAAAGTTCATCCAGAATGCGGCACAATTCGGTTTTTGTCATCATGGTGTTCAGCACCTCCAAAAGCGAGGCTGTGGACAATAAATCCGGTAAATGCAGCCTTTTTTGGAGTGCCTTTCGCTTTGATTTACTGTCTGCACCGCCGGATAGCCCAAGTTCGTACAAATCATACCTGGTAATGGGATCTGTTTTCTCCGGAATTTCGTCGGTGAGAACGCCGGCTTTTTCAAAAGCTGCAAGCAATGCATTCTTATCAATGCCTTCTACGCCTAATTTTCCCTCCGCAGACGGCTTTAGCTTGCGCCGTTCTTTTCCGTAAATATCCGGAATGTAAACATGAAACAGCTTTCCGTCATGAACGGCGCCCTTCAGATAATTCCGGATGCGAAATCCAGCAGTGTCTGAATCAGTCAGAATGATAATTCCCGTTGTTTTGGCATAATATCGAATCAAGGCCATTTTCTCTGCATCATGAAAAATGTGAAATCCATTTGTAGTCAAAATCACAGCATCCAGCAGTGAAGACAGTTTGATTTTGTCATATTTTCCTTCTACAATGATTGCCTGTGCAACATGAATCATATTAACCTCCTGCGACTGCAAGCATCTGCACAATAGCAGATTCCAGCATGGTTCGTTCGTCTCCTGCCGTGGAGTTCAGCCTTAGTTCCAGGTCGCGCAGAATTCGGATGCAGGCACGCAGGCGCTCCGGCGGAATCCGGCGGCAGTCCCGGAATGCATTCTGCACCATAAAATCAAACCGATACCCGAAATCCTCTTTCATATCCCCCGGCTGTTTTCCGGCGCGCATGGCAGCGGCGGCCCGGTACAAATCCAAAAAGGCAGAGGCAATGGCATGCACAATAAAGGTGCGGTTGGTGCGCATGGCATAGAGCTTGTCCAGCTCTTCCATTGCAGTCCGCGGCCGCTGAGAAACCACCGCTTTTGCCAGCTGAAAGGTCGTGGTTTCCAGCTGCGGCGAGGTCATTTCCTGCACCAGCTTCCGGCTGATGGTTCCGCCCTTGTCCGCGTATGCGCAAAGCTTTTCCAGTTCACTGCGCAAAATCAGCGTATTCCCCATGCAAAGCTTTACCAGTTCCTCTGCACTGTCCGGCGGTAATATACAGCCCCGCTTTTCGGCCAGTCCGGACAGTTCCCTTGCCAGAACAGCCGGTGTCCGCTGAACTGCCTCGCAGACAACGCCGTATTTGGCAATGCAGTCTATGAGCTTCTTATTCTTTCCCTGGGGTGTTTTTTTCCCGGCCTTGGGGTCAAAGCCGGTTACATCAAATACCAAAATGGTGGCATCTCCGATTTCCGGCAGCAGTTCCAGAAGCTGTTTCAGCTGATCTTCCCGCAGACGGTTTGCATCCAGATCATGCACCTGAATGCAGTTATAGTTGGAGAACATAGAAAACTGACGCGATGCATCTACCAATTCTTTGATTTCCAGCTTCTGGCCGTCAAACTGCGTCAGAGACAGTTCCAGGTTGCCGCCGGTTGCCTTTTTGAAAAGCGCCGCAGTCAGCTGCTGTACCTGCACCAGATCTGCGCCGTAAATATAGTACAGCCGTTCAAATGCACCCTTTCGAATCTGCCCATGCAGCTGCTTGGGATCACATGTTGCCATTTTTTAGTCCTCCTTCACTCTCAGACGGCTCTGTTTCCGTAGATAACTGCCTTGTTTGCGTGAACGTGCGCTAGTATAATACAATAGTTTGCATTGTCCAGGTGCCGTCCGGGGAAACAATAAGCTCCATCGGCTGCGTTTTTTGATACAGATTTTCCGGAACATCATCCGGGTTGCCGTTCCAGCTGGTTCCCAGAACAACATCCCACTGTTCCTGCGGCAAGTTTTCCAGCTTTGTTCCAATGCAGAAGTGCAAATTACCATAGGTGATTTCTGCAATTCCATCCGCAACGGTAATCTGATACAGAGAATCTGCAATCACCGCTGCATCCAGATTCTGCGGCTTTGTTCTCAGAAAGGTGCTGTCAGACGGCACCCAACACGCAGCCGGAACCACCGTTTCTGCGGCTGGAATCGATTCCAGCGCCGCAGCATATGCCACGCGCATTTGCGGTGCGCGTTTTGTCAAGATGACGCTTTGCAGCTGCCGAATGCCATGCCTGGTCAAATATGCAGCCGCCATCTCCGGATTTCGGTGATTGCCGGTGAGATCGATAAGATCGGTTTTCCCCTGATAGGAAATCAACAGTGTCATCTCCTGTTCTTGTCCCAAAACAGCGATGATAAACTTATTGTTTCTGCCAACGGTATAGACAGCTTCTCCCGCAGAAAGCAGGAAAAATGATGCGGCAAGCGAAAGCGCCACAAAAGAACGGCGACGTTTCGCCCAGAATACAAAGCAGACCAGCGCCAGCAAAACCGCGGCAAGCAGCGGAAGTAAATCCCACCCTACCGGGAATGCAAGTGGAAAAATTCTCTGTAAGCCATGTGCCAAAAGTGACCAGCAATCATACAGGATTTTCAAGAGAAAGCAAATCGGCTTTGCAGCAATTCCAATGCCGCCGGTCATAAAAATGCAGAAGGCAAAGAGCAGCATCAGAGAACAGAGCGGCAGCAGAAATAAATTCGCCACCGGAGAAGAAACCGAAACTTCCCGAAAATACAGCAGTGTCACCGGAAAAATTGCAGCCGAAACACAACACATGGACAAAAACTGCTTACCCAGTTTGGAACATGCTTTTTTCCGGGACAGGCGTGCCGTCATCCACGGCGCAAAAACGCCGATGCCGAAGGTTCCTGTAAGAGACAGCAAAAAGGACGCATCCTGCATGCGGTACGGATTGAAAAGGGTCATAAGAATTCCGGCGATGCATAGAGAATTCAAGGTATCCGCCCTTCGGAAAAAGAGCGGGCCGCTCAGTACCAGCAGATACATCAGTCCGGCTCTGAGAATGGAAACCGGTGTTTCTACCAATACGGCATAAAAAAGAATCCAGGCAAAGGCACCCAAAAAGGCCAGCCGCCGATCCAGTCGAATCCGTTTGCTCAAAGCCATCCATACGGAAAGCAGCAAGACCAGATGCATTCCGGAAACAGAAGCGACATGGCGCATGCCTTGCTGTGTCAGCAGTGCGTTTGTTTCAGAAGAAATCGTAGACTTCGTTCCCAGCAGCATTGCACTGACTAGTCCGCCGGCTTCTGTTCCGGCTAAAGTACAGATTCTGGCAGAGATTTTAGCGCGGTACTGCCGTAGCATGCGGACAGTTTTGGCATGATCTGTGGGCACACAGCGCACATAAGCATCCGCAGACGCTTCCAGGAAAATGCCCTTTGCCTGATAGTATGCGGTTCCGTTCCAGAGTGCATTTCCGGACGGTGCCGAAAAGCCGCCTGCAATTTCCAACGTGTCTCCATAATCTGCGCCCAGATCATCTGTGTACACCAGCAGCTTTCCAGATGTACCATCTCCGAAGCTGCCCTTTACCTGATAGGATGCCTTGTCCCCATCATACGCTGTACACGAAATCACTTTTCCGGAAAATGTCCCATAGGTGCCATCGTGCGCCAGAATCGGTTTCATCACAACGCCGCGATAGAGCAGAACAGAACCAAACGCCAGGCACACAGAAACCAGGATACACAGCAGCTGTGCCGTTGAGATTCTCCTGAATAAACGGAATGCTCCCAGCAGCATAAACACTGCCGGAAGCAAACACATCGACACGGAAATCCGGCATGCAGTGGTGAGGTACAATGTCAAAAGCCATGGGACACCAATCCATACCATTTTCCGTTTCATCTTTGCCCTGTCCTCAATCTTTGAAGAACAGCGGCAACTGTTCCAGATAAATGATATCTTTTCGATCTGCTGCGTCCCCTTCTGCAAGAGGTGCAGCGTTTCCGACAATTTCTCCGCCGGCAGCAGTTACAAGCTGCTGCAAGGCACGGAGAGAATCTCCGGTACTGATTACATCGTCTACAATCAGTACACGCTTGCCCTTCATCCAGGCAGCCTTGTCTCCGTCCAGATACAATGTCTGAACCGCAGCGGTTGTAATGGACTTCACCTGAACGGAAAGAACATCGGTCATATATGCTTTTACCGATTTCCGTGCAACAATATAGGGCACATTCATCTGACGGGACATGGCATAAGCCAGGGGGATTCCCTTTGACTCAGCCGTCAGAATGTAATCACATTCCGGCACGCGCTTGGCCAGCTCTGCGGCACACGCTTCCGTAAGCTCCACATCCGAAAAAAGAATGAAGGCTGCAATATCCAGCTTATCGCTGACGGAGCAAATTTTCAGTTCTCTTGTCAGACCGGCAATGTGCAAAGTATAGTATGCTGCCATTGACAGGCCCTCCTTATTCTTCCACCGGCTGTACAGCGTCTGCGCCCCAGCCCATTTTCACGCCGGCAAGCATATGAAAATGCAGATGGAATACAGTCTGTCCGGCATTTTCGCCGCAGTTTGTCACAATGCGGTAGCCGTCTGTAATGCCCTCTTTTTCTGCAATTTTTGCAGCAACTTCATAGATATGGCCCACCACTGCGGAATTCTCCGGTGTAATCTTCGCTGCACAGCAAATGTGCTGCTTCGGAATCAGCAGGTAATGAATCGGGGTAATGGGATTGATATCTTTGAACACATAAACTGCGTCATCTTCATAAACCTTTGTGCTGGGAATTTCTCCGGCAACAATCTTACAAAACAGGCAATCTTCCATGTTGATTAGTCCTCCTTCAGGAATTCAGCAGCAATGCCGTCCAATGCAATCAATGCTTCGTCTACCATGTAGGTCTTTCCGATTCCGGCCATTGCGCTGTCCGGCTTGCCGCCGCCCTTGCCGCCGGTTACGGCTGCTACGCGCTGTACAATCTTTCCGGCATGTGCGCCCTTCTTTCTGGCATCAGCAGAGCAAGCGCAAACCAAATTGCCCTTCTCGCCGTTTACACTTGCCAGAACAGCAACTACCGGTTCCTTCATATCCTTAATGGTATCGCCCATTTTCCGCAGTACCTGCGGTGTGGTGCCGCTGAGCATTGCAGAAACGACCTTTACGCCGTTAATTTCCTTCGCATTGTCGAAGATCGCAGCCATCTGGGCATCGGAAATCTTCTGATTCAGGGATTCAATCTGACGATCCTTTTCCTTGTTCTCTGCTACCAAGGATGCGCAATGTGCTGCCAGATCTGTGGTATTGCTCAGTTTCATTGCCTTTGCAGCAGAAGCCATTGTCATCTCATAGGAATCCAGCAGTTCCAGAACGCCTGTGCCAGTCACAGCTTCAATACGGCGCACGCCGGAAGCAACAGAGCTTTCGGACAGAATCCGGAACAGTCCCAGCTTTGCGGTATTGTCTGCATGGGTACCGCCGCAGAATTCCACGGAATAATCGCCTACGGTAACAACTCGGACGATATCGCCGTACTTTTCGCCAAACAGTGCCATTGCGCCCAGCTTTCTGGCCTCTGCAATGGGCAGTTCCTGTGTGACAACCGGAATCGCTTCCAGAATCTTTTCGTTGACCAGTGCTTCTACCTTCTTGATTTCCTCCTGTGTCATTGCGGCAAAGTGAGAGAAGTCAAACCGGCAGCGGCTGTCTGTTACCAGCTGACCTGCCTGGTGCACGTGATCTCCCAGAACAGTACGCAGCGCAGCCTGAAGCAGGTGGGCAGCGGTGTGGTTCCGCATGGTCTTTGCACGCTTTTCGGTATCAATTTTTGCAGATACAGTGTCGCCTACATGCAGTTCACCCTCTGTCATAGCGCCCAGGTGCAGATAGTGGCCGTTTTCTGTCTTGCTAGTGGTTTCTACTGTAAAGGTGCTGTCCGGTGTGGTGATGGAACCGGAATCACCGATCTGTCCGCCGCTTTCTGCGTAGAACGGTGTCTTATCCAGAACAACCACAGCCGGCTCGCCTTCCGCAGCCACTTCTGTTGCAACGCCGTCCCGGAAGATTGCAATAACCTTTGCATCTTCTTCGGCAGCGTGGGTATAGCCGGTAAATACAGTTGCCGGTGCATCCATCTGGAGTCCACCCTCTGCCCAGGAAGAACCCGCCTTATTGTGATAGTCCTCCCGTGCTCTGCTGCGCTGTTCTTCTACCAACTCTGCAAAACGTGCGCGGTCTATAGATACGCCCTGTTCTGCTGCAATTTCCTCCGTCAGGTCGATTGGGAAGCCATACGTATCAGACAGCTTGAATGCATCCTCGCCGGAAACTGTATTCTTGCCTTCTGCCTTCAGCTGTTCCAGAATACCGGAGAGCAGATCGAAGCCCTTGTCAATGGTTTTGGCAAAGGTCTTTTCTTCTTCTTCCACAATTTTGCGAATATAGGCCTTTTTCTCTTCCAGTTCCGGATAAGCGGATGCATTTTCGTGAATTACAGTTTCAACAACTTCATACAGGAACGGCTTTTCGATGCCGATCAGACGGCCGTATCTTGCCGCACGGCGCAGCAGACGGCGCAGTACATAACCGCGGCCTGCATTCGACGGCATAACACCGTCCCCGATCATGAAAGTAGTGCTGCGGATATGGTCTGTGATGACGCGCAGTGCCACATCCACCTTTTCATCCTGATTATAAGTCACATTTGCAATCCGGCAGACATGCTTCATAATATTCTGCACGGTGTCTACCTCGAACAGGTTGTCTACACCCTGCATGACACATGCCAGACGTTCCAGACCCATACCGGTATCAATATTCTTGTGTTCCATTTCCGTGTAATGGCCGTTGCCGTCGCTGTCAAACTGGCTGAATACCAAGTTCCAGACTTCAACATAACGGTCGCAGTCACAGCCTACATGGCAATCCGGCTTTCCGCATCCCTTTTCCGGACCGCGGTCAAAGTAAATCTCAGAACACGGGCCGCACGGACCAGAGCCATGCTCCCAGAAGTTGTCTTCTCTGCCCAGACGAACCATGTGATCTTCTGCAACGCCGATCTGCTTCGTCCACATGCCATAGGCTTCATCGTCATTTTCAAAGACAGAGACGTACAGCTTATCTGCCGGCATTTCCAATACCTTGGTAAAGAATTCCCATGCCCAGGTAATGGCTTCAATTTTAAAGTAATCGCCGAAGGAGAAATTTCCCAGCATTTCAAAATAAGTGCCGTGCCGTGCCGTCTGGCCAACGCGCTCAATATCCGGCGTACGGATGCACTTCTGGCAGGTAGTCACGCGAGTGTTCGGCGGGACAGCCTGTCCCAGAAAATACTTTTTCAGCGGTGCCATACCGGAATTGATCAGCAGAAGGCTCTTATCCCCCTGCGGAACCAGTGAAAAGCTGGGGAGACGAGTGTGTCCCTTGCTTTCAAAAAACGACAGATATTTTTCTCTTAATTCATTTACGCCTTGCCACTTCATTGGTTTTTCAAACTCCTTTTTGATGAGACTGCCTGAAATCAGACAGCCATTAAAATAGAAAAAGGCCCTCGCCGCCAAATGGGACGAAGGCCTTCGTGTTACCACCCAAATTCGGAAATATAACAGGCCGCATATCTCTGCCTGCACAGTTTCCCTCTTTCCCTTTAACGCAGGAAATACGTCCCGATTTCTCAGGATGGCTCACGGGTAGCACCTGTCTGCGCGCCGTGGCAGTTTCACCACACCTGCCCTCTCTGTTACAGCCGCTGCACAGTTATTCCGATCATCGCCGTATGTAATATTGACATCCCTTTCAGTATAACAAAAACAATTGGATTTGTCAACTGCTTTTTTCAAAAAAGACGATATCTGTTATGCATTTTCTTTATTTCTGCGTTCCATCAGTGCCTTAATCTTTGCATTCGGATCAATGATGTTGCCGATTGAAACATCATGATTTAATGCAGCAATAAAGTAGGAAATATACTTGGAACAATCTACCTCATGGAACCAGCTGCGGGACAGCAGCTCTTCCGAACGATAGGTCAGGTTTGTGGAGAATACAGCATCAATGTAGCCGTCCTCGCTTGCCTTGTCGAACTTCTCCAGGCCATTGACGAAGAGGCCGTAGGTTGCGTAGCAGAATACCCGGCGTGCCTTCCGCTCTTTCAGCGCATAGGCAATATCCAGCATGGACTCACCGGAAGAAATAATATCATCGGCAATAAATACATCCTTGCCCTCTACGGAATTTCCCAGATACTCATGGGCAACAATCGGGTTATGACCGTTTACCATCTTGGAATAATCCCGGCGCTTATAGAACATACCCATCGGAACGCCCAGCATAGAAGCGTAAAACATATTCCGGTTCAGTGCACCCTCATCCGGACTGATTACCATAAATTCATCCGGTGTTGTTTTCAGATGGGGAATGGTCTGGAACATTGCCTTCAATACTTGATAAGAAGGCATCATATTGTCAAAGCCCATCAGCGGAATAGCATTGTGCACTCTGGGGTCATGTGCGTCTACAGTCAGAATGTTGGCAACGCCCATGCGCTCCAGTTCCTGCAATGCGCAGGCGCAGTCCAGGGATTCCCGGTAATTCCGGCGATGCTGACGACCGCCGTACAGAATCGGCATAATCACATTGATACGGTGTGCCTTACCGCTGACAGCCTGAATAATCCGCTTCAGATCCTGATAGTGGTCATCCGGAGACATAGCGTTTTTCTGATCGTACATCTGATACTGAACGTGATAGTTGCCCACATCTACAATGATGAACAAATCTCTGCCGCGGACAGTAGACTTAATCAGTCCCTTGCCGTCGCCCGAAGAAAACCGCGGGCATTCACTCTCAATCAGAAACGTGTCTACGTCATAGCCGCCTTTGCGTGCCCAGTCTACCAGATAGGCATTGATCTTCTGACCCAGTTCTTCTGCACCGCTCAGCGCAATCAGTCCCAAAGGAGCCACGTTTGTTTCGTGATTAAACAAAATATCGGATGCTGCTACCATAATCATGATACCTCTTTCTATTTTACATCCGGATCCGGCAAGCCATAGGAAAACAACAGCAGAAAAACTGTATCCTTCTCATTGCAGCTGTGCCCAGTCCGGAGTTTTTCACTAAATTACAGCAAATGCAGTTTGTGTGAAACCGCGCCTGCTTTTCCAGAATCCGTCTGCATTAGCCCTTGCAGAACTTTTCAATATAGTGCTCAATATCTGCTGCAATAATTTCTTTTGCAGAATATACATCTTCCACTTCATCTACTGCGGTGGTCTTGTGCTCCAGTTCCTTGTATACCTGGAAAAAGTGCACGATTTCCTCGAAAATATGCCGCGGCAGATCATCGATGTTGTGGTAAGAATTATAGGTCGGATCATTGCATGGAATTGCAACAATTTTATCGTCCCGCTGTCCGTTGTCGATCATATGAATTACGCCAATCGGATAACAGCGTACCAACGTCATCGGGTAGATTTCCTGGGAACAGAGCACCAGAACATCCAGCGGATCTCCGTCATCCGCATAGGTCCGGGGCACAAATCCGTAGTTGGCCGGATAGTGTGTGGATGTATACAGAATCCGATCCATTTCCAGTGCTCCGGTTTCCTTATTCAGTTCGTATTTCACCTTGCTTCCCTTCGGAATTTCAATTACAGCAACAAATTCATCTACCGTAATCCGCTTTGGATTGATGTCATGCCAAATATTCATCCGGTACAAATCTCCTCTCACATAAAAAATACGCAAAAAACAAGATTGTGCCGCGCCGCATTTTACGCATGCGGTACAAGCACTCGTATTTTAAGTATACCATGTTTTCAGAGTTTGTCAATACAAACCAGATGCATTTTTTCAAGTTCCACCTTTTTTCGCCGTTTTCACCGAAAGTCAGCGCAATTTTATCCTCTTTTTTTGCAGAAAAGTCATAGCGTGCACTTGTCAAAAATACAAAAAAATGCTATAATGAAAAGGAAATGAAAGCGTGGTTCACGCTCTGTTTTTATTTGAGAACCTGTCTTCACAAGCGTATACACGTGTCTTTTCGGCAAATTTTGCTGCATACTGCGTGAAAAATACTTGCCGGGCGACAGCCCGCCTGCGCATTTTTGCCTTGTCTGCAACAAAATTATGCTCGAAAATCCACATACATTTCTTATGAAGACAGGTTCTGAAAAAGTGACTCTCATCCTTGTGGGAATCGCTTTTAATGGATTGACACATCCCGCTTTTGTGGAATATAACATAGAGATATCGGCTGTGTTCCGGTATTTACTCAGGAGGAAACTCATGCAAGAATCTGCATTTCAGGCACAGACCCGTTCCTTGCCGGCGGCTGTGCTGGCCGAAGTCCGTAAAGCCGTTATTGGAAAAGACCTGATCCTGACAAAGGTTATGATTGCATTTCTGGCAAACGGACATGTTCTGATGGAAGATATGCCCGGTGTGGGAAAGACCACGCTGGCAACTGCATTTTCCAAAGCGCTGGGACTCAGCTGCCGGCGCATACAATTCACCCCGGATGTACTCCCCTCCGATCTGACGGGCTTTTCTGTTTATGAGAAGGAAACCGGTAAATTTGTATTTCAGCCGGGAGCGTTATTCTGCAACCTGCTCCTGGCAGATGAAATCAACCGGACTTCCAGCAAAACCCAGTCAGCGCTTCTGGAGGCTATGGAAGAGCGGAATGTTACAATCGAGGGCAAAACATATGCGCTGCCGAAGCCCCATCTTGTCATCGCCACACAAAATCCCCTGGGCTGTGTGGGAACCCAGTCTCTCCCGGAATCGCAGCTGGATCGCTTTCTGATGCGGCTCCATATGGGATATCCTACATTGCAGGAAGAGGTCTCCATTCTCCGGGGCAGAGCCAGTCAGAATCCGCTGCATCAGATTCAGCCGGTTATCCACGCCGAACAGCTATTGGCACTCCAGCAAACTGTCTCTTCGGTTTATGTAGACGACCGGATGTATTATTACGCAGCTTCCATTACCAAAGCGACACGGGAGCACCCGAAAGTTGCACTGGGTGCCAGTCCGCGCGGCACGCTGGCGCTGATTGCGGCCGGAAAAGCAATGGCCTTTCTCCGCGGCCGGGACTATCTGCTTCCGGATGATATCGCATCCCTATGCCAGGATGTGTTGGCGCATCGTCTGATTGTCCGGAGCGGCGTGGCTGCGGAACAGGTTCTGGCGGAAATTCTCCATTCTATCCCGGTTCCCACACCGGGCAAACGGTAACGCATTATGTGGCAGGTGAAACTTCTCTATGCCATCTTTGCCGGCATTGCTTTTTTGTTTTCGGTGTTATACCTTCCGAATTTTTCTGTTTATCTGCTGGTGTGCATTTTGCTTTTTCCCATTTTGCTGTGGATTTCTGTGCGCATTTGCAGAACACATATCCAAGTAAAGCTGCTGTTCCCTAACGGTAATCTTTTTCCGCGCAGCAGTTTTACCGGTACAATCATTTTGAAAAATACTTCCTGGATTCCGATTAGCACCGCAGCAGTGTCATTATCCGCCGTACACTCCATTTCCGGAGAAACCATTTCCTTTGAACAGCAGGCGGCCATTCCGCCCAAAGGGACCGCAAGGCTGACGTTTTCGCTGCGGTCAGATCACTGTGGCTATATTTCCATCCATCTGGAAAAAATCCGCCTTCTGGACAGTCTCCACCTGTTTTCCTGCACCAAGCCGCTGGAAACACGACAAGATCTTCTGATTCAGCCCCGGATTCCGGAGCCGCCGGAACAAATCGCGCTTTCAGTAGCCTCTTCCGGTGATACATTGCAGGCAGTACCGGAGCCGGAAGAATTGATGGGTGTCCGGGAGTACCGCCAGGGAGACCGGATGCGCTTTATTCACTGGAAGCTCAGCAGTCGGTTCCCGAATCCGGTTGTTCGGGAATTCGGTGTTCCGGTTTCAACTGCGGTCACTGCTGTTTTTCTCTATGGAATGGAAACCGGTGTTCCGAATTTCGCTGGCCGCCTGGATACAATGCTGGAAGCCATGTCTGCATTGACACACGCCGTCTGCGCAAAAGGGCAGTCAATCACATGGACGGTTTCCAACGGCACAAGCTGTAAGCGATTTGTGCTTGCTGCTCCGGCAGAACTGATACCTCTGTATGATCAGTTTCTGCACGAAGCACCGTCTGCCGCACCAGTTCACTGCCAGGATCTTGTACTTTCTGCAAATGCAGATGCCGCATCCTTTTATATTACAGATGCAGTTGTGCAGGTTCCGGCATCTTCTACCGTATTTACGGCAATTCCCTTTTCCGGCGGCGCACAGACTGTTTTTCTTCCGGCAGGTTCCAGCGCGGAAACGGTTTACCGTACATTATCGAAATCTTCTGAGAGGAATATGGTATGAAAAAAGCTCCGATTTCTGCGGATGCAGCACTGCATGCAGAAACGCATGCATCTTATCTGCTGTCTATCTCCCGGCATAATTGGTGGATGCTGCTGACACCTTTTCTGGCGCTGCTGGGATTCGTCGGCACGATGGCTTCGCTTCTCACGCTTTACCAGCCATCATGCAGCACGTCTTGGGTTTTGCTGACCTCCGGCGGCATTTTTCTTCTCGTCGGCGGATTACAATATCTCAAACGAACCGGCGGCATCTGGACTGTTGCAATTGTCCTTGGGATTCTCACACTTGTTCTGTTACGCGGTTCCCTGATCACAACCGGACTGCAATATCTCATCAACACCATCTATGAAAATGCCTATCACACGGAAATTGCCTATTTTCAAATCAAAAGCAGCATTTCTGAAACGGAATCTGTTTCGTTTCTGCTATGTTGTGTAGGCGGTCTTCTGGCATGCTTCTTTTCCTATTTCACCATACGCAGGCCGCAGTTTCTGCTGCCTGCGCTGCTCTCCTTCCTGCTGCTGGAACCCGGCCTGTATCTCGGGTTGCCGCTGGTGCCGATTGCCGCAGCGCCTCTTCTGGCATACTGGTGCGGCATGCTCTCCATGCGTCTGATTTTGCGGCGCACACTTCCCACAAAGGCAATTCAGAACACAGCTGCAATTTGCGGAACCGGCACGGCGCTGGCCACTGCCGCCCTTTATACGCTGCTGGTTCTTCTCGGCACCTGGACGGGCTACACCCGTTCTGAAGCAGACTGGGAGCGAAAACGGAATTTATCCCAGAGCTTTTCCAATTTGCAGCTTCCTTCAGCACTGCAAAACCTGGGCAGTTCCCTTGGTCTGTATCACGACCCGGATGTTTCCCAGTTAGGCACCAAAAACAAACTGGAATTTGAAGGAAAACCTGTACTGTCAGCAACATTTGACACACTGCCTCAGAGCGCAATCTACTTAAAAGGCTATACCGGCAGTGAATACCGCAATAACTGCTGGTATCCGCTGGACGAAACAGAAAGCAACCACGACCAGAGTACTGTCACACAGATCATCAAAACTTATGACTGTGCACCCCAGAATTTCGCCTTTCTCTTTCAACGTTCCTTCCTCCCCCAGGCAAATCTGATTCAGTGTACCATTCAGCTGGAGCAAAAGGATAACCGATACTATGCCCCGTATGATGCCTACTCGGACACGGCCGCTTACTCCAATGATGCAAAGTGGGAGCCATATAAGCATGTAGATTCCTACTCCTGGACGATTTCACAGCCGCAGGAGTTTCTCCTGGACGCTTTAAATCAGGCTCCTTTGGAAGAATATATATTTTCTCAGGATCAGAATTCCAGCAATGATGCTGTCAGTGGATTCCTGCATGACCTTGGTATTACAGAGAATACCATCCCTGTAAACGCCCGCTTTCCGCTGACACAGGCCGCCACGGTACCTTCTGCAATTGAAGGAAAAGTCATTCCTGCCGCGATCATGGAATCCACCCTCTACCGGAATTTTGCCAAAGCATCCTACCTGCAAATCCCGAAAACATCGGCTATGCAAAAGGTCTATGATGCGCTGCCGGAGAGTATTCTCTCACGACGAAATCCCACCACGGCCGCCGGACAGTATGAAGCACTAAACGCCATCCGGAAATGGATGGCTTCCACTACCACGTATACCACAGAACCGGGAAAAACGCCGGGGAACCGGGACTTTACCGCTTTTTTTCTGCTGGAAAATCAAAAAGGCTATTGTGTTCACTACGCAACAGCCGGTACGATCCTCGCCCGATATCTGGGGATTCCGGCGCGCTACTGTGAGGGATACCTGATCGGCTCGGATGTGCTGCAAAAAGCGTCACAGACCAAAATTACTGTAACAGACAAACAATCCCACGCCTGGTGTGAATTTTATATCGATGGCTATGGCTGGGTTCCGTTTGAAATGACGCCGGGATATTATGATCCGGATGTATTTGCGCAGAATGCACAGGTTACGCCGCTGCAAACGACCACTACCACTGCGCCGGCAGTGACACAGACAACAACAGTTTCTCTTGCGGCCGGCGGGCAACAGAGCTCCTACTCTCTTCAAAACTCCGGCACAACTTCTGTAACCACCACCCGCACAAAGGCATCCACAGATGACACGCAAAAGCATCACAGCACACTATCCCCTGTCTTCTGGATTTTGCCGGTACTGCTCTGCATCGCTGGTGTTTGGTTCTCACGCTTCTTCATTCTACGAAGACGCAGCCGGTGCATCCGGGATATAAGCCACCCCAAGCAGGCAGTTTTCACGGCATATCATACCCTGCTTCGGCTGCTGCAATTGATTGGAATTTCCTATCACGGCCAGCTGCTGCTGGAATATCAGGAGGAAGCCGAAAAGGCACTGGCGGAAAGGCACCTTCCCACGGAAGCTGTTCAGCTGCTCATTCCACTTACACTATCTGTAGATATGGGGCAAAAGACACCGTCTGCCGCAGAAATTCACCAAGCGGCGGCAGCTTTGGAAGCATTGCAGCAAGCGGTCAGCAGCTCCTGCAATCCATTCCGGCGATTCTTCCTGAAATATTTGCATCACCTTTGTTAGCCCTTACCCCCAATCATCCCCCATAATGAAAGGAGTTTTCTCTATGAAACTAAAATCCGCCGCATCTAAACGCACGTTTTACATTTTAATTCCCTTTGTTCTGCCGCTGTGCATGATTGCCATGGGTATTCTCCTTATGGTCAATGAAAATTTTTTTAACAGAATCTTCATGATTCTCGGCAGCATCCTTGCCTTTGTCGGGCTTATCAAAATCATTCTCTACGCCGCGAAAAAAACTACCACAGCCTCGCAAAAGCCGCTTTTTTCCGGAATTGCCTTTCTTATGGTCGGTGTTTTGCTCATTGTGCTCCCCTTTGCCGTGAACACTTTGATTCCGGTACTGATTGGCCTGGCAATTCTGAGCAGCGGCATTTCCGGTGTTGCCAATACCATGGCTTTTCGCCGGGAGGGCGAGAATCTGATTGTTCCGCTGCTGTTTGCCATTACCAACTGCATTCTGGGAATTTTTGTGCTGATCTATGTACTGTTTATCAATTCCTATTCCGGCTGGAACATCTTAGGAATTTTCATGATCATTAGCGGTGTTCTGCGGATTTTCAATGAAATTGCAGCCCGGCTCTGCGGCAAATCCAATCCAAACATCCATGTATCTGCAACAATTGAAACCAGTGCCGAACCGATTCCGGAAAGTGAGGAAAACGAATAAATGCCCGCAAATTATCATACACACACTGCACGCTGCCACCACGCCTGGGGCGAAGATAAGGAATATGTAGAACAAGCCATTGCTGCCGGTATGCAAGTTCTGGGATTTTCTGACCACTGCCCATGGATTTTCCCGAAAGATTACACTTCAAAAACGCGCATGGCACCAGAAATGCTGGACGATTATTTCACAACAATTGACCGGCTGCGGCAGGAGTACAAAAATGATATCACAATTTATACCGGCTTTGAATCCGAATATGTTCCAAAGCTGATGGAGGAACAGGAAAAGCTGCTGTCTGATTATCCCGTTGATTACATGATCTTAGGAGAACATTTCATGGAAAATGAAATGACAGGCCCCTATACCGGCCTTCCTACAGATCAGGAAGCGGATCTCCGGCGCTATGTCGATCTTGTGGTCGAAGGCATGGAAACTGGAAAATATGTCTATGTGGCGCATCCGGATTTGCTCCACTACACCGGCCCGGACGAAATCTACGAAAAACATTTCCTCCGTCTCTGCCAGTATCTGAAGCAAAAACAGATTCCGGTGGAGATCAATCTGCTGGGCGTTGTAGAACACCGGCACTACACTTCAGAACGGTTTCTGAAAATCGCTGAAAAAGCAGGGAATTCCGTTATCATTGGCTGTGATGCCCACACACCGGATCGTCTGTCTACACAGGAATATCTGGAGACCTGTCGAAATCTGGCAGAGAAATTCCATCTCCCGGTTGTAGATTTTCTTCCGGGACTAGGGCCGGACACAGCAGAAAGGTGCGTTTTAAAATGAAACAATGTATGGATTCGGATAATCTGCATCGCCGTCTGAAAAAGATTGTCGGACAGGTGCAGGCAATCGACCGCATGATTGATGAGGATGTCCCGTGTGAAGATATTCTCTCCCAGCGATAAAGCGATTCCTGCTGCAAAAAGATGTGGTTATTATCCCGAAATCCACACACAAGGAACACATGCAGGAAAACTTCGATATCTTTGATTTTGCTCTGACGGATACAGAAATGACACAGCTTAAAGCGCTGGATACCGGAAAGAGCCTCTTTTTCTCCCATCACGACCCTGAAACCGTAGAATGGTTTATGTCAATTTTCTAAGCATACGGTCTTCACAAAAGAGATACAAACTTTTTGCAGATAGATGATCAAGTTACTTGACAAATTGTACATCATCTGGTATAATAAAAAAGAACTGAAAAAGCGTAAGAAAATGGGGTGCACCACCACGGGTGCAGCCCATTTTCTGTCTATTTGCAGAAAAAGACGCTTTTTCTGATCTATTTTCAAGCAAAACATTCCCTATTTGCGGAGCGTTATTTCAGAACAGGAGGGGACAAATTTATGCTGGTAAACGGAAAAACCATTCCTTTGGACAAGCCAATGACACTGCTGGAACTACTGCAAGCACAAGGCTATCAGCTTTCCCGGATTGCTGTGGAATGCAACGAAGTGATTATTTCCAAAGCAGACTACGGAACACTGGAACTTTCAGAATCCGATGTGATTGAAGTTGTCAGCTTTATGGGCGGCGGTTAAACAATTCGCCGCTTGGACAATTTGGTGCAGGATTGTCTGAACACTCTATCTACCTGCACACACTTGAGATCAAATGTGAGAGGAACTGATTGTATGCAAGCCATAAAAAAAGATACTTTTATGTTAGGCGGAAAAGAATTTCATTCCCGTTTTATTCTGGGATCCGGCAAATTTTCCTTGCAGCTGATTCATGATGTCATGGAATACGGCGGCAGTGAAATTGCAACGATTGCACTGCGCCGCGCAAATGCTGACAGCCCGGAAAACATCCTGGACTTTCTGCCGGAGCACCTGACACTGCTGCCCAATACTTCCGGCGCACGAAATGCAGAAGAGGCTGTGCGCATTGCCCGTCTTTCCCGTGCGCTAGGCTGCGGCGATTTTGTAAAGATCGAGGTTATCCCGGATGCAAAATATCTGCTTCCTGACAATACAGAAACTATCCGCGCCACAGAAATTCTGGCTAAAGAGGGCTTTCATGTGCTCCCTTACATGTACCCAGATCTGATTGCAGCACGCCGCCTGGCCGATGCCGGTGCAGCAGCAATTATGCCGCTGGGTGCGCCCATTGGCAGCAACAAGGGACTGCGGACAAAGGACTTTATTCAGATTCTCATTGATGAGATCGACCTGCCGATTATTGTAGATGCCGGCATCGGTGCGCCCTCACAGGCCTGTGAAGCCATGGAAATGGGTGCAGCTGCGGTTATGGCGAATACCGCAGTGGCAACCGCTGACAACTGCCCCATGATGGCACATGCCTTCAAGCTTGCAATTGAGGCTGGCCGTGCCGCATATCTGGCAAAGCTGGGACGCGTCCTGGAATCCGGCGCAGAGGCATCCAGCCCTCTGACTGGATTCTTACAGGATTAAGGAGGGACATGCCATGCGTAAAATCTATGATCCCATGGAATTCCAGCCGGGCATGGAGCAAATCGACACCACAATTTTTGACACTGTAATTGCTGCAAGAAAGCAGTATCAGCCGGAAAAGTATACGGCATCTCAGGTCAAGGCAGCGCTCCGGAAGGATACCCTTTCCCCGGAGGATTTTGCTGCGCTCCTCTCCCCGGCTGCCCAGCCCTTCCTGGAACAAATGGCTGTGCGTGCCAAGGAAGAACGTGAAAAGCATTTTGGAAACAATGTGTTGTTGTTTACCCCGCTCTATATCTCTAATTACTGCGAAAATCAATGCGTTTACTGCGGCTTTAACTGCAAAAATTCCATTACACGATGCAAACTGAACGCAGCAGAAATTGAAGCGGAAATGGCAGAAATCGCGAAAACCGGTATGCGGGAAATCCTTCTGCTCACCGGAGAAAGCCGAAGCGTGTCCGGGCCGGAATATATTGCCGAAGCTGTAACCATTGCCAAAAAGTATTTTTCTACTATCGGATTAGAAGTCTATCCCATGAATTCGGACGAATATGCCATGCTCCGGGACTGCGGCGCAGATTTTGTCACCGTATTCCAGGAAACCTATGACTTGGAGCGTTACGGCGAAATGCATGTTGCTGGCGCAAAGCGGTGCTTCCCCTATCGCGTCTGTGCACAGGAACGGGCACTTATGGGTGGAATGCGCGGCGTTGGCTTCGGTGTGCTTCTGGGACTGGCAGACTTCCGGAAGGATATGTTTGCCGCCGGAATGCATGCAGCGCTGCTGCAAAAGAAGTATCCCCAGGGAGAAATTGCACTCTCCTTCCCGCGGTTGCGCCCCTACAAAAACCACGAGGAAACCAATGCCAATGACGTCCATGAAACACAGCTGCTGCAAATGATGCTGGCATGCCGAATTTTCCTGCCGTTTGCAAGCTTTACCATCTCTACCCGGGAACGCGCCGGATTCCGGGATCATGTGCTTCCGCTGGCTGCAACTAAAATTTCTGCCGGCGTAAATGTGGGCATCGGCGGCCACAACGAGGAGCACAAACAAAAGGGCGATGCACAATTCGAAATTTCAGACCCCCGTTCTCTGGCCGAAATTCACGAAGCAATTTTACAACAGGGTATGCAACCGGTTTACACAGACTACATCAACACGAATATACTATGAAACGAATCTGTGTAACAAACCGTCTGCTCTGTCAGGAGGATTTTCTTTCCCGTGTGCAAAAAATCGCAGCTGCCGGCGCAGATGCCATCCTGCTGCGGGAAAAGGATCTTTCTGAAACACAATATGCAATTCTTGCCAAGCAAGTGCAGGAAATCTGCCTCCTTTATAACGTCTCCCTTCTTCTCAATTCTTTTTGGCAAACCGCAGCCACTATGCACCTTCCGGTTCAGCTCCCGATGCCGCAGTTTCAAAAGCTGTCATCTGCTGATCGGCAGGAAATTCCGGCGGTAGGTGTTTCGGTACATAGCATCGCAGAAGCGCACTATGCCCAGGCACACCATGCGGACTGGTTGATTGCCGGTCATATTTTTCCAACAGCGTGTAAACCGGATTTACCACCACGCGGCATTCCGTTTTTACAGCAAATCTGCGATGCTGTGTCCATTCCGGTCTATGCTATCGGCGGCATTACCGCAGAGCAGCAGGAATGCATACAAGCGGCCGGGGCTTCCGGCTGTTGTGTTATGTCGCAATGGATGACCTGTGCAAATCCCCAAACAGAATTGCAGAAATGGAGGAACTTTTCTTGAAGCAAATCAAACTATGCAATCCCATCAACAAAGATACCATACAGCGTTACGCTTTATTTGTAATTGGCCTTTTCTTTAGTGCCCTTGGCGTTGCGATTACCAAAAAAGGAGAACTGGGTGTATCGCCGATCTCTTCAGCAGCTAATGTGATGAGCATACGTTTCCCACAGCTTTCTCTGGGATACTGGCTGATTATCTGGAACTGCGTCCTGATTCTGGGACAAATTCTCCTGCTACGAAAAAAATTCCAGTGGATTCAGCTTCTGCAAATCCCTCTTTCCTTTTTATTCGGCTGGTTTACGGATTTCGGCGTATGGCTGGTTTCTTTCTTTACACCTGCAAATTATCCAGTAAAACTGATTCTCGTCATTGTAGGAACTATCGTCCTGGGATTCGGCATTTCGTTAGCCGTTATTGCAAATGTTATTCTAAACTCCGGCGAAGCTTTTGTAAAAGCTTTATCCGATACCATCCACAAGGAATTCGGAAATGTAAAAGTTGTATTTGACATCACCTGCGTTATCGTTGCAGTCCTCCTGTCATTCCTCTTTTTCCATGCGTTAAAGGGCACACGGGAAGGTACAATTCTGGCAGCTGTCTGCACTGGATTTGTTGTAAAATTCTTCAACCGACTCCTGCAAAAGCCCATTGAAAGCTACTTAAATCGCTCTGTTCAGCCAAATTCTTAACCGCATTTGCCCAGAAAAAACGCCCCTTTTCCTCGCGCTACTGGTGAATTTCTGTATCGCGAAAAGAAGGGGCGTTTTTTATATTCTGTTTTATGCCTTGGTTTCGGACTTCGTATCAGAGAAGCCCAGTTCTTGCCGAAAGGCATCTATGAGCGCAATCGCGTGTTCTGTTTCGCCGCATTCCAGTAGAATCTGTAACGAATCCAGCATAAACCGAACATTTTTGGCATCCAGATTTTGCTCATCCATATCAAACGGTTACCTCTGCCGGCGGAACATTTTCGATTTCTGTTCCATTTGCATCATAGAACTTCGGCCGCGCATTGCCGGTAACACAATCGGCATCCACCACGATTTTTTTCACATCTGCCACAGAAGGCGTTGTGTACATGGTATCCATCAGTGTACCTTCCATAATGGAACGCAGTCCGCGCGCACCGGTTTTTCTTGCAATGGCTTCCTTTGCCACAGCCTCCAGAGCATCCTGTGTCAGATCCAGTTGAATTTCATCGAAGTCGAACAGCTTTTGATACTGCTTTACCAGCGCATTTTTCGGTTCAGTCAGAATCCGAATCAGAGCCGGTTCATCCAGATCATCCAGCGTGGTAATAACCGGCAAACGGCCTACCAACTCCGGAACCAGACCGAACTTTACCAGATCCTGAGGTGTTACCTGCCGGAAAATGTTAACCAGATCCTTCTTTTGCTGCGCAATGGGCGCATCAAAGCCCAGGGAAGCCGGCGCCATACGCTTCTGAATCAGCTTTTCCAGACCATCAAAAGCACCACCGCAAATAAAGAGAATATTCCGGGTATCCAGGTGAATAAACTCCTGATTGGGGTGCTTCCTTCCACCCTGAGGCGGCACATTGGAGACAGTACCTTCAATGATTTTCAGCAATGCCTGCTGAACGCCTTCGCCGCTGACATCCCGTGTCAGGGAAACATTTTCTGACTTTCGGGAGATCTTGTCGATTTCATCGATATAGATAATGCCGCGTTCCGCCGCTTCTACATCAAAATCCGCCGCTTGCAGCAGACGCTGCAAAACGTTTTCTACATCATCCCCCACATAGCCGGCCTCGGTAATGGTCGTTGCATCTGCAATTGCAAACGGAACATCCAGAATTTTTGCCAGTGTCTGTGCCAGATAAGTCTTTCCCACACCAGTGGGACCCAGAAGCAGTACATTACTTTTCTGCAATTCCACATCGCGGGACTTTTCATCCTTCGCCTGGTTCAAAATCCGCTTGTAGTGATTGTAGACAGAAACGGAAAGTGTGATCTTTGCCAAATCTTGTCCAACTACATACTCATCCAGCGTCCTTTTGATTTCTGCCGGTTTCAGCAAACGAATTTTTAGTTCACTGTCACCGTTTTTCTTTTTGGACTTTGCGGCAGAAGCCGGGTTTACCGGGCCATAGAGCATCTCATAGCAGTAGGTAACACACTCGCTACAAATGTTGACATCCGCAGCGGAGATCATGCCTTCTACCATGTGTTCCGGTTTGCCGCAAAAATTGCATCGTTTTTCCTTTTTCTCATCCATGCCGGATTTCCCCTTATCTGTGTGCAATTACCTTGTCGATCAGGCCGTATTCCTTTGCTTCGTCTGCATACATGTAATTGTCGCGTTCCGTATCCTGTTCAATAACTTCCAGCGGCTTTCCAGTATTGGCTGCCAGGATTTCATTCATTTTCCGCCGTACCCGAACCAAATGATCGGAAGCAATCTTGATATCTGTACACTGACCGGATAAACCGCCGGAGATCAGCGGCTGGTGAATCATGATTTCACTGTTCGGCAGTGCAATACGCTTGCCCTTTGCGCCGGAGGAAAGCAGGAATGCACCCATGGAAGCAGCCATACCAATGCAGATTGTGGAGACATCGCACTTGATGTACTGCATGGTATCATAGATTGCCATACCGGCGGTGATAGAACCGCCCGGGCTGTTGATATACAAAGAAATATCCTTTTCGTTGTCCTGCCCTTCCAGGTACAGGAGCTGTGCCACAACCAGACTTGCTGTTGCATCATTGACCTGATCGGAAAGCATAATAATCCGATCGTTCAGCAGACGGGAGAAAATATCATAAGAACGCTCTCCGCGGCTGGTCTGTTCTACTACGTAAGGAACTAAACTACTCATAACACATGATTCCTTTCTCACACAACTTTGGATACCGTCGCGTCATGGTTTTTTGCTGCATCCATGATTTCCGGGCACCTTTTTCTCATCTGCTTCATTTATTTCCGCGTTTTTTCGAGCAAATTCGAAAAACACGCAGATACCACAGTGGGCGAACCTAGGGTTCGCCCGACTGTTATCTACACAAATCTGCAAGGACAGGTTTGCTTATTCTTCTGTTGCTGCTTCTTCTGTCTTTTCTTCTGCAGCTTCTTCCGGTGCATCTGTTGCAACAGCAGATTCCCGAACCAGATCCATTGCCTTTGTTGCCAGCATGTCCTGACGGAGATCTTCGGTATAGATGCGCTTCTTGACATCTTCCGGAGTCAGATTGTTTTCTTCTGCCAGCTTTGCAATTTCAGCTTCCAGTTCCTCATCAGAAACAGACAGATTTTCCAGTTCTGCAATCTTTTCCAGAGCCAGACGCAGCTTTACTTCATTCTCTGCGCGATCCAGATAGGTTGCCTTCAGGGAATCCTGATCCATACCAGTATACTGGAGGTACATATCCATCGGAACGCCCTGTGCCTTCAGCTGATTTGCAAACTGATTCATCAGAGAATCTGCGCGGTGCTCAAACATGCAGTGCGGAATCGGATCCTGTACCTTATCAATCAGCTTCACAACAACTGCATTTTCAAATGCATTGTCTGCTGCATTCTTTGCATTTTCTTCCAGCTTCTTGCGGATATCAGCCTTCAGTTCATCTACAGTATCAAACTCAGAAGCATCCTTTACGAATTCATCGTCCAGTTCCGGCAGTTCTTCCTTAGAAATGCTGTTGATATGGCACTTGAAAACAGCTTCCTTTCCTGCATAATCTTCCATCTGATAATCTTCCGGGAACTTTACAGTTACATCGAAATCTTCGTCAATCTTGTGACCTGCAACCTGATCTTCAAAGCCCGGGATGAACTGGCCGCTGCCCAGCTTGAGCTGATAATTTTCGCCCTTGCCGCCTTCGAATGCTTCATCACCGAAGAAGCCTTCAAAGTTCAGATTTACTTCATCGCCCATTTCAGCTGCGCGGTCATCAACGGAAACAACACGCGCATTTCTCTGGCGCATTGCTTCAACCTGCTGATCAACTTCTTCATCTGTTACATCTTTCTGAACCCGCGGAGCTTCAATGCCCTTATAATCAGCAACACTGATTTCCGGCTTTGTTACGCAGATCACCTTCAAGGAAACGCCGTCTTCCTTGCTGATGGCAGTTACTTCAACCTTCGGGGTATCTACAACATCCAGATTAGCCTCAACCAGGACAGCCGGAAGTTCAAAGTTCAAAATTGCATTGATTGCATCTTCGTGGAAAACATTTTCGCCATAAGTTCTCTCACAAAGCTTTCTCGGCACCTTACCCTTCCGGAAACCCGGCAGGGAGATATTTTTCTTCTGGCGCTGATAAGTAGCTTCTACTGCTTTTTCAAAGCTTTCTGCATCAATTTCCACAACCAGTTCGGTCATGTTTACATCAGTTTTGGTAGATGATTTCAAATTCATAGTTTGTGTCCTCCATTATTGATATTTCCTGTCATACAAAAATTGCATGTGATATGCGGTACAGGAAATTTGTTTCATGCACACTTTTCTATTATAGCATATTCCGGCATTTTTGGCCAGCTAATTTTCAGACTTCTACATTTTTTACAATTTACAGAATTAATTCTGGTGCAAATTGTAGATAATCACTAGATATCATGTGCATTTCGGTTCCTTCATAGTGTCCCTGAAATGCAAAACGGTGCCCTTTTCCGTGCACATGGCCAAAATAGCAATGCCGAATCTGATATTGATGCAGCACTGCAAGAATGTCATCGTTTGTGGAATTCCCATAAATCGGCGGATAGTGCAGGAATACAATCGGTTCGAGTCCGGCATCAACTGCGGATTGAATGGATACAGTCAGCCGTTGCACTTCCCGCGCGAGAATTTTTGCATCAGCTGCTTCTCCCTGCATGCTCACCCATCCCCGCGTTCCGCAAATGCCGTATTTGTCAAACGCGTAATGATTATTATGCAAAATGGAAAGGGAATCAAATCCGTGTGCTGTAAAGAACTCTTCCATCTTTTTCTTCGAGGTCCACCAGTAATCGTGGTTCCCCTTCAGAAGAATCTTTTTCCCCGGCAGATTCTGCACAAAAGCAAAGTCTGCCTCTGCCTGCTGCAAATTCATTCCCCAGGAGAAATCTCCTGCCAGCACAACCATATCTTCCGGCGCAATGCGATCCCGCCAGTTTTGTTCCAGCAGTGTCTGATAATTTTTCCAGCCGCCGAAAATATCCATGGGCTTATCCGGAACACCGAACGATAAATGCAAATCTCCAATGGTAAATAACCGCATGGTCACCCCAATCAGGACAGGTGCAGCTCGTGCAGAACAAACCGCTGCATCTCTGTTTTGTCGATGCTGCCGCTGAAACGGCGTTCCTTGGTCTTCAATGCTGCCAGAGACTGGGGAATCTCCAGAGAAGATGCCTCATGCAGCAGT
>OLOH01000085.1_pt1 | contig 75862 bp, 76 predicted proteins | sample 1673221 | NCBI WGS metagenome assembly OLOH01 (sample SAMEA3136767, study PRJEB25190) | human gut metagenome
CCTGGTTTAAAAACTTACTACTATTTATCCACTATACTATTTTTCACATTGACCTTCAAGCTACTTTAAGGTTTATACTTCCATCAAGGGAGGAAATTTTTATGGAAAATGTTTTAATTTTTGCTTCTGAAAAAGAAGTTCGATTCACAAAACTATTAAAATTTATTGTCCTAAATGTAAAAAAGAAACTACACATATAATGTGGACAGAAGACGGTTATGGTGCTACAGGTTTTGAAAGAATATTTAGTACTATTTTATCTGCAGGCATGTCTAATTTAGCATGTTCTACTTACTGTAAATGTTTAAGTTGCAGAAAAATAACACAAATTCGATAACATGAAAACTTTACTTTGGGTAGATGATTATCGTAATCCTTTTGAAAACGATTGGTTAAATTTTAGTCCTATTGGGCGAAACTGTAATGTAGTGTGGGTTAAATCTTATCAAGAAGCTGTTGATTATCTTGATAAAAATTGGCCTGATGCTATATGTCTAGATCATGATTTAGGAGAAGAAAGATCTGGATATGATATAGCAAAATATATTGTAGATAAATGTTTAACGTATGGTTGTCACTTACCTTTATATGCTACACAATCTGCAAACCCAGTAGGTAGAGAAAATATTTTAAAATTATTTGATAGATATGAAAGGTTTCATAAGGCATGTAGTTTTCAGTTATAGAAAAGGTCTACGATGGTATTTTAAATCTACTGAACTTAAAGGAATGTATATCATTTCTTTGTATCCGTGTGATATTAAGTTTTTAAGGTATGGCTTATATTTGTTATTGCCTCCATTTAAACAAACTCATATTAAAGGTAACTGGTAATTTTTAATTTTATGCTTTATTGTAGTGTATGTGGTTCTCCTTTACGATATATAGGAGAAACGAAAGATAAAAATGGAAATACTATAAGTATTTATTCTTGTCCAAAATGTAACAAATTAATTTACATATAATGTTTCTTTTTAATTTAGTTGTATTGTTAGCTTGTGGATTTGTATTAGGTTATGAAAGACAAAAAACTAATAAGGTAATTGGAATTAGATCAGTTATTTTATTAATGCTAGGTTCTTTTATTTTTACTTATATTTCTACAAGAATTGGAGGAGATCCTTCTAGAGTTGCAGCTCAAATTGCATCTGGTGTTGGTTTTATTGGAGCTGGTATTATCTGGAAAGACAAGTCTACTAGCATATCAAATTTAACTACAGCTATTTTAATTTGGGTGATTGCGGCTTTAGGAAGTATGATCTCTATTGGTCTTCTTAAAGAATCTGTACTTATTACAATCATTATTTATATTGTATTAAGATTTAACTTTCTAAAAGACGTTTAATTTATAGGTCTGGAAAGTAATCCTTGATGGTGATAGGGCTCGCCTGCTAAGCGAAGTGTACCTCTTTTGGTATGTGGTTCGATTCCACTGCTTTCCGCATTTAAAAAATAAAATTATGAAAATCGCAACTTTTTTTGGAGCAGCTCGTATAGATAAAAAATCAGAAGAGTATTTAGATACAATAAAAATCGGAACTATTTTAGCTGAAAAGGGATATAAGGTTCGTAATGGAGGATATGGTGGATTAATGGAAGCAGTTTCTATTGGTTCTAAAAATGCTGAAGGAATTACATGTAGTTCTTTTGGATTTACAACTGGAAACTCTTATTTAACCAACTGTATTGTTGCTAAAGATATTTACGATAGATTACGCCTTTTGATTAATGAAAGTGACGTGTTTATTGTTCAAGTCGGAGGTATTGGAACATTATCTGAGTTATTTCTTACATTAGATGAGTGTCGTAAGAAAAAAGATAAACCAAAAATATTTTTAATCGGAGATAAATGGCAATGGTTTATGGATTGTCCTTTAATTCAAAATAATGTTAAAAAATTAGTTACTGTAGTTTTAAATGTAGAACAGTTACATTTATTACTGTAATGTTTTGCCCCTGTGGCGTAATTGGTAGGCGCGCTAGATTTAGGATCTAGTGCCGAAAGGCGTGCAGGTTCGATTCCTGTCAGGGGCACTTAAAATATTTAATTATGGAAGAAAAAGTATTAAAAATTGAAATCCCTGATGGATATGAAATTGATAGAGAAAAAAGTACTTTTGAAAAAATAGTATTTAAACCTAAAAAAGAAGATTATAATAGCATATGTAAGGAACTTTTTCTTGACAAACTCGGATATTTCTGCAATAGAAGAGGAAGAATAGAATCTATAACTTTAAATGATTATTATTATAAAGATATAAGTAATTGTACTTCCGAAAAACAGGCTAAGAAACTATTAGCTATTAATCAATTAATGAATGTAGCTAAATATCTTAATGGAGATTGGCAATTTAATTGGGAAGAAGCTGGTAATTCTAAATTCTATATTGCTCTAGAACATAATAAAATAAGAATACTTGAAGGCTGGGTTTCTAATGTAGCATTAGTCTATTTTAGAACAAAAGAATTAGCTCAGAAGGCTATTGATATTTTAGGAGAAGAAACTATTAGACTAGCTCTTTCAACTGATTGGTAGTATGAAAATTTTTAAAGTCCTATTTTTAGATATAGATGGAGTTTTAAATTCTGATGATTACTTTAATAATAGAGAAGATTCTGATAATCGTCCATATCCTTTAAGTGAGTTTGATCCTAAAGCGGTTATAAAAATTAACAAAGTTTTAGAAAAATGTGATTTGTTAGTTATGTCTTCTGATTGGAGATTTCAAACAAATTTGAAGAATATTTTGATAGAAGTTGGAATAGACAAAAATAAAGTAAATAGTGTTATATTAACTCCATATCTTGGACATGTGTTTAAAGATAATTTACGAGGTCATGAAATTGACTTTGTAATTAAAAATTTAAAGAGAACTTATAAAAAAGTTAACTATGTTATTATAGATGATCTTTTAGAGTTTATGCCGTTTCAAAAAGTACATTTAGTACATACCTATTTTAAAACAGGGATTACAGATAATGATGTTAATAAGGCTATTGAAATTTTAGAAGATACTGGATTATATGTATAATGTGTATTATGGATAATGAATTATTAACATTAAAAACTTGTGATGGTAGTAATTATATTACTTGAACCTCTTCAGAACTACCATATACAGGCACTTCATTGGTAGATACTATTAAAATAGATAGTTCTGGTTATATATCTAGTAATTATGGAAGTATTACAAATATAAATACAATTGATCAAATGGATAAATTATATCTATATTTATCAAATGGAAAAACGTGCGTAGCTACTAAAGCTCCTGTTTGGAACAATACTGCTGGATATTTCTTTCGCGCAAAAGGTTGTCACGTTCTATATATAAGTGGCGATATGGCAGCTAAAGATTTATTTAGAAATTATGGAGTTCCTTCTGAATTGTTTGAGAAAGCGTGTTTTGTAATGTCTGAGTTTAATTCATATGTTTTATGTGAAGGAACTAGATTAACAGATATTGTTTCAAACAATAATGGTAAAAATCGTAAAGATTTTATACACAAACCTCGTAAGAAATAGGCGTTATAGGAGTGTGGTGTAACGGTAGCACAGCGGTCTTCAAAACCGTAAAAACTGGCGTCCAAAACCAGTGGTGTGGGTTCGAATCCTGCCACTCCTGCAAATAAAAATATATAATTATGAAGAATTGGATTATTAAAATTATCGGAGTTATATCTGTAATATTAATTATCGTTATTTACTTTATGGGTGTTCGTATCAACGATTTAAACAAATCACTTGATATTTCAGTAAATAATGGAAAAGCTTATGCTGCTGAAAATTCTAATTTACAACAAGATAATATTGTATTTAAATTTCAGTTAGCTCAGATGACTCACATGAAAGATTCTATCTTAATAAAAATGCGGGAAACTGCTCAAGAATTAAAAATTAAAGACAAAAAGTTAGAATCATTACAGTATCAATTAGAACACATTTCTAAAAAAGATACTATAATTGTTAGAGATACAATCTTTAAAGAGCCTGGTTTTATATTAGATACTTGCGTAAATGATTATTGGGCTAAAACTTGTATCCATTTAGAATATCCTAGTAAAATTGGAGTATCTAGTGAGTTTAATAACGAGAAATATATTATTACTTCTTGGAAAAAAGAACCAATTAAACAAAGAAAATGGTTTTTACCTAGATGGTTTACACGTAAGCAAAAAATTATTACAGTTGATGTAGTAGATAAAAATCCTTATGTAACAACAGAAAGACAAAGATTTGTACAAATAGTTGATTAAAATGAAAATCGAAACCCAATATTCTATAGGAGATCTTGTGTATTATCCTGTAACTCGAGTAGAGTTTAAAGATGGTGATTTTGTTGATAAATTAGTGTTTGCAACAAATCCTGCAAGGATTACCGAAATTAAAATTACCGAAAACGGTATATTTTATAAAGTAAATGGTCAATGGTATGAAACAATATCAAAAGTTAAATAATAGTGATTACTAGTTTTTTAGCATTTGGTAAAAGTAAGGAAGTAGAATTTGCAAAGGATTTTATAGCTAAATATTCTATTTCAGAAAATAAAGTAAAGTTTTCTTCTACTGAAGAAGATGTTAATGATCATATTGATTTGTGGATCGGTAATAAATCGTTTGATGTAAAAGCGGCTAAACGAATTAATCGTTTTGATGTTCATCCTTGTTATTCTATTCATTGGATTGAATTACGTAACGTTCAAGGACAAAAAGGATGGTTATTCGGACATGCTCATTATATTGCTTTTGAATTAGAAGATAATTGGTGTGTTTGTCCTAGAACTTCTCTAATAACTTCTCTGCGTGGAAAAGTTGATTTTTCATCATTTACTACTAATAGAGAAGATATGTTTAAAATATATAGACGTAAGAATCGATTAGACGCTATTGTAAAGGTAAATGTTGAATTTTTAACAAATATACCTACTAGCGTTTTAATTCCTAAACATTAAATCTTATGATTTTTTCTTTAGTTTATTACTTAATTTGTGCAGGAATTGTTATCGGATCAGATGATGGTAAACCTTGGAAAAGTGCAGATTATTTAATACTTTTATTTGCAGGTGTGTATGCACCTATTAGTGTAGGTATTTATATTGGTAAATACTTAAGAAAAAATAGAGTTTATAAAGAAAATTAGAGTTTCTAATTTTTAGTTGCCGATGTATTTCAATGGTTAGAAAACTGCTCTCATAAGGCAGGAGTTAGTAGTTCGAATCTACTCATCGGCACTGGTGTTCGTAGCTTAATGGATAGAGTGCCTGATTGTGGCTCAGGATAGTGCCAGTTCGAGTCTGGTCGAACACCCTAAATGTTTTTATTATGGTTAAACAAAAATTATTTCTTAAAGACGGAACTTTATTTGCGTCTGAATTTGAACGTGTTGTACACGGTGGCAGAGGTGATTATATTGAATTAACTCAAGAACAAATTAGATTACCATTACAATCTAAATTTGGTAATTCAAATTGAAATGAAGAAATTTCTTCAGATTTCTATTATTATTGGTTGTATCCTATTGGCTATCCAAATGTAAAAGTTTATAAACAGTGTAAAACTGTAAAATATGCTGATTACAAAATAGGATATTTTTATATATCACCGTCTTTATTATTAAATTTTAAGGATCCAGAAAGTTTATTTTAAAATATTAACAATGAAGTGTTTAAATATTGCATTGGTTGCTCATGATGCAAGAAAGAAAGAATTACTTGAGTGGTTTAAATTTAATGTAAAAACTTTAGTAAATCATACAATCTACGCAACAGGAACAACTGGAAATCTTATTATTAATGCTTATAAGGAATTAGATCCATCTGCACCAGAAGGATATTATGATGGATATAAAGTACGAAAGGTTTTATCAGGACCTTTAGGAGGAGACCAAATGATTGGTGCAATGATTGCTCAAGGTCAAGTAGATGTTTTAATCTTCTTTTGTGATAATTTAATTACACAAGGACATCAGACTGATATCTCAGCATTAACTCGATTAGCTTCGTTATATAATATTGCGTTTGCAACTAATAGAACGACTGCTGACATGATTTTAACATCTTCTTTGTTTGCAAACGAAGAATATGTTCCAATTAAACAAGACTTTAGTAACTATTTAAATCGTAAGATATAAAATAATTAAAATGAACTTATTAGATTATTTTTATAACGAATTCGTTAGTTTCTGTGAAGAATTTAATGCAGTTGCTGCTATTAACAACGCTTGGCTAAAAAGTCACGGATTTGATTTAGGTTGCCGTCAATTTGTAATATCTGTTATAGAACCAGGTGTTATTAATAACACAATTCATTGGTCATCTAATCCAGCTCCTTCTGGTACTGACTGGAGTGATTTAAACGCATTGTGGAGCGAACGATGCTGGGAAATTGGACATCCTGATAACATTGCAAAAGTTAAAAAGGAATATTCAGATCCTATTACAGTTTATTATGTTACAGATCGAAATTATCATATGAAGTATGATGATGAAGTTCGAGATACTTTATATGATATTAGACCTACAACTTTTAGAGAAATCGATCTTCTTGAATGTAATTTTCAAACAGACACTAATATTCCTGGTCAATATGTTGGAATTATTATAAATTATCCAACTTGGTTATTTCGGAATGTTGTTACACAAACAGAGAAACTTGTTTTTAAAGAGCTTCCTAAAAACAATATTATACACGTAACAAGTAATTTTCTAAGTGCAATTGCAAGTTTTCCTGCAGCATTAGCGTGTATTTATGAACTCGGTTATGATTCTAAAATTAACTATTTAGATATTGATACTAATACAGGTAACGTTTCTTATCTTCCTGTTGATAAAACATTAAAATCTGATTTTGATATCAATACAGTTTATACTAACAGTAATCGAAAAGTTACTACTATTGGTAAACTATTGAATAAGTTTAATAGCTCTGATTATATTAGTAAATGTGATATGGAGCGAATTTCAACATTTTTCTCAGGTTTTAAGACAGATTTAAATGTTGAAATTTGGGATTCTGACCGAATTAGCGAAGCATATTTATTTAGTAATTATGCAGACGAATTAACTTGTATAGTTTCTACTTTACATAAATCATGTATGCGATATGAAGAATGTCAGCCTTATTTTGAATTTTATGAAAAAGCAGAAGCTAAAATCGCGGTTGCACTAGATTCAAATAAAAGAATTTGTGCACGAGCTCTTTTATGGCAAATTGACGATAATCTTTATTATTTGGATAGAATTTATTCAAACAGTCCTTTTATTATAGTTAAATTTGCTAAAACTGTAGCAGAGAAGTATCCGATTAAATATTATCGTGTTGATAGAAAATTATACGATATAGCAACACACATGGAAGTTACTATTTGGCCTAATTATATAATTTCTAGAAAAAATCTAATTAATTACCATGGGCCATTTCCATATGTTGATACTTTTAATGTTTTTAATCCGTTTACTGGAGAATTGTGGAGTTCTGCAAATGTCTACAATTTACATGAAACTAATGGAAATTATCTTAAAATATAAATGAATATGAAAAATGCACGTTTTTATTACAGCGCACCTATGTATACGGTAAAGGTAGCTGTTATTGGAGCAAATGGCTTCAACCCTGACAATGTTATTGGTTTTTATGGTAATACTGTAGAGCAGATGCCACGTATTACTATTTGTAGTATTTTAAGTGACGATAAGACACAGCTCTCGTTTGGCGTAGCAATGTGTTCAAAGAAAGATCGCTTTGTAAAGAAAATTGGACGTGAATTAGCTTACAATCGTGCTTTAAATAGTCCAATTGCGACAGTAAAAGTTACTAAAGAAAATATTAGTGACGTTCGCATGGAAACTTGTGCATTCCTGGAAGATCGAGTTAGAAAAATGAATCCAAAACTGTTCTAAATGGAATATGATATTATCATTCATGGCAAAGTAACGACAAAAGAAAAAGATAAATTTCAGAACTCGTTTAATAAATTGCTAGACGAAACAAAATCTTCTTTTAAAGGAAGTGTTATCGTGTATGAATTTACAGAATATGAAGAAGTAAAAGAAGATGCTACAAAAAGTTAACTCATTTTTAATTCCAATTATAAATGTTGAAGTATCTATTCTAATCGGCGATCCTGTAACTATTGAAAATTATCTTCAAGATTTACATCATCGTCGATTTGAGTCTAGATCTCCTAACGTTGTTGCGGAAACTTTTTACTCAGACGATTCTGATGCAGAGGAATATCTGCATATTGCTTTGTATGATACAATAGATATAGAAGATTCTGCAAGTAGTATCATTCACGAGTGCCTTCACGCTGCGCATAAAGCTCTAGATTTTAGAGGTATTTCTTGTGATGAAGAACTCTTATGTTACTTGCAAGGTTTTTTGATCGAAAAGGTTCTTGAATGTTTGAGTGCTGAACTGACGGTAGTTATAAACCGTCATCAAATTGCGGAGGATATTCCGTAATTATTACTAAAAATGGAGAGATTATAAAAAAACTTTATCGCGGATATAAAGGAACGACAAATAACCGTATGGAACTTTTAGGAGTTTTAGAATGTTTAAAATATTTTGAAACTCCTGAAGAAATAACCATATATTCGGACTCGCAATACGTAGTATCGAGCATTAATAATCAACATCTTTTTAAATGAATCGAAGAAAACGATTTATCTAAAAAGAACCTTGATTTATGAAGACCGATTTATGAATTATTGAAGTTCCATACGGTTACTTTTGTTTGAGTAAAAGGTCACAACAATAATAAATTTAATGAGTTAGCTGATTTATACGCAACTCATGCTAGTGATTGTTTAGATTTACCAGAAGATAATGGTTTATTTTAATTTTTAAAGATGTATAAACGATTTAAAATTCGCCGTATTGGAAATCATTGGTACCCATGTGTTAAACACGATTATGGTGGTGATATTTCTTTAGATCAAAAAATTGAAAGATATTTTGATCAAGTTTCGAGATGCTCGGGGGATACAGATGAAATTACTATAGAGTTAGAGGAAATTCCAATAATAGTAGAGGATATTAACCTTATCTTCTTTAACGAATCTGATATCACAAGATTCTATACTACTGATGATGATTTTAATTTGAAGTTTGAAATAAACGAACACGAATTTGAGATTAGTTCATATTTATTTGGATGTTTTGAACTTCAATTTGATCTCAATTTTCATGAGACGCTTTATAAATTACACATTTGGTAATGGAATATGAAATTCGAATTGTTCAGATTACGTCTAATGGCTGTTGTTTAATTTACTCAAAAACTTATAAAACAGATAAAGAAATTGAAGAGATAACAGTGTATAACAAAAAATTACATTGTTTTATGATTAGAGAACGTATAAAGTAATGAAACTAAAAACTGAAGCTAAAGACTCAACTGAAAAATTAGATATTAAGCGTAGACAGCGTCCTTTGTCTGAAGATATTCAAAAGTTACTGCTTCGACAATTAAAACATGAATTGTACAATCATAATTTATATATGAGCTTTTCAAATTTTTATGGTGTACAAGGATTGGCAATTCTAGAAGAATACTATAAACAGCGTGCTGATGAAGAATATCTACATCATTCATGGATTCGTAAATATATGAATGAAAATGATGTAGCATACATTTATCCAGATATTCCTGCAATTAGTGAAACTTTTGAAGATAACGTTACACCTTTTAAGTTGACTGTCGACAAAGAAATTGAAACTACGCAACTAATTTATGAGATGGTTGATGCTGCTTGGGAAGAAGGCGATTGGGCTACATTTAATTGGTTAAACGGAAACGATCCTGTTAACGGTAGGCTTGTACAAGAACAAGTAGAAGAAGAATCGATTTCTAGAACAGCTTTAGATATTGCTATGGAAGAAGGTTCTTGGCTTCGAAAGGAAAAGTCTATCATGAATGCTTATAAAGGAGATGTTGATTAAAATACCTGATGATATTACAGATCTTTATTTTTGTGGAGATATTCATGGTAATTTAAATTATATCAAATATTTTATTAATACGGGAGTTGGATTTCCTCAACAGAAAATCCTTAACTCCTGTATTATTTTATGTGGAGATGTTGGATTAGGATTTACTCCTGAACTAGAAAACATGAACATTTCCTTTTTAAATAAACTCTGTGAAGAAACTAATAACTACATTATTGCGTTTCGAGGTAATCACGACGATCCTAAACAATTCAAAAACATTCATCGAAAACGGTTTAAAGCTGTAGACGATTATACAATTGTCCAATTTAAGAACAAAAATATATTATGTATTGGAGGAGGTACATCAATAGATAGAGTATATCGTCAAAATAATGATTGGAAATATTGGGAAGATGAAAAAATTGTTGAGTTAACTGATTTTGACTCTTTGCCGTATTGTTCGATTATTGCTTCACATTGTGCTCCTGTTTGTACATATCCTTACGGTATTAGTCAAACTATATTAGATTTTTGTAAATCTGATCCAACTTTATCTAACGAACTTATACAAGAAAGAAACTATTTACAGACTTTGTACGAAAAAATGTCAGAGAAAGGAGTAGTGGAAGACTGGTATTATGGACATTATCATAAAGATAAAGAGACTTTTATTGAGAACACTAGATTCCATTTACTTGGAATTAATTCTATACTAAGATATAGTTTTAATGATTACAATTAAATGTCGTTTAGTAGCTGTTCAAAAAGGACAATATTCAAAGCTAGTGTTTGAAGATTTGAATAGAGATCCTTGTGATGATCTTAAATATATTACTGTTGTAATGCTTCCGAATTGAAATTATACTGATACTCTTAAAATAGGAGATATTGGATATTTAGAATTTGTTAGTGTTAAAGCAGGAGAAACGCAATGATATAATAGAGAAATTCAAGATTTTGCAGTTTATAAATTTAATGCAAATTACTTTATAAACTTCATTAAACATAAAGAGATAGATAGTAATATGAAAGAATTTAAGTTTGTTTAAATATGAATACAGAATTTGGAGCTAAATTGAAGGAAGCTATAACTGCTAAGGATAATGATATTAATAACTTAGTATGAAAAGATAAAACTGGAGCGACTGTTCGTTTAATGGATTTGACTCAAAATGAATTAAAACGATATCATCGTCATTGTGAACAAATGTTAACGAATAGAGATATCTATAAACCTGGTAAGTTAGTTATTCGGGAAAATATCCAAAAATGTTGAGATTCTTGTAATGCTGAATTATTTGTAAGATATCTTTTACACGAATGCGATACAGATATTCGTACTAACAAAGATCTTCTTGACTTTATTAATAGTCAAAGAAAGAATAATAATGTTAGTGTAGAAGATAGTATTTCGGTTTTGTTTACAGGACTTCCGCCTATTTATGAAAAAATAACAGTAGGTAAATTAATGGATGTGTGCTTTGATAAATTAGATGTATTAAATAAGAAAATGATTACAGACAAATTTATTATTGCACAAGGTATCTGGCTAACAGATGAAGAGAAGAAAGACCTTACAGAAATAGAAGAAAGCGGTAAAGCTCGCAATCGAATGGAAGTTATTAAAGAAAGATTGTGTTTAAATCCTGATATTAAGTTAAGAATTTGTCCTACAGGATTAACTTTTGCAGAATTTAGAGCATTGATTCAACTGTCAGATCTTCCAAAGATTTCTTCTTTATCAACAATAGCTCTTAAAACTCTTAGAGACAAAATATTGTTACTTTTAGATAACGATCTTGATTATCACATCAATAAATGGTCAAAAATTAAGAAAGATATCGAACGAGTAGCTGAGTATAAAAATTGGAATCTAGATTAGGTTCTAAAAATTAATTTTTGTAATTTTGGAACAGTTAAATACAGATTTATTAAAGACTCTATGCGAAATAGTACATCCTTCTCAACGAGAGCAAGCGATGATTAGTTTTATTCTTAACTTCTGTTATTCAATTGAAGGCATTTCATTTGAATTAGATGAAGCTAATAATTTATTTATTGAAAAGAATACAACAAATCCTGAAGTTTTTCCTTGTTTAGTTGCTCATATGGATGAGATTTTACACTATACAGGAACTAAATGCGCTCGTATAAAAGGTAATAAAATATATGGTTATTATAAAAAGACAGGAAAACAATGTGGTCTTGGATTAGATGACACTTTTGGTATCTATATTTGCCTGCATTGTTTATTTTGTCTAACTGATGTTAAAGTATGTTTAACAACTCAAGAAGAAATGGGTTGTGTTGGAGCAGAACTAGCAGCATTGAACATTGACTTTTTCGATAATTGTAGATTTTTATTACAAGCTGATCGAATGGGAGGTCAAGATTTAATAACTCATACTAATGGCATAGATATCACTTCAGATGAATTTCTAAAAGATATTGATCCTCTTTTAGAAAAGTATAAGTATAAAGAGGCACGAGGTACAATGACAGATGTAGGAACTCTTAAAGAGAATATTAACTTATCTGCTGTTAATATTTCGTGTGGATATTACTGCGCTCATACACATAAAGAGTATGGAAATCTAACAGAACTTCAAAATTGTTTAAACTTTATTTTAGATATCATTCGTTTAAATAATAAAGTGTACGAACATACTGCTGATTTAACATATTCTTATAGTAGGTTTTTGTCGGGCGGTTGGAAGTATGATAACGAAGAAGAGGAATATGCGTATGGTAGAAGATATGATTATGCCTACGAAGATCCTGATGAATATTATTATGAACAGTTAGCTAAAAATTGCGAGACATGTAAAACTTATAATTGTGAAGAGTGTGCACATAGTCACTTATAATGGATAAGACTCAACGTCAAAGATTAGGTGTCCAAAAATGAATTAACAATAGGGGTAATGGCATTTGAGTTTGAAGTACTGGTGTGGGTAAATCATACGGAGCATTAATGGCTTGTGTAAAGTTATTAAAAGTTAGACCAAATGCCAAAATCCTTATTTCTGTTCCCACAACACTTCTAAAAGAACAATGATTGAAAGATGTAGCTAAAACTAAATTTTTCAATAATGTAACAGTAGAAGTGATCAATACTATATTAAAGAAAACTTGAAATGTAGACTTACTAATAATAGATGAATTACATACGGCTGTATCAGAACAGTCAATTAAAATCTTTGAATTAGTTAAATACGATTTCTTTTTAGGACTTACAGCAACTTTAGAAAGACTTGATGGAAGAGAAGAATTACTTTCTCTTTATACTAAAGTAATTGATGTAATTACTACAGAAGAAGCTATTAAAAATGGATGATTATCTCCATTTAGATATTATAAAGTTTTAATTGATGTTGATGATATAGAAGAATATCATCTATTAAATCAGAAATTTAACTCTGTTTTTGCGTTTTTTAACTTTGATTTTTCATTTGCAATGAAATGCGCAACAGATTGAAAATTTCGAAACTCTTATGCTTATAAGATGGGATACGATACTAAGCAAGTTCTAAAATTTGCAATGTCTTGAATGCAATTGTTGCAGAAAAGAAAAAAGTTTGTAATGTCTCATCCTAAAAAGTTTGAAATTGCAAAAAAAATTATAGAAGCACGAAAAGATAAGAAGATAATTACTTTTTCAGCAACCATTAAGGACGCTGAGTCGTTAAAAGTTGGATATACGCTTCATAGTAAGAAGAAGAAAAAAGAAAATACTGAAACTATTGCTTTATTTAAATCTTTACCAAGCGGAGTTCTAAATACTTCAAAAGCAGCAAATGCAGGATTGGATTGTCCTGATATTAATTGTGAAATTAGAATCAGCGGCAATAGTTCTGGAATTGATGCAAAACAAATTTTAGGTAGAGGTTTACGTTTTGTTAATAATAAAATAACAGAAGTATTTACTTTAGTAGTTCGAGGAACAAACGAAGAAGCTTGATTCAATAAAGCTCATGTTGGAATATCTTATATTACAATCAATGAAGCTCAATTAGACTTAGTATTAAATGGAGAAGAAGTAACTACAAGACAAAGAAATGATGTAATTACTAATTATAGATTTTAAAAAGTACTAAATGTCGTAATAAACCGTAGACATTTAGTTTTGAATTTAACTTCAAAAAAAATAGTTTTAATGGAGTTAAATACAATACTTAATATAATGGCTGAATATCATATTAGTGCTGATGAATTATTACTAATATGGCTTACTCTCTATGCTCAAGATGAAGAAGGTCATCCTGAGTTCTTCGTAAAATGGTGGACAGATTGTGATGGACAACAAAAATTAAAATCTCTATTTGAGAGTCTAAAAGAAAAATCAATAATTAAAAAGAACTATAATCCTCAAAGTTATGTTCCAAATGATATTGATTTTAATAAAAATTTCTTAAAGAAATTTTATAAACAATCTGGAATTCTTGGAAAAGAATTATTTGACAATTATGAACCGTTTATTTATATAAATGGTAAATTCGCTAGTTTACGGAATATTTCAAAGAAATTTTATAGTTTAGAAGAGTTTTATTTTTATTATTCTTCTCAAATAGGTCATGATCCAGAAAAACATAAGAAAGTAATGGAAATTTTAAAATGAGCAAGAGAAAACAAGCTCTGTAAAGTTTCTATTCTTGAATTTGTTGCATCTCATAAGTGAAATGAGTTTGCTAAAATGCGAGAAGAAGGATTTAATCCAGATGTTGGTACAACTTATGATTTCTATCAAGACGTATAATGGAAGATTTAAATTTACTCTGACATTTAATTGAACAAGGCAGAAAAGGTGAAAATAAAGGGCTTTCTGTCGGATTACCAAAACTTGATAAAATAATTGGAGGTTTACAACCATCGAGATATTATTGTATTTCGGGTGCATCTTCTGCAGGAAAAACTGCTTTAGCTTTATATTTTATTTACAGATTATTTAAAGATAACCCAAAAGATCCAATTTATCTAATATATTTTAGTCTTGAAATTGGTTCTGAAGTTCTTCTTGCAAAATTAATGTCTTTATATTGTGCAGAAGAGTTTGGCGTATATCTTACTATTAATGATATCTTATCGTTTGATAGTATTCTTAGTGATCACGATTATACGTGTTTAAAAGAAGCGCGTAATTGGCTTGCTAAACTTGGAGAACGTATTATAATCATTGATAAAGGATTATCTGCAAGAATATTATATAAAGAAATAATTCCTATTATGGAAAAGTGAGGAACGTATGATTGTGTTGGAGATAAAAGGGTATACATACCTAATGATCCAAAACAGAGAGTCATTTCGGTTATAGATCACATGTCTCTAATTCGTCCAGAGGAAGGTAGATCGTTAAAAGCAGAAATAGACTTAACTTCGTCTTACATGGTTTCTCTTAAACGAAAATATTATTTATCGTGAATTGCACTAATGCAGCAGAATAGAGAATCTTCTTCTATGGATCGAAGAAAAGCTGATTTAAATGAACCTGGATTAAATGATGTTAAAGATTCAGGAGGTCCTGTTCAAGATAGCGATGTTGTTCTTCAATTATATTATCCTGCAAGAGATAAAATTCCAACGTACCGAGAATATAAAATTCTAGGACAACATAGTTTAGGTGGCCGATTTAGAAGTATTATTGTGTCTAAAAACAGATACGGTATTGCGGATAGAGTAATTGGTTGTGGATTCTATGGCGAAGTTGGATGATTTAAAGAGCTTCCGTTAGGAAAAGATATCACAGATTTTACAAAATATTTGGATATTAATTCAAATATTCGAGGTATAGATTCAACTGTAAAAGATACAGAAGAAACAGATAGTAAAACTATTATATTTAATCTATCATAAATATGCCTATTGTATTGCCAACTGTAAAAGTACCTGCAGAGACTCAAGATCCTAAAAATTTAATTTTATTTGGTCTTCCTAAAGTAGGCAAGACTACAATCTTAAGTACTCTTGAAAATAATCTTATTTTAGACTTTGAAAACGGTTCTACGTATGTAGATGCGTTGAAAGTTAAAGTTTCTTCTTTGAAGGAATTAAAAGAAGTTATCAAAGCTATTAAAGATGCAGGAAAACCTTACGATTATATTACTATTGATACTATTACTGCACTAGAGGAAATGACTAAAGATACTGCTCTTAAAATGTGGCAGAATTCTCCTCAGTTTACGACTAAATACGATGTAAAAGATATTACTCAGGTTCCGAATGGTGCAGGATATTCCTTCTGGAGACAAGCTCTAGAAACAGTTATTGATTTGATTGCTTCAGCAGCACCGAACTTAATTATTTGTGGTCACGTAAAAGATACGTCTCTATCAGAAAGTCTTGATGGATCTGTTAAAGATTTAGATCTTGTTGGTAAAACAAAAAGAGTTCTTTCTGCAAAATCAGATGCTATAGGATTTGTTCACAGAGATGAAAATTCTAATCTATGCATTAATTTTGGAATGAATGGAGAGATTCTTTGTGGAGCACGTCCAGCACATTTAGCAAATAAAGATGTTATTGTAGCTGAATATCAAGAAGATGGAACGTTTGTTCCTCACTGGGAGAGAATTTACCCTTCTCTTAATAAGTAATTTTTATGTTTAAAATAACATTTGAATTTGATGAAAATCTAAAAACTATTCATAACCTTAAGTGTGAAGAAATTACTCCATCTAAGGTTAGGGTTAATTCTAACGGACAACCAATTGTAGAAGTCGGAGAAAATAAATTAATTATTTCTCCTGAGGCTGTTGCAATGATTGGAGCTACAGCTGGAGATCGTATATCGATAGCGTATATCCAAAAATCTAAAGAATTAACTATTCCTGTTATTGGTAAATCAGAAATTTTTGCTGATAAAGATGCAGGAAATAAATTAACTAAATCTAGTACTGTTTCATTTAAAGGAAAACAAAGAACTATGCTATTAGAATACGGTTCGATATTTAAACTTGAACCTAGTTCTAAGGAAAACGTTTTTAATCTGATTGCGATTACAGAGGATTCAAGTCCTGAATTATCTTCAGATGATTTAAAAGACGAAACAGTTGATTTAGAAATTGACAATTTTGATGAATTAGATAAATTACCTTTTTAAATTAAAATATTATAATTATGGGAATGTATGATGGTGCTACGGCCGCTCGTGCCGAAGTTAAACCTGCTGCTAGCTATCTGCATGCAGGTATTCACAATGTAAAATTTACTGGTGTTGATAAGGGTACTGGTGAGTATTCAACTATGGAACTTTCTTTTGAAGGAGTCGATGAAGGAGAAGTAGGAGCTATTCATGTTGAACGTATGTTTGAGCCTAAATCGGCTGAACGAGTTCCTAATCGTTTTAATAGTTCAATTATGGATCCTTCACAAGCTGAACAATTCATGTGTAAGCTTATGCATGTAATTGCTGCTTTGAATCCAACTGTTCACAAAAAGATTCAGGATGGAACTGCAAAGTTTGCTCCAAGTGACTTTGATTCACTGATTAAGCTGGTTAAGAAAATTCTTGATCCTGTAATAGGTACTGAAGTACAAATCAAACTGCTTCCAAATGGACGTTTCTGTGGATTCCCTGGATTCCCTGCACGCATCAATAAGAACGGAGATTTGTATCTAAGTACTTCTTTCATTGGACAGGATTTAACTTTATCAGCATATGAAAAAGCGCAAATCGATAAAGCTAATTCTGCAAAGCCTACTAATATGGCAGCAAGTAGCGATTTAGACGAAATGCGCCGTGATCTCGAAGATGGAGATAATACTCCTAATGTAGATGATGACGATGATCTGCCGTTCTAATTTTTAAGTAAATGCAATTTACATTAGGACCGACTATTGTTACTAAAGAATTAATTCTTAACAGAGTAAGTGAAGAAACTTTAATGGAACATTATTTAGGAGTCCCTGTCAAAAAGGGACTCCTAAAGTCTCCATTAAGACAAGATAATAAGCCGACTTGTGCCTTTTATAGAAACAAGAAAGGAGATCTTATATTTAAAGACTTCCGTGGTGATTTTTCAGGTAATTTCATTTCGGTTGTAATGTATAAATTTCAATGTTCGTACGGCAAAGCCTTAAATATTATTGCAAACGATTTTGGTATAATTTCAAGGCCAAAAATGCAAGTCAATCCTCCTCTTATAAAGTATACTAATACAAAGTTTGAGGAAACACAAGAAGCTATTATACAAATAGAGGTAAAAGATTTTGACCAATATGAATTAGATTGATGAGCTAAATTTGGAATAACTCAAAAAATTTTAAGAAAATTTCGAATATTTTCTTGCAAAAATGTATTTTTAAATGGAAATCTTTTTCATTTATATAAGGAAAAACAATTAGTATTTGGTTATTTTGGAGGCATTAGAGAAAATATTGAACGATGAAGAATATATTTTCCAGGTAATACCAAATATAAATTTATTTCTAATTGAAAGTCTTTTAGGTTACAAGGTGCACATGCTCTTCCAAAAGAAGGAGGAGAGTATCTTGTTATTACAAAATCTCTAAAAGATGTAGCTTGTTTGTATAGTTGCGGTATTCCTGCTATAGCTCCGATTTCAGAAAATTGTTTTGTAACTCAAGCACAATTCGAAAGATTATCAAAAAAATTTAAAAAGATTATTCTTTTTTATGATAACGATAGTGCAGGAATTATTCATATGAATAAATTTCGAAAGCAATTTCCAGATGTTTATGTAGTTTGAATTCCCCGTCGTTTAGACGCGAAAGATATTTCTGATTTTTATAAGAAATATGGTAGGAAGAAAACTCTAGACTTAATACAACAAGCAAAGGATAAAGTTGATGCAGAAAGTTGAAACAGAAGTAAAGCCAAAGAAGAAGAAATCTAAATCTTATTCTAGAACTAAAGGTCATTCTTATGAGACTAAAATTGCAAGAGAACTTCGAGAGTTAGGTTATACTGGAATTGTGACTTCAAGATCTGAATCAAAATCTACAGATGATAAAAAAGTAGATTTAATTGATACTGAAGACAAATTTCCATACTATGTACAATTAAAATGTACTCAAAACACTCCTGCTTATCATCAAATAAGTGCTGAATGTCCTTTAAAGGATAAACCGTTTATTTTAATTTGAAATAAACAAGTAAAAAAGCAGACTAATATTTGTTCAGTTGGAGAGGTTGTTATTTTACCAAAAGAAGAATTTTACAAATTAATTAAACTAAAAGAGTAGATTTTATCTACTCTTTTTTATTTATACATATATGAAAGCGTGTAACGTAATATTTAGAGAAGAAAACTCTGATCAAGAGATAATTATTGCATGTGAACTTAACGATAAAGGGGATTTAAATTTTAAATTATTTTTTGATCCTCCTGTGACTCAAGATACAGATCTAGGAACACTATCTGGACAACTTGCTGCTGCATTTTGTAAATTTTTAGCAAATGAATAATATCATTTTATTAAAAACAATTGTTGGAAGTCAGGCGTATGGAACAAATACGCCTGATTCTGACGTTGATACTAAAGGAGTTTATCTACAAGATCCCATGGAAATTTTAGGGATCGATTATAAAGAACAAATAAATGTAGATAAAGATAATTGCTTATACGAAGTTCGAAGATTTTTACAATTATTGTCTACTGGTAATCCTACAATGTTAGAATTACTTTTTATACCTGAAGATTGTATATTAGAAAAACATCCTTTGTGGGATATTATATCGCAACATAGAAATGCTTTTCTAACTAAACAATGCTATAACAGTTTTGCTGGATATGCTTATCAACAAATTGAAAAAGCAAAAGGTTTAAATAAGAAAATGAACTGGGAGGCAGATAGAGTGCAAAGAAAACGCCCAATCGATTTTCTTAAAGTTATAGATGGATGTAAAACATATCCTTTGATAGAATGGTTAAAAAGAAAGGGAATGCATGAAGATTGTTGTGGATTATCAAAAGTTAATGATTCAGAAAATATTTATGTATTATGGTATGATCACATTAAAGATATTTCTAAAGATGTTGATCTTACTAATCCTAGATATAAAGATTGGAAAGATTTTGGATACAAAGGAGTTTGTGATGATGTAAATTTATTATTATCAGAAATTCCAGAATGGCAAATGTCGATGTGTCAATGTATTCTATATTTCAATCGAAGTGGATGGAGTGAACATTGTAAAGATTATAATTCCTATCAAACTTGGCTAAGAGAAAGAAACGAACGAAGATACGTTGATGTTCAAGGTCACGGACAAAAAATTGATGGAAAAAATATGATGCACTGTGTTAGATTATTACAAACTGCACAGGATATTATTGAAAAACATACAATTAATGTTCGAGTAGAAAATCCTGAATATTATCTTTCTATTCGCCAAGGAAAAGTACCGTTAGAAAGTCTGATTGAAACTTCAAAACAAAAAATTGAAAAATTAAAGGAGAGTTTCAAGACAAGTGACTTGCCAGATTCTGTAGATACAGAATTAGTTAGACATATATTATATGAATTAAGAAAAGAATCTTTAAAATTATTTTAGATGGAAACAAAATTTATTACTCTGCAACTGCTTTCTGAAAGCTTTGCGTCTAAACTGCAATGACTGGTTGATAACAATAACGATAAGATTGCGGCGCATTTACTTCAAATGGATTATAACATTAAAATGTATCATGAATTTGGTACAGATGCGCGAGGATCAAAGCTTCAAGAAATTGTTTTAGATTTTATTAAAGGAAATGTAACAGATTATGCGCGTCAATTAACTTTAAAATCTGATACATTTGAAGTATCTTTTCTTCCTAAAGGATGTGAGCCTGTATATACAGACTCTGGTAAATGGGCTAAAAAGAATCGTCAATCTGGAAAGCCAGGTAAGATTATACAAAAAGTTATTGGTCCTGGAAAATATAGTAACGCTGATTATGAAAAGTTTGTTTATTCACTTAAAGCTTTATGGGCAAATAAAGGATATGAACTTGAATTAGTTAGTGGTGAAGATATTCGGCATTGGTATAATAGACAGAATTACTATAAGTGCACTAGTACTTTAGGTAATTCGTGTATGTCTCACGAAACATGTAGTTCATATTTTGACTTATATTGTGAGCAACCCGAATGTCAAATGTTGATAGCGCTTAAAGAAAACAAACTTGCAGCGCGAGCATTAGTATGGACTATTAACGGAATTACGTTCTTGGATCGAGTATATTATATTGAAGATGCTCTCTTTAACGTCTTTATTAATTATGCAAAAGAACGCAAGTGGTACTTAAGAGAAAGTAATTGTCTATTAAGTGATGGAGACGATCAATATTTCCTTTCACCTGAAGATGATTATAAAGAAGCTAAACTTGTTCATTTTGAATTAAAGTTAAAAAGGTTCTATTCAGAATGGCCGTATGTAGATACTTTTAGATATCTTGATGCGAATAATCTAACAATGACAACGTATAATAGAGACAATACTCACCGTTGTTCATTTACTGATGGAGATTATCAAGATTCTGAAGAAATATTTACATGTGAGAACTGTGGATGTGAATGGTATGACGAGGATGAATTAGTTTATTCTGATTATGAAGATGTCTCTGGATGTACTTCATGTATGACATTCTCTGATTGTATGAATGATTGGATTACTAGTGATTCTTCGGTTCGAGTTCAAGTTGAAGATTTCTATTATGATTCAGCTTGTGAGGAATGGTTAATAGAACATCCTAACGAATTTGTACTAATTGATGGAACTTGGTATTCTGTTAAACATCCTAGAATAGTTCAAGACGATCAAGGAAATTATAGATTAAAAAGTATGTGTTCTGAATCATCTGAACCGACATTGTTTTGTTTAGAAAATGAGTAAAAAAGATAAAATTCGTTACGATCTAACTCCGCAATACGGAATATTAGAAGTAAATAAAGTGCTTACTAGTAAATTAGATAAGTACAAAGAAAACCAGTGGAAAAGAGGTATGAAATGGACGGAAGTCCTTTCAAACCTCAAACGCCACTTGGCACAATTTGAATTAGGAAATGATTATACAGAGGAAGGACTTCTCCAAATCGGAGAAGTTGCTATGAATGCTCTAATTCTTGCAGAGTATTATCATATTTATCCTCAAGGTGATGATAGAGTTATAGCGCCTACAACAAAACCTATAGTAGCTCTAGATCTTGATAATGTAGTATTTGATTTTAATGCTGCATACGAGAATAAATTCGGAGTTAAAATGAATCCTTATTGGAAAGCTAATTACCAAATGGGAGATCATCTAAAAGAACTGGAACAAGACAAAGACTTTTGGGTTAACATTCCTGTTCTTAATGTTCCTCAATTTGAAGTAGACTATTATATAACTGCTAGAAATATTCCTGTAGAATGGATTCAAGAAAGTTTACAAAAAAATAATTTACCTTGTGCTCCTGTTCACGTAGTGCCCTGGGATCAAAGTAAATTAAAGCATTTAAAAGATTTAAAAGTAGATATATTTATAGATGATAAATACGAAAACTATAAAGAAGCTACTAACGCAGGAATATTTTGTTATTTAATGGATGCTCCTCATAATAGATATTATAATGTAGGACATCGTAGAATTTATGATTTAAATATACCTATTAAGTAATGAAAGAGTTTATCTGTAATTTGTTAGGATGGGAAGAAGTAGAACTCGACTGGCTTTATACATTAGATCAAAAATATCATGTGCTTAAAGACATGAACATTTTCGGACTTTTTGAAGAAGTTTGTGATGGAGATCGTTTTAGTATTATTGAAGGTGGATTTCTTCATCCTCAATTAGCAGAAGCTGCCATGATTAACTTTATTATTAAAAATAATATAGATGAAGATTTTTGGCTTGCTGATAATATTTATACAGTAGAAGATCTTTATGAAAAAACTGATAAAGGATCTAATTTATTAGCCGCATATTATGAGTACGATGCTAGAAATTTAAACTACTCTACTTTGAAAAAGTTAGCGACTATTATCAAAGAATTGAAAGAATTGTGGGATAAATTTAATCAATCTAAAGGTACATTTGAAACTAAAGATACTTTTAAATATGCAAATAAAACTCGCAGACGTTAGGCTTATTCCACTTCTTCATACTGTAAAGCGATTAAAGATTTCAGATGAAGAATATTTTTCAGAGAAGTATAAAGATTATATATCTAATTCTCGATTAAAATATATAAATCCTGAGCAAGGAGGTAGTCCTTTGAAGTATAAAGATGGTATACCACAAGAAACTACTAGATCTTTGCAATTAGGATCTGCTATTCATGAGGTGTTTCTACAACCAGAATCTTTCTCATTAGAGAAAGATTTAGAAAGACCTTCTGCAAAGCTTGGAGAAGTGTGCGATTGTATTATTAAAAATCGTACTGAAGGAAAAAGTATCTATGAATCTATTTTTCAAGCATGTAATGAGATTGGCTATTATGTCAATAGTTTAACTCCTAATAGAATTAAACAAATTATTGCTAAAGGCTTCAACTATTATCGTAAAAGTAAATTAGTAGATAATACTGATAAAATTGTATTATCAAGTAAAGATAGAGAAGTCTGTATAAATTGTTTAAATTCTTTAAACTCTCACCCTGAAATAACTAGATTAATACGTCCTGTTGATATGTTTGGAGAGCCTACAACTTCATATAATGAAGATGCTATATTTATGGACGTTAAATGCGAGTATGAAGGACAAAGTACTATCTTAAAGTTAAAAATGAAAGCCGATAATTGGACTATTAACGAAGATACTAAAGAACTTGTTTTAAATGATTTGAAAACAACAGGAAAACCTGTAAATTTCTTTATGCAAGATTATGGTTCTTTTGTCCATTATCATTATGCTCGCCAAATGGGAATGTATTTATGGATGTTATTTCATCTATGTAAAAAGGAATTTAATGTAGATAAAACTTGGAATATCTCATCAAATATAATTGCTGTAGAAACAGTAGGTGAAAATAAATCAAGAGTATTTCGAGTATCTAAAAGTCAGCTTACTGCTGGCAAAAAGGAATTTCAACGTCTGTTAAAGATGGTTGGAGTTTGTCAAATTAAAGGATTTGATGATACAATAAATTTTATTTAATCTGCAAATATTTTAATAAATAAATTATAAATTTTTATTAAGAAAAAATTTGTAGAGTTACTATTTTAGTATTATCTTTGTATCACAATCGGAAGAAAAATATGAACTAATGTTTAATTTAAATGTTTTTAACTATGAAGAAATTTGAAGTTTCGGCTTATAGCCTTGAGGAAGCAAAAGCAACTGCAATGAATGAGTTTGGTATTAAGGTTACTCAGAATGTAACGCAGTCTTGGAAAAATGCAGGTTCGCCTGTATCTGGTAAAGAATTTGAGAATTTCTGTGTTGATATTCTCGATAAGAAACGTCTTACTGGCGTAGAGGGAGTTGGTCTTGTAATCGCAATTACTCCTGGTTCAAAAGATACTCGCGAGCGTCCTTATAAGTACAAGAATGTTACTTCGGAGGGTAAGCGCCAGATGGAGCGTGTTGTTGAAATTCGCTTGAAGGCAACCGATGAGGTAGTTGGTGAAGCTAAGAACAAGAGTGAAGCTGAGAAGCTTGCTAAGAAACTTATGCTTACTTATAAGCAGGATATGGTAGCAGTTATTACCTACCATGTTAAGGATGGTAAGGAGCTTGCATTCGAGTTAGATTATGCACCTTCACAGTCCGCACAGAAAGGCCGTTATATTGTATTCGGCAACGAAAAGAGTGGTTTTTAATAGCCTAATTAAAGAAAGCAGGATTGGATAAAATTCCAATCCTGCTTATTTTTTAAGATTATGAATAGTATAATTTTACCTAGTCCTTTAGAAAAATCTTGTGGATTTTTAGGAGTATATTTGGGAAATAATAATCGTGAAGTTTTAAATTTATTTAAAACTGGGTCATATTGTGTTTATGTAGTATTAGACACGTGATGTAAAATTACAACATCTTTATGTGGATGAGTATTTCCATACGCTATAAAATATATAGGTATGGGTACTTGATATAACGGATGAGGTAAATCTAGAAAGCGACCATTAAATCATACTAACGATTTATATAGTGATAACGTTACAATGGATCCAAATCGATATGTATTGACCTACCCATCAACATGCTTAGATAAACAATCAGCCTTTGATCTAGAATCAATACTAATAGATGCTGCGATTAAATCTGGATATTCGCTTTCTCCAAAAGGATTAAGAAACGTTAAAACTCAAGATATGCAGCTTTGAAATAAAATTCATGGCCATAAAATTAATGGAAATTACCTTAGACAAATTATTAAAGGGGAAATCTACCCGAATTAACTCAAGAGATTTTTATTCAACAGAAGATTACGTTAAACCTTTTGTTGATGAAATGAGTAAGTTTACATCTACTTATAGAGTTGAAGCTATTCCTCCTAGTCAAGTAACTCTAGATAAAGATGGAGAGGATACTACTTATAATAGAGTATTAGTTCAAGCAATTATGCCATCACAAGTCGATGAATATAATGAAATTTATACGTTAGCTTACTCTTTAGATATTAGAAAGCCTATGTATAAAATATATAAGGCTATGTTTAATAATACAACAAATGCTATAGTTGCATTCGATCCAAATTGGTTAATTGTCAACGAAATTAAACCTAACGAGATGTTTAAAATGCCTATTCAAAGTTTAATGAGTTTGACAAGTGATTTTGAAATTAAATTAAAAAAGTATAAAAATGAAGTTTTGTCTACTAAAGAAAACGAACGATATTTGCGTTTAGGATCTTGAATTGAAAAATGCCAATTTTTAGTATGGCAAAATGATTTTGGAGGTAAAGTTAAATGGTCTCCTACAAATGTTGTAAAAGCATACAACAATATATATATTAATACATCAAGTGATTATTATGTAGGAGATAAAGATTCATCTATAATTAACACTTATAGTTCTTTTGCACAGTTAATTGCAGATGATAAAAAAGATATATGCAATAAGTTTGAAAAAACTATGCTTATTAACTCGTTATTAAATTTAAAATAATGACAGTTGAACAGTGGTTAAATAATGATGAATTAGCAATTACTATTTGGAATAATAAATATAGATTTGAAAATGAATCGTTAGACGAATGATTTAATAGAGTTTCTGGTGGTGATGCTGATGTTAAAAAATTAATTCAAGAAAAGAAATTTATTTTTGGAGGTAGAATTCTTGCCAATAGAGGTCTAGAAAAACAAAATAAAAAAATAACATATTCAAACTGTTATGTTATTTCTCCTCCCGAAGATAATCTTGAATCGATTTTTGAATGTGGAGCGAAATTAGCTCGCACTTTTAGTTATGGAGGTGGATGTGGAATTGATATTTCAAATCTTCGTCCTACAGGAGCTAAAGTTAATAACGCTGCTAAAACAACTTCTGGAGCAGTAAGTTTTATGGATTTTTATTCATATATTACTGGATTGATTGGGCAATCTGGTAGACGGGGTGCATTAATGATTTCTATTTCTTGTGATCATCCAGATCTTGAAGAGTTTATTGAACTTAAGTCAAATTTAGATAAAGTTACAAAGGCTAATATTTCTGTTAGAGTTAGTGATAACTTTATGAAATCTGTCATTAATGCAGAAACTTTGATTCTTAAGTTTATTACGGATACAGGAGAAGTTATAACTAAAGAAGTTGAAGCTTATCCTATTTTTAGAAAATTAGCAGAGATGAATTGAGATTATGCAGAGCCTGGAATTTTATTCTGAGATGCTATTAAAAATTGAAATCTTCTCTCAAATAATCCTGATTTTTCTTTTGCAGGTGTAAATCCTTGTGCTATGTAAGTGATTGATAATCAAATAATTATATCAATCTTTGGCTCAAGTAAAAAATTGGGCAAAATCGGTGAATTCTAACCAATTCAAAGAGGTAGAATTTGTTTATTAGCAAATTTATTACTATTTTTTGTTGTATGAAAATACCGAGATAATTTCCTAAATTACGAAAGGTTAGGAAATATTGTAACGCATAGTGAGTGAATAAATATAATCTCACCACGAGTGCCCAATACTAATTTACTATGATAATATATAAAGTAACTAATAAAATTAATAACAAAATTTACATTGGTCAAACTATTAATTCTTTAGAACATAGAAGAAAGCAACACGAAAAAGATTGTAGACGAAATAAGTACTATAATAATCGTTTTCATAATGCACTTATTAAGTATGGATTTGACAATTTTATCTGAGAATGTCTTTGTGAATGTGTTTCTATTGAAGAATTAAACAGTAAAGAACAGTATTATATTTCTGAATATAATACAACAGATAAAGCTTTAGGTTATAATTTGAAGTTTGGAGGAAATAATGGAGGTAAATGTTGTGATACTACAAAAGTTAAGATTAGTTTAAGTAGTAAACAAAAGTGAACTAATCCTAAAATTGCTTCTAAAATGTTAAATGGCCTTAGAAAAGGGACTGAAACTGTTAAACAAAAAGGTTTAAAAAATTATGTACTTCGCAAATGTATTTATTGTGATACTGAATTTAAATGTAAACCTTATGATCCCAAAAAGTATTGTAGCTTAAAATGTGCAAATAATGATCCTAAGCATTATTTAGTAGGAGTAAAGGCTGCTTCAACAAAAGTTCAAGAACAGTATCAAAATTCAATACCTACAAAAATACAACAAATTGAAAATTGAATTAGAGAGAATAAATTACTATTACAGAATGTAAAAATGAACAATTTAACTTTTATTCAAGATTTATGTACATTTTTAAATGTAAAAGATCATAGAACTGTTGCAAAAATACTTAATGTAAATAATAAGAAAAATTTAGTTACAAAATTAATAGAAATTAGTAAAAATATATGCTAAACTGGTCTGAATTAACAGACGTATCAGATAACTGTATGGAGGAAACTCCCAGAAATAAAGGATAAAAAGCCTTTATGATAATAAATTGGAAGAGCCCTTGCCGAGCGGAGGGTCGTGTTTGCTCGGAAGTATAAATCTTGCAGAATTTGTTACAGAATATGAAACATTTGACTTTGCAGGATTTAAAGATACTGTTAAAAAAGCAGTAGTTGCATTAAATGAAGTACTTGATGAAGGTCTTCCATTACATCCTCTTATTGAGCAAAGAGAATCTGTTAAAAATTGGAGACAAATTGGGTTAGGAGTAATGGGGTTAGCAGACATGTTTATAAAACTAGGTATTAAATATGGAAGTGAAGAATCTATTAAATGGATTAATATGATTGGAACAGAAATGATCTTTTCAGCTTTAGAAAGTTCTAATGAACTAACAGTAAGTAAAGGAGCATATCCAATGTTTAATACAAAAGTTGTAGATACACCTTTCTTTCAAGCACTTAATACTAAAGAAAATAACCTCCGATATCAAGAACTAAGAAGTAATATTCTTTTACGAGGATTATGTAATTCTCAGTTATTAACTTGTGCTCCTACAGGTAGTATTGCTACTATGTTAGGAATTTCAACAGGTTGTGAACCTATTTTTGCAACTTCTTATACAAGAAAAACAGAATCTTTAGTTGATAAAGAGAAACTTTATAAAGTATATACTCCAATTATCCAGAATAATTTCATTTCAAAAGGAGTTCCTGAAAATCAACTTCCAGAATATGTAGTAACTTCAGAGAACATTCCTTATACAGAGAGAATTCAAGTTCAAGCTGCTTTACAAAGATATATAGATGCTTCAATTTCCTCAACAATAAACTTACCTGAATCTGCTACAATAGATGATGTTGAAAGAATTTATAGACTTGCATGAGAGTATCATTTAAAAGGTGTAACTGTTTATAGAGCAGGTTGTAAAAGAGGAGCTATTTTATCTAAGAAACCTATGGGAAGTAAAGAATTAATGAAGCGTCCAGAATCAATTGATGCTAAATTAATTAGATTTAAAAATGGAACTGAAAACTGGATTGCATTTGTAGGTTTAGTTGATGATAGACCTTATGAAGTATTTACAGGAATTAATAATATTGAGGATTTTCCAATTCCCTCAACTATTACCGAAGGTAAAATTATTAAGGTAAAAGATGAATTTGGTAAACGATATGATTTTCAATATGTCGATAAGTATGGATATACAAATCGCTTAGGAGGATTATCTCGAATATTTAATCAAGAATATTGGAACTATGCTAAATTAATTTCTGCTCTTTTGCGTGGTGGAATTGAATTAGACAAAGTCGTAAAGATCATTGATGGTATGCATTTTGAGTCTGATACGCTTAATACTTGGAAAAATGGTGTAAAACGTGCGATTAAGACTTTTATTTCTGATGGTGTAATTTCACATGAAACTTGTCCTGATTGTGGAGAACGACTTGTTTATGAAGGTGGATGTACTATTTGTAAAAACTGCGGATATAGTAAGTGTTTGTAAGTTATGGAACTTAAGTTAGATAAATTAACAGACGATAAAACTATTATAGGCAATATACTTATTGGATTAAAAAAGAAAGATGGATATTGCCCATGTAGAGTAGGAAAAGAAGAAGATTCCAAGTGTCCTTGTAAAGAATATAGAGACACTGGATTTTGTCATTGTGGATTATATAAAAATGCCTAAATATACACTACATGTTCCTGTTTATGGATCTTTAGACGTAGTAATTGACGCTAATGATGAACAAGAAGTATTAGAAAAATATTTAGAACAAAAATCTGAATTATTATACTTCGAAAATGGAATATTACAGGAAGATTTAGATGCTGCATATATTGTTCAAATTAATTCGAGAAAAACATGTTAAAACTTATTATACTAATTTTATTAGGATTAGAACTTGTTGCAAGACTAATTTCGTTTCACTATGAAGACGTGAGAGAACAGATAGCGTTAGGATTGCAACAGAATGCAGAAGATTTTAAAGTTAACGGACCTAAAACAAGAACTGCATTAGCCGTTTACTTTATTTTATTTATCTTAATTTTATTTTTATGTTAGTAAAAATTAAAAAGTTAGTACCTAACGCTGTTATTCCTACTTATGCTAAACCTGGTGATGCAGGAATGGATTTAATCGCTGTTTCTGTAAATGACAGTATTAATTATATTGAGTATGGTACTGGTTTGGCAATTGAGATTCCTGAAGGATATGTTGGATTAATATTTCCTCGAAGTTCTAATAGTAAAAAAGATCTATTACTTTGTAATTCAGTTGGAGTTATCGATTCTGGATATAGAGGAGAAATTAAGCTTCGATATAAGAAAATTATGAATCCTTCTGAAGAAAAAACTAATATTCTACAAAACATTTTTACAAATAGTTCTACTTTAATTTATGAAATAGAACGATATGACGTCGGAGATAAGGTAGGTCAAATAATGATTCTTCCTATTCCTTTTGTAGAATTTACAGAGGTAAGTGAATTATCTCAAACAGATAGAGGAGATGGTGGATTTGGTTCAACTGGCAAATAAAGTAATATGGAAGAGAAGTTTGGTATAGTAGAAAACAATATTGTATATCCTTCAGAAATGCCTAGTATTTCTGTTAAATGGGATGAAAAGTATAAAGGAGCACATCACTATATTTTTCGAAATTGTTTAGGATATCAAGACGGAGAATACAAATATATTCCAGGTTCTGAACAAGAGATTCAATTTGTTATGGAAAACGAGGACGGAACCGTAATACCAGGATTACAAGATGAACAACTTGCATTAGCTATGTTAGATAGAATTAAAAAGTTAGATGCTGTATATCCTAGTAAAATGAATTCTCTTCAAATTAAAGCTCTTGAAATTTTTCTAGATGCTTGTAAATTACGAAAACGTGATCGTATTACAAGAGGAGTTATGGGAAAGCTTGAAAAGTAATGGATTTTCAATATGCAGTTAAAACTTTAAATGAAGATTTATTACAAACTATTTATACTTTACAAGATAAATTTCTAAATTTTGAGTTGGGTCCAGAACAAATAGATATTTTGTTAACTATTTTTCAATTCTTACAAAAGAAAGGGTTTGACGAATTAGTATTATCTGGACCTGGAGGAAGTGGCAAATCTGCAATCACAAAATTGATTGTTATGTATTTGGAGCAATTAGGAATTCCTTATATATTAGCTACTCCTACAAATAAAGCTTGTGGAGTGTTGCATAATTACACAGATAGAGATGTTGTAACACTTCATAAGCTTTTAACTCTTAAGCCAACAATTGATATATTAGAGCTTGATTTTAAAGATTTACAATGAAACACTGATACCTTAGCGTCAGCTATTCCTGGAAGTGGTGTTTTACTAATTGATGAATGTTCAATGATTAACTCAGAATTATATGACTTTATTCATCAAAAAGCTCAAGCTAAAAATTGTAAAATTATTTATACTGGAGACGATAAACAATTGTATCCAGTTAAGGAGAATGGATTATCTAAACCATTTCAGTGTAATAATCGATGTTATTTAACTAAAGTTTATCGACAGCAAGAAGATAATCCTTTGTTAGATATATTAGATACTCTTCGAAATCAACCTATAAATCAGTTTTATGAAATTCGATCTTCTAAAGGAAATTTAGTTATTTATCATCATTGAAAAAAATTCGTATCCTCAGCGATTCATTTATTCAAAAATGCGGTTAAAAATCAAAATCCAGAGGAAGTAAAGTTACTTGCGTATACAAATAAAAGAGTAGAAGCTTTTAACGTTATTCTTCGAGAATCGATTTTTGAAAACAAAAATGAATATAATATTGGAGAAATATTAATGGGATATGATACATGTACTTATAAAGATCCAGTTAAATTTAAATGGATGGATTTTGAAATAATTAATTCTGCAGAATATATTATTACAGATATTAAAGTTACAAGCCGTCCATTAGGTTATGTTGTTTATAAAGGTTATGAATTAACCTTACGTCCAATTAATACAGAATACGCAGAAGATTCAATTTTTATTATTTCAAGAGATACTCCTGAAAAAGATTTAAACGCATTAGCTGCATACATCGAATTAATTCGATTAGATGCGATTAGAACTAAAACTAAATCTACTGCAGCTAAGTTATGAAAATCTTATTTTAGTATTATGGACTCATTTACAACACCAGTTGATTTAGTGTATGGAAATAGAACTGTAAGAAAAAAGACACTAGACTATGGTTATTGCTTATCTGTACATAAATCACAAGGATCTAATTATGATAATATACTAATAGATATGGGTAATTTATTTACCTGTAAAAACAAAGAGGAGTTACGACAATTACAATATGTAGCTTTGTCAAGAACTCGTAATAATATTAGTATGCTTATTTAATGCAAGATATATTAATTTCTAGAGACTCTAGAGGAAAAATTAGAGTTGTTGACATTTCATATGAATGAAACGATACTACTCATAGTTTTCTAATTATTAGAAAGACTTCACAATGAGGAGGTAAAATAACCAATCAGCCTATCATTGAAATTAAAAGAGGTAAAGCTCAAAGAACTGCTGCAGAACAAGCAAAATTAGAATACAATAGTAATGTTAAAAAATATCTAGATAAAGGGTATAAAAACATTAAGGATTTTAAACTAACATCTCTAGATGGAGTTACGGATCCTGGTAAACTGCTTGGTGATATTGCGACAGATCAATCTGGAGCTCCAAAACCTATGTTAGCAAAAAGCTATGATAGTGTTGCAACCTCAACTTTTGAACACGAGTTTTATGGATCTACTAAAATAGATGGAACTCGATGTTTAATGCACTGAAATGGTAAAGAAGTAATAACTGCATCGCGTGGTGGAAATAATTATGATGTTGCAGCTTATTATATTCGTACTGATCCAAAAGTAAGTAAATGACTTAAAGATCACCCTGATATTTGGCTGGATGGAGAACTTTATGTTCACGGTCTTCCTTTATCTTATATTTCAGGCATAGTTCGACTTCAAACATTAGATGAAAAACATAAACAATTAAAGTATTATGTTTATGACTTAGCAATTCCTGATGTAAAATTTAAAGATCGATTAAAAATTCTTAATGAATTTGCAGAAGCTGTTAAAGGATCAGATAAAATAGTTATAGTCGAACATGTTAAAATATCAGGATGGTTAAACATGAAAGCTCTTCATGATCAATATGTTAATGAAGGATGGGAAGGTTTAGTTATTCGTAATCCAGATAAAGAATATAAATTTGGAACTAGAGATAATCGAATGATTAAATTAAAAATGTTTGAAGATCATGAATATAAAATTCTAGATCTCGTCGATGGCCTTAGAGATGAAGATATGTGTTTCTTAATGGAAACTGAACAAGGATATCAATTTAAAGCAAAACCTATTGGAGATAGAGCTTTAAAGAAATGGTATCGAGATCATATAGAAGAGTTAAAAGGACAGATGGGAACAGTTAAGCATTTTGGAATGACTCAGACGAGTACTCCTGTGCCTAATCTTCCAGTATTTAAAACAGTTAGAAATTATGAATAAAAAAGAACTTAACGATTTAAAAATTACAATTTCTCAATTAGTAGAATTTTATCGAGAATTAAATGAGTTTAAAACAGCAGGATTAGATTTAATTAAACTTGCTCCAGTTTCTACTATTTTTAAACTTGTTCAATCTTTGTTAGATACAAAATATTCAGTATGTATTACAACTGATATTTTAGAATATGCTAAACAGCCTAAAATTGGTTTAGAAACTTTTTATAATTCTTTATGTACAAAATATACTTTAAAATATGATGAAGATCTTGACGATAATATTCATGGTGTAGAATTTTGCATAAAAGATGAAGAATATCAAAAAGTTCGAGACGAAGGTTTAAAAGTAGTAGGACACTTTACGACAGATCCTAATAAAAATAAGGCATCTCAAAAATCAAACTCTCAGCCTAAAGATGAGAAGTTTGTTAAAGATACGTGCGAGAAAGTTCCAGAGTATTATGTTAATGGAAAGAAAGTCGCTAAGGAAGCTTATGAGGAAGCCATGTCTAAGTTAGATAGTTTATTTGAAAAAATATTTAAAGTACTCGATGAATAGTGTAGTTTTTATAGATTTTGTGAATTCAAATATTGAAAAATATATGAAAGAGCAAAATCATAAGATGTTAGTTGCGTTTAGAAACATCAAATCAGAATATGTCTATAACAAGGAAAAATCTAAAAGTCCAGATTCTGAAATTATTAAAAAGATGTTTGATAAACGCAAGGAAACTTGTGAAATTTATAAGGATAAGAATCAAGAATTGTTTGATGACGAAAATAGAGAAATGACAATTCTTCATCCTTTTGTTCCTGTAGAAATTCCTGAAGACACAGTCTTAAATTTCTTAAAAGGACTTCCTATCGAAAAGGAAAAGAAAAATTTCAAAAAGTTTCAAGATGAATGTATGATGGAATTTGGCCAAAAAATTGACTCAGCTATCATTCTAAAATACATAAATTCGTAATTTTTCGCCTCAAATTTTAACTGAAACTTTAATGGGGGTATCATTATATCAAATTAAAGTTTCAGTTAAAATTTTAAGCTAAAATCAACAATATGGAAAAGATGATAATTGATAAAGACTTTCAAGGAAAAGTCTTTTTTACTTCAGATACTCATTGGAGACACGGTAATATAATTCGATATTGCGATCGTCCTTTTAGTAGTGTACAAGTAATGGATCATACCTTGATTCAAAATTGGAATTCTGTTGTAACAGATCGAGATTTAGTTTTTCATTTAGGAGATTTTGCGTTTGCAGATCGTTCAAAATTTAGACAAATTGCCAATTCTTTAAATGGCACTAAAATTCTAATTCAAGGAAATCACGATCGAACAGATGATATTCCAACTGAATGTTTTACAACAGTAGTGGATATGTTTCAAGTATCTATTTGGGATAGTGAACTAAATGAATATGCTACATTTATTATGAGTCATTATCCATTAGCTACATGGGCAGGAATTAATCGAGGTATTTTTAACCTACATGGGCATATACATAGTACTCCTGATTTAAGTGGTACTGGGTTTGATATTGTAGTTGCAAAAAATGCACCATGGAACCAATATGATGTTGGAGTAGACAGAAACAATTTTACTCCAGTTAGTTATGATGAGTTAAAGACTATTTTTACTAAACGTATGCTTTATGGAAATAAATCAGCTAAGAGTTCACGAAATTGCAATTAATATATTGCATCAAAGTGATAATCAAGAAATATTTCGAATTGATGATGAAGGATACGAATATGTTGATGATAAATATGTTAATTTATACGATGCTATCGTATCTAGAATTTGGAAATCAAATACTTTAATATGGATTTAAATGTTTATGTAGAAAAGTTGTATCAAGCTTGAGTAAAATATCAAGGAATTCGAATTCTTGTAGATTATGATGATACAATAAAGCCATATAATACAGCTACTTATTCTTTTTGTAAAGATGTCGTTGACACGTTAATCGAAGCTCAACGATTTGGTGCAACATTAATTCTCTGGACATGTCGTTCTGGAGATAGATTAACTGAAGCAGTTCAGTATTGTGAATCTATAGGATTAGTTTTTAATGAAATTAATCCTGAAAATCCATTTTTACCTGGATATTCTTTAAAAGCTTATGGTAATGTTCTTCTAGACGATAAGGCTGGATTAGAACAAGCTTTAAATACATTAAAAATAGCATTATCAAAATATAAAATGTTTATATATATGAAACTGACAAAAAGTAAAAATTTTAATCCGAATTATTTAGCTAAAATTGTTCAGATCGATTCTTTTAGACCTCACCCTAACGCTGAGCGTCTAAAGTTGTGTACTGTAGACGGATGTGTAATCTCTACTTCTATTGATTCAGTTGAAGGAATATATGTATATTTTCCTGTTGAGTGTGTTATTACACCTGAATTTCTTAAAGTTAATAATCTTTATAGAAAACCTGAACTTAATGCAGATCCTACTAAACAAGGATTTTTCGAGGAATCTGGCCGAGTAAAATGTATTAAACTTAGAGGTTTAGCTTCAGAAGGTTTAGTTATGCCTATCTATGAACTATATAAGTTTATTGGGGAAGGAAAAGATGCTCCGATAGATTCTGTTGAAGCTTCGAAATTAGTCGGTACAGAATTTGATACAGTTGATGATAAGTTGTTTGTCTGGAAGTATGTTATTCAGGTAAAAACTTCATTAAATCGTTCGAATAAAATCAATAAAGCTAAGGCTGGGCTTAATATTTTAGAAAATCAATTTAGATATCACATTGATACCGAGTTGCTTGCTAAAAATATTGAAAAAGTTAATCCTAATGATATGATTCAAATATCTTGGAAGGAACACGGAACATCTGCAATTTTCTGTAATCTTTTAGCAAAAGTTGATTATCCTATACATAAACGAGTTTTAAATAAGATTAGTAATCTTTTATTTAAGAATTCGTTATATCCTAATTATGAATATTACAAATTCTGTTCTTCAAGAAAAGTTGTTAAAGATCCTAAATTAAATCCAGGTTTAACTAAGGGTTATTACGACTATGATATTTGGAATTTGGCATTTGAAGTAGTTAAGGACTTTTTACAGAAAGGCATGACAATTTATGCTGAAATTGTAGGATATATGCCTAATGGTGGATATATTCAGTCTGGGTATGATTATCAGTGTGTTTATGATCCAAAAGTATACGAGTATGCAAAGATGACTCCTAGACAAATGTATGATGCTAAACTATTCAATATTATAGTATATCGTATTACATATACTAATATTGATGGTAAAGTTTATGAATTTTCAACACAACAGGTAAAAGAGTTTTGTGCAAAATATCAAATAAATTCAGTAAAAGAACTTTATTATGGTCGAGCAAAAGATCTTTTTCCAAATATTGATGTCGAAAATCATTGGCATGAAAATTTCCTTGCGGAATTAAGAAATGCATATCTAGAAAAACAATCCGTTTTATGTAATAATAAAGTTCCTGAAGAAGGAATTGTATTACGTAAGGAAGTTAGTGATATTGAAGTATATAAATTAAAATCTATAGCTTTTCTGGAAAGAGAAACAAAAATGTTAGATAAAGGAGAAGCAGATATAGAGTCAAGTCAAGGTTAATATGATTACAATAGAACAATTAATAAATATTTTAGAAACTGGAAAAATTAATTTTGCATCTATAAGTACAGATAATAAATATATTGAAATTATTTCTAATGAACAGTTTTTGATTTCATATTGTATCGTTAATGAACGAAGAGGTCATCAAATTTCAGGTATAGAAATATCTGTTTCTACGCGTAATTTTCGTAATGACTGGTGGAACAGTATTTATAGAGTAAAACTTTCTAGTGAATCAAGATATTTTAAGAGGGCGTTGGAATTATATAAACGTCGATCTAAAGATTGGGTAAATGCCCAACTTAATACTTTATTGAATTACGAAAATGGAAATCAATAAAGAACAGATTGTAGCATTAAAAGAGAATAAGGAAGTACTATATTTTTACAAACTTCCTTGTTCTCTTTATCATTCAGGATTTGAATATGTTATCGTTGGCAATATTCTAAAAGATGCATACGATAATGTACGTTATTTTAAATCAGAAGATTGGTTTGCTCGAATCGAATCAGGAAGTTTACTTCCTTTAGTATGTTCGACATTAAATAAATCTGGCAAAATAAAAGAATATGTTAATGTTTATCAGAAACCAGATATTATTAAATTAAGACTTTTAATTCAACGTAGTGCTTTAAATTCTACTGGTGTTTTAACTCCAAAAGAAGTTATTCAAGAATCTTTGTGAGGAATCCAGGTTGTTAAAGAATTTAAAGTTAATAGAGTGGATGTATTTAAAACAGACATTAACTCTACTGTTGCTTTTCAAGAATTTATGAAAGTAAGTGAACCAATTTATAAAATGTGGAAAGAAAAGAATGAGTAAGATAATTGTATTACAAGGTCCTCCAGCGTGTGGTAAAAGTACGTGGGCTAAAGAATATGTTAAGGACAAAAAGGATTGGGTTATTGTTTTAAGAGATGAAATCAGAGAAGGTACTGGTAAATATTGGGTACCATCTCGAGAAGGATATATTTCTGAAATAGAAGAATTCTCAATAAGAAGTGCAGTCAAAAATAAATTAAATGTTATTATCGATGCTACTAACTTAAATCCAAAAACAATTGAACATTGGGATTCTTTGTCTAAAGAACTTAATTGCGAAATTGAGTATAAACCTTTTTTAGTATCTTTTAATGAAGCTTATTGGAGAGACACTAAAAGAACTAGAAAAGTCGGATTAGGAGTTTTAAAGAATTTCTATACAAGATATTATCCAGATATGCCTCAAACTATAGAAAACGAAACTACTCCAGCAGAAGAACGTTTCATTTTAAAACAAGATGAAACATTACCACAAGCAATCATATGTGATATCGATGGAACTTTATCGTTAATGAATGGTCGAGGTCCGTTCGAATATCATAGAGTTAATGAAGATCTTCCTAACAATCCAGTTGTAGATTTAATTAATTCTCTATCAAAGCAATATCAAATTATTATTGTTACTGGAAGAGAAGATACAGAAATTTGTAGACAAGAAACACTTAAATGGCTGTCGCGATACTTATCGTTTGATGACTTTTTATTCTTTATGAGGAAGAATAAAGATTACAGAAAAGATTCTGTTGTAAAAATGGAAATCTATAATGAAAATATAAAAGATAAGTATTGCGTTGCAGCAGTATTTGATGATAGAGATCAAGTAGTAAATGATTGTTGGAGAAAACTCGGATTACTTTGTAATCAAGTTTGGAAAGGAGATTTTTAGTATGTTATATTTACTTAAATTATATCAGATGCTTTATATTTTAGGATGTGAATTTAATTATCACTTTACTCCTATATACGAAGCTGTATTGTTATGCGTTAGCACCTATGTCTAAAAATATTCCAGATAGTTGTTGAGATAACGATCCTTCTGCACCTTGGAACGACATTCAAGTAACATTTAATTATCAAATATCTATAAACGTTGGAGGTCAACTTTTTATATCTAATATAATAAGAGATACTGTAACTTTTGGATATTTTGAAATTAAAACGCCAGAAGATTGAAAAGATTTAGAAAACGATCTTTATATGATTATTGAAGATAATTTAGATCCAGAAATCAAAGAACTAAATTATAATATTGATCTTCTTAATTGATCTTATTAAAATGAAAGCAAGAGCAAAGACTTTTGAAATCACATGTAAACCAATGACCAAATTTGAATATTATGATAAAATTAAGAAGTATCAAATACAACATTTTGAAAACAAAAGAATAAATGGGTATTATTGTAATTGAAATGGATTTAAATTTTGGTTAACAGAAGATATTTTTAATCAATTATATACTATTCTCGATGATTAAAACGTATGTCAAAAAGCCTGTAAAAATTGAGGCAATTCAATATCTTGGAACTAATATTGATGAAATTGAAAACTTTATAGATAATCCTGTAATAAAATATTATTCATCTGATGGAGAGTGTGCTATTGGTATACCTACTTTAGAAGGGATTATGAAGGCATCAGTTGGAGATTATATCATTAAAGGAGTTCAAGGAGAATGTTATCCTTGTAAACCTGATATATTTAAACTAACTTATGACGAAGTACAATGTTAATTAGAGGAAAAACGGTTTATGTATATGATATTGAGATTTTTCCAAATGTATTTCACTGTACTGTAAAAAATACTGAAACTCACAAATATACATTTCTAGAAATATCAGAACGAAGAAACGATTTACAACAAATTGTTGATTTATTTTGAACTATTAGAGATGTATCTCAAAACAATATTTGAGAAAAAAATTATACTACACAACAGCAATTTAAAACAGACAAAATTTTCTGCGGATATAATAATATTCATTATGATAATCCGATTATTAACTATATTATAGATTATCAGAAAACAATGTCTAGACTGGACTACATTGAAATATGTAGATCTTTGTTTAATTTAAGTAATACGATTATTCATTCTATTGATTCTAATTTTTCTGCTTGGAGTAAATGAAAATATCGAATTTATTTTGAAACATTAGATTTGCTTACTATGCTATATTCACAAAAACTTCGAGTTGGACTGAAAGAAATGCAAGTAACAATGCAATTTAAATGTGTTCAAGAATACGACGGAGATTTTCAAAGCTGGCTTCCTGCTTCAGAAATTCCTAATATGATTAAGTATAACATTAATGATGTTGATTCTACTGAAGAATTACTTAATCGTTGTAAGGAAGAAATTGATTTAAGACTTGCAATTGAAGATGAATATGGTGTAAAAGTTCTTAACAAGGATGGTGTAAATATTGGAATGAAAATTATTACTCAAAAATATCTAGAAAAAACAGGACAGACTTGGAATCAAATTAAAGATTTACGATCACCTTGTGATATGATAGATTTGAGTAAGGTAATACTTCCGATTGTAAAATTTAATACACCAATTTTAAAAGAACTTTTAGCTGAAATGAAACAACAAGTTGTTTCTCCTGGAAGAAAAGGTTATGAGAAACATTTTGTATTAGACGAATTAGAATATTGCGTTGGTGTAGGTGGAATTCATAGTGTAAATAAACCTGAAGAAATTAAACCTAATGAAAATCAAATTTTGAGTGATATTGATGTTCAATCTCTATATCCGAGTATGATAATTGAACATAAATTTTATCCTCCACATTTAGGTAAAGAGTTTTTAGAGGTTTATACTCAAATTAAAAATGAGCGAGTTGAAGCAAAACATAATGGAGATAAAATTAAAGATAAAACATTGAAACTTGCATTAAATGGATTAAGCGGAAATCTACAGAATGAACATAATTTCTGTTATAGTCCGTTTACTGTTATGCAAATTAGAATTAACGGACAATTATTATTATTAATGTTAGCTGAACGATTGATTGCAATTGGTTGTAAAATTGTTCAAGCTAATACTGATGGTTTATTTGTTTTACGGCCAAAGGATAAAGAACAGGAATTTCAAAATGTTTGTAGAGAATGAGAGAAGTTAACTAAGCTTATTCTTGAAGAAGATCGTTTTGAAGCTATGTATCAGTTTGCTATTAATGATTACTTAGCGATTAAAGAAGGATACTCTAAAACAAAAGATCCAAATCTATTAAAAACGAAAGGAATGTTCATAGACCAAGTTAAACTTGGTAAAGGTATGGATGCTACAATTATACCCGAAGCTATTAATAAATGTTTAGCTGACGGAATTCCTGTTGAAGAAACTATTCGTAACTGTAAGGATATTAATAAATTTATTACTTATCAAAAGGTAAGTAAAGATTATTCTGTTGAATATGACGGTAAAATCATTCAAAGAATCAATCGTTACTACATTTCAACTGATGGTCCTTGGTTATATAAGTGTAAGATTGATAGTAATGGACATCGTCATAATTATATTAAACTTTTAACGACTTCTGGTGTAACTATTATGAATACCATTGACAATAAATCAAATATTCCAAATAATATTAATTATCCGTTTTATATTGCTTCTGCGCAAAAAATTGTACTTTTATTCAAACATAAGCAATTAAGCTTATTCTAAAATATAAAATTTATGTTGAAAATGATAAAGTTTGGAGCTCCATGGTGCGGTCCTTGCCGCGCTATGGCTCCTATTTTGGAGGAGTTAAAATCTAAAATTGATATACAAGACATAGATGTAGATGAAGTAGATCCAATAGTGCTTACTAATTATAAGATTAGAAATATTCCTGTATTAGTTTTATTAAAAGACGATAAAGAAGTTTGGAGACATGTTGGAAGTATTTCAAAATCTGATTTAGAAAAAGAAATTGAAAAATATGAAAGTTAAGGAACTAATTGATATTGTAAATTACGGTTATTTTTACTGCCTTGGAGAAGTTGAGGATGAAGTTGATGAACGAGCTAAACAAGTGGAACATGGTTCAGCTTTAGACAATCATAGATGGTGAAGCACTGCTATTGATGTTTACGAATGTGAAGACGGATATGTTGGAGTATTTGGAGTATATCAAATTTTCTCAGAACAAATGGGTTGTAGAGATATAGAAATTAGATGTCATGCTGAAGAATATAAAGCTGTCCAATGTATAACTTACGTACCTAAATATGAGAATTAAAGAATTAATTAGATTATATTTTAATAATATCAATCTTAATGTAAATATTACAGACTCTGATAAAGAAAACACTAGTAATATCATTTTTGAATTTAGTAAAGCTGCGATTGCTAGAAAATTTGGAGATAGTGGAGTCCAAGTAGGTCTAAATATTACTCCAGAATGTTTAGATAAAACATTATATACATTAGTAGAACTTTCTAATTATTTTGAAAGTCCTCAAAATTCAAAAATATATTTTGATTGTACCATAGAAAATGATACAATCGTAAAAATAACTATGTATACAACACTTTTTAAATATGAAGCTGATTAAACCTTATTTTGAAATTATAGAACAGGAACCTGGACTTGAAGGTATTTATAAACAAATTGAACTTGCAGGTAGAACTTGTTATAAATCAGAAGATAAAATAACTCCTGATTCTGCTAAAGGATTTGTTGATAGAATGATTAAATCAGGTCATGGTGCTATGCTTGAACATGGTACTGTATACTTGAAGAATAAAAGTACTTGTTTTTATGAATTATCCAAATACCAAGATAATAAATACTCAGTTTATAGAAAGGAATATATAGAAAAGAAAGTATGTCAAGATGATGTAGATTACTATTATTCTGAATATGTTACTACTAATCTTAGAGTATTAGTAGAAAATGGCTGGATGGATGATTTAAAATATATCTGTGAACCTACAGAATATCATGAGAAAAGAGTTACTGTTAAGTTTATATGTGATCGCGTAACTGGAGAATCTTTCCTGCGACATAGAGCTATTGATGAAGATCATCCAACTATTGAAGGAGAGGTGACGAGAGAGATGGAAAAAGATATTGATTCATTTGCTCGAGAATCAACAAGATATTGTAATTATACTAAAGATAAATTTGATAATCAGTTTACAATTATTACTCCTCCAGAATTTTATGAAGGACCATCTTATGACTCACTTAGTTATTTTGGAGATACCGATGATAAAATATTTAGAAATATGTGTTGTAGCATATCTGCAGGAGAGATTGAAGAAGACTTTGGTATTTTTGAAACTTGGATGTTTGCTAATTTAGCTACTCAATGGGCTTATAATAGACTAATATCACTTGGTTGGCAAGCTCAGCAAGCGCGTAGAGTAATTCCATTAGATATTAAATCTCCCTTAGTTATGACAGCTTTTATTTCGGATTGGAAACACTTTTTTGAGCTTAGATGTGATAAAGCAGCACATCCTCAGGCAAGAGAATTAGCTATTCCACTTCAAGAAGAATTTATTAAGAGACAATATGTTTAAAAAGCAAACTTGTATATATCAACTCTTTCTTGAAGATTTTCCGTATGTAATATGTCTTAAACAAGAAGGAGTTGTTCCCGTAATATGTCCAGATAATTGTCATGACTGCTTCGTTTTTAATCAAAAAGAAAAATAATTTATGGAAGATACTTATAGTAAAATAGAAAATTTTTTATCTTCTGATTACGAAGATATAAACATTCCAATGTGCCCTATTAGTATTAAAACGTATGTCGACTAAAAATATTTTATGTATTGCTGGATTAAAAGGTAGCGGTAAAGACGAAAGTGCTAAAATGCTCCAATTTTGTTTAAATGCTCCGAAGTTTATGCAAACTTATTGAGTATATAAACATTTTAACATATTTACAGAAGGTAAATTTAAAATTTGCAGATTTGCAGATACTTTAAAAAGCCTATTAAGCATTTTGTTAAATGTTGATGTTGAGAAATTTGAAGATCGTCAATTTAAAGAAGAATTTTATGTAGATTTTAATACTCTAACAATTCATCATAAAAATTTTGTCGATAAAGAGAAAATTCTTGCAGATAATAAATTTTCTAAGTTAGCAAAAGATTTAACTCCGTCACTAACTGAAGATTATTGATTATCTGTTCGACAAGTTTTACAATATTTTGGAACTGAAATAATGCGTTATTATTTTGGAGATAAATTATGGATATTAACTACTTATGAACAAAATTATAAAAATATGATTGTTTCTGATCTACGATTTAAAGTAGAATTTGAAGAATCTAAAAAGAAAGGTGGAAAAGTAATTTATATTCATAGACCAGAATGTAAAGTAGGATCTCACGCTTCCGAAAGAGAACTGATGACTTTGTATGAAAACAAGAACTATGATTATTTAGTCAATAATGATGGTTCATTATCTGATTTGTTTTATAAAATTAAAAATATTAGTAAAGTATGCCTACAGAAATAAAGCGTTGCTCGTATTGTGAGAATAATAAAATTGAGCATGAATATCAGGATAACAAATATGGTAAATACATGCGAGTATTTAACTTAAAAGATGGAACGAAAGGTTCTAATTGTACTGTTTGCAATAACGGTATAAAAACTAAAAAATAAAAGTTTAGCCCCCTATGTTGGAATTATTCCAGCGTAGGGGGCTATTTTTTTAATTTTCTTTTATTGCATTGTTAATATCTTGTCTAAACGGTCTAAACATACCAAATGTATTAACTGTTCCTAGTAAACAAGACTCCGCAAAATTCAAATCTTCTAATTTAAAAGCTGCAGAGTAACTTCTAATAGAATTTTGTAGAATACTTAAAAATGGAGGATTCCAGTTTAATAGTCCATTAGTTAATGCATTTATAACGCCCATGTCGTCTAATGATCGATTAACTAAATCCATTCCGTTTCTAAACCATCAGTTCTTTTCTGCAATTTGATCTTTATATTTTATTCCTGTCTCTTCAGGATCATCCAGAAGCGCCATTTGTAATAATTTAGCAAAGAATAAAAACATAAATAAATCATATAACGATGCTTTAAAATTAGCTGCTTCAATATCATTAGATTTAACGTACTTCTTTCACAGATCTGTTGTACTTAATTCAGGATCTTTTACAATCATCTGTTTAACATTTCCATAAATATCTTTAAATAATTGTTGATATGTTTGGAATACACCTTCCATAACTCTACCTTCTCATGCATATAAAGGTATTCCTGTGTTTTCATTAACAATTTCTAAGTTAATTCATGTTCCATTAGCATCAACAATAATTTTAATAAATTTCTGGTTTCCTTTGGTATCAACAACTGGAGTAAAATGACCCTGTGACGCAATAGTTGTTCTTTTTAGTACGTACTGTGTTTTCTTAGCTGATAGATAGGTCATGAACTGTTTGAACAGCATACCTTGCCATAATTTATTTCATTCAGCTTTAGTCTCTAAATCATAGTAACCAAATGATTCATCAGCAAAAGATTTAATGGATTCTCTTTGTAATACTGTATATGCCATTTCAAATTTATCTCCGACTTTATATAAAGGCTCTCCTGTTCTTTCACGCTCAACATTAAATTGACGTAACATTGCAATGTACAAACCATATTGTTTTTCATATGTGCTTTTAACTGCATCTGGTACAGCATGACCTTTATATTTTAAATATATATCAAATCTTCGATCTTTTGTCATATCGTATTTTAAACGCTCTATTCCATCTTTATCTTTTTGAATATAATGCGCTTCAAACGTTCCGTCATGAATCATTTGTGCTAAAAATATTGACATTCGGTTCCAATAGTCAGGTGCAGTTAAAGCTCATCCAGAATATCTAGAAAAACCTCCAATAATTCCGTTTTTATACGATATCGTATTTTCAACCATATTTCTAAGATCCATATTTGCTAAAGCATATAATTCGTTTAACAACTCAATCTTAGTAATCTCGGTCATAAATTTTGGAGAATCGTATATTAAATACTTTAAAGCTTTTCCATAATCTTTTACAGTAAACGCTTCTTTTCCGTATCGTCTAAACATCGCATTAGAAATGTTTGTTCAGAATCCCATTAGAATTTCTCGAGGTAAGTTTGCAAAGTTTCATGAAAGAGCAGTTGCCGATGCAACAGATCTAAGACTAGATAAGAATTTAAACATACCTCGCATTTCTTGCGGAACAAGTGTTTCTAGATATAATGAAGATTTCGTTGTATCTGCTACGAATTCCATAATATTTGATACATCAGTTCCTGTTAAGTTTCCCTGTAAAGATAATACAGCTTGCATTGCTCTAACCTGTGGTAATATTTTATCAATATTACGTTTTCTAACTTCAGCCATTTTGTAAGAAGCTAAAATAATTTCAAGATTAGTTTCAAAGGCTTCAATGCCATATTCTTGAATTAATTTTCTTCTCTTATCTTCATTTTTTCTGTCTTCGAATTCGAATGCAATTTGATCAAATGCGTCAGCTGCACTTTCTTGTTCTTTTGCTCTTTCAGTAAAAGTATCCTTTATAAAAGAATTAAATCCGTACGCAAAATGATCTTTTAAAGTTTCAGCTGTTAAATTTCCATTTGTTAATAAGCTTGCCATTCTTGCTCTAACTAACGGAACTAAAAAGTCATTATCGTCAAATTCTTCACGTGAAGTTTTACCAGTTATAGTTTTTAATGCAAACTTTAATATATTTCTTTCAGCTTCAGTTAGATCGTTATTCATATCCCACGGATCTTTAAATGTTAAGTCAAAAGTATCCGTTCTATATAGATTTCTATGAATACCTCCTTTAGCTCCTAAAAGATTGCTTGTTAATACTCCTTGTCCAATCGAATTCTCATAGTTTGTTTCTTCTTTTCTTAATTCACTAAGTCAACTTGAATATTCATTTCTAATCTTTTGAAATGCAGTTGCCATAATGTTTCGAAGATAAACAATATTACTTGAAGGAATAGTATCAAGCGAGTTTAACATAAAGCTATCGAACCAGTTAGGAAAACCTTTACCGAATAATTTTGCATATGGTTTTTCTTCAAACATATCTACATTTTTGTAATATAAATACATTTTTGAAATTCAAGAGTAAATTTTTGCACTAGGGTTCGATGTATCTAAATGATTAACGTCAAGCTGGTTTGTTGTTCTAATAGATTCAAGCAATGATTCTAATCTATCAACAAGTTCCTCTCTATTATTAGAATCAAAATTAGATGATATAAATAAATCAGAATTACTTTTAATAAGTTTATATAAAGCGTTATCTTCACTTTGATCTATTCTAAAAATTGCCATAATTTGATCTGCAGCTTTATCTACAGCTGATACAAATCGAGACTGTCCTTTATTAGGACCATCTCTAAGTATAGTTAAATTTGGTTTTATAGCTTTTCCATTTTCATCAACTACTAGCTCTGATAAAATTTCTTCAATAAAAGTAATTTCTTTTTCATTAAAACTTTTCGATTGAGATTTAAATGGATTAATAGATCTAATATCTCCTAACTTTAGGTTTTGGAACGAAGGTCTTTCGTTTAATACAATCAATGCTTTTAATAATGCAGCATTACCTCTTGTTGCTTCAATAGGTAGTATTCTTTTTTGTGCATATTGTTGTTCTAATCATTTTGCATTGCTTGTTCCAGGTTTTGCAATTAATTCAAATAAACTTTTTAACCTACCTTCATCAGAATAATATATATAATCGTTTAAATCTAGTTCATCTAATGTTAGTATATCTATAGCATTGTTTAATGTATCTACTATTGGAATTATACCTCTATCAAATAAATTTTGATTATCTACAATTATATATCTATCTTGCTGATTGTAATATTTGTCTAATATAATTTTATAAAAACCTCTACGTCTACTGTTTCCTTCATATGGAATTGAATCAGGTAATGTTCCTTTTAATATACTTTTTAGACCACTTATAAAGTTATTAATCATTGCAGGTCTGTTTTCTTTTAATTCTTCAATATACCTATCAATTCTTTCTCCAATTTCTGATTCTCCTGATAATCGTTCTTTCTTACCTGTGATGTCATTTACAAAATATATATCTCCATTTTTGTATCTTATGACATTATGTTCTTCAATTATCTTTTTGTTTAGTCGATATGTTTTAGCTAAAATGTATTCTTCAGGTAATACTTTTGCGATTTTCTTATCTATATTGATCATCTCTTCAGGATCTTTATATTCTGAATATAATACTCTTGGGAGATAATCATCAAGATTACGAACAATATGAGGAGCAGTAACTTCTTCAGTTATATTTTTTAAACCGTCAAACATTAATTGACCCTTAAATTTATATAAAGGAACTAAGTAATATTGTAACGAATTAGTATTTACTCCTAATTGATTTAAAACTCGCCCATAAAATGCTTGTTGATATACAGCCGTTAACTTCTTTTCTTTTGCTCATTTATCATATGGTTTTTTCGAAAACTTAATATCGTATATTGTAGCGACGTCTCCGTCTATTACAAATAAGTCAAGCTTACCTCTAATCTTAGATTTGCCTTCAATTTCATAACCTAAATTAGCTACTAGATCTATTTCAGAATAAATTTTAACGCCACCTCTAAGTTTTCCATCTTTACCACTGTGCTGCATTAATATAGTTTTATATACTTCATTGACTTGATCAACTAATTCATCAAATTCAACCTTTGAAACTGTAAATGCTTTTGCTTCTTCTTGTAATCAAGCTCTTTGATCTTGATACAATGTTGAAAATCGTTTTGAAATATAGGCCATTACTGATCCGTATCTTTCTTTTAAAGCAAATGGAGATAGTTTCTTTTCAATTAAGTTATAAAATATATTGTGAACAAATTCACCCATTAACTGAACTCTAAAATTCTCTTTTACTGTATTTTGAACATTTTCGATAATCGTTTTTGCATCTGTATCTTTAATGTCAACTTTTAACTTATTGGCAGCTGTTTCTAAATAATAAGCAACTGTTTTTTCAGTGATAATAGTATCAGAAAATAATTCTGTTTTTAAAATATCTAGTCGCTGATCTACAGATAATCCAGCCTGAAATATAATGTTATTAATATTAAGACCTCTTTGTTGTAAAATATCTAAGATACTAGATTTATATAAATCACTTTCATAATTTTCTGCAATCACTTCAGGAGCTAAACGTTTTCCATCTTTATTTGGTTTAGTAATAACATCAGTTACAGCAATTGTATCGGAATCTCCTTCTTCTAACTGATCTTCGCCAATAGCTAAATTTCTATTCTTTAATGGAGTTATTTTAACGGTCTCAGAATAAATATCTTGCTTTGCTTTTTGAATAATGTTGTCAATGTAAGTTTCAGTAGTAACCTTAATTAATTCTGGATCGGTTTCTCAATTATATTTATTTCTATTTGCAGCTATGTATTTCTTTACGTCTTCTTCACTGCTAAATTCTACAATTTCTCCATTATTTACTTTTAATCTTCATTTACAATTTTCCATTATAGTACACAATAAATAGTTAAGTTACCATCTTCCATTATTTTTTGAATAAGATCATCTGAAACTTGTTTAGTTGTCATTAAAGATTTTGATGTATCGTCTTCATTAATAGTGTTCATATTAGAAGAATCTAGTATTTCATTGATTTTATCCATTATTCATTTAATTTCTTCAACATTATCATATCCGCTTAAGGCTGTATCGTCAGTATTAACATAAAAATCTAACAATGCGTTTAGTAATGTATTAACTGATTCTTTATCGCCATTATTTGTAAGTTCTAACAAATGTTTATCACTAACTAAAGAATTTAAAACAATAGGAATTGCTATTTCTGCAAATAATGTATTTGATGGATATTCGTTTTTTAAATATACTTTTCCATCTTCAATATAACAATTGTTAGAATCTGTAAACAATATATTATCGTCTATGATAAAATCAGATAATTTGTTATCAATAACAAATCTTAATCTACTATAATTAATCGGTTCTCTTCTTTTAAGTTCTCTTTCTATTAATCTAGAATCTCTAATAGTGTTTATTCTATTAATAATAGTATCTTCAGATACTACTTCGTTCAAAGAATTTTCAAAATCAGTACCATTATAAGTAAGCCTTTGATTTGATTTAGTGTATACTGTATCACCTACATTTAAAGTATATCCTTTAAGCTCTGAAATTGAAATAGGAGTTATTTCTTTTGATTCAGGTTTCATAAAATATGAATCTCATATTTTAGCTACATCTTGCACAGGTTCTCCTTTTAATGTCTTTCAGCTTCCTTTACTTAAGACATAGTGATTTTTTCCAATTGTTAATAACTCTTCATTGTATTTGCTTGGAACTTTTTTAATTAGTTCTTGCATTTTTTCATAATCGCTATTAATAATTCGTGAAAATTTTTCAAATATGTCTAAAGAATCATCTGGAATAAGATTTTCAACTAAAGTAATAAACGCTAGATTATCATTTTTTAGTTGATAGTAAACAAACATTACCTTTTCAACGATATCTAAATTTGGCTCAGTAGCTATCGCAACAATTCTATTAGGACTTACAAAGTAACTTTGTGTAACAAAAGAACTATCTTTAACCTTTAATATATTGTAATCCGAACTTTCTAATTCTGGATAAGTATCTGTAAGTTTATAATTGCCAATTAGCGTATCAGCTAAATTTCCTGAATTTAAAGTAATATTATCACTTAAATTATCAGATATAAACTCATATAAGTTGCCAACAACTTGTTCTCCGTTTATTGTATATTCTAATTTAGAATTATTTTTTAAATAATTAATAATAGAATTAGTAGATAACGAGATATCGGCATCAAAAGATACCGATATCCCATTATTTAAATTTAATTCAACACATGCCATACTAACAACTTTTTATAATTAGTAATCCTCTATTTAATGCAACGTTTAATTTTCTTTCAGAAGTTAACTGTTTTGATGCACCTCTATTTAAAGCTTTAAATCTAGCGTTATTTAAAGGGAACACATTTTGAGGTTTATCTGAAGGTCCTTCTTCGAAATCATCAGCATATGAATAATATGATTCTCCAGAATCTTCGTCGTCATACTCGGATCTTTTTACTTGATACAAAGTATCAAAATCTGAAGATAAAGTATCATCTAATACAAACGTTGGATCGTATACATTTCCAATAAAATCAAAATATGAGTTAATTAGAGAACTATTTTTAATTACTTCAGTAAATAATTTACTAAAGCTATCTCCAAGTATTTGATTTTTATTAACAATTAGATTATATAAAAATATATAATCTGCGATTGTATTATTTGGCCAGTTATCATCATTTATATTCGTAAATCCTTCACCTAAATCTTCTGAAGTTACAATGTCATTTGCAATTAGATTAAAGTCAATTAACATTTTTTCATAATAATCTTGATTTGTTTTTTCTATTAGGTTAAACATTGGTTTATAATATCTAACAAATCCATCACTAGATATATTATATTTTCTATCTGTAATAAGATTATTTAAGAAAAAGTTAGTTGGGTATTTTGCTTTTAACCTTGGTATTAATGTTTCATTTACAAAGATAACAAAATTTTTTAAACCAACAGGACTACTAATAGAACGAACTAAAATATCTTTTAAAGGTCGTATTTCTCCTATTCTATCAACTTCAACGTTTGATGGATATTTAAAATTTAATGATTTAATAGCTTGCACAATCATATCATCTGTAGCTATATTTCTTAAACGACTTATAAACATATTTTTAGGAATATTTAATTGTTTATCAGTCATTAGTTTAGTTTTATTCATCTGTTTGACAATAGCTCTATATTTTCCAGATAATTGTGTTATAGCTTTTTCAGCATTAATTGATAAGAAATCCATTTCGTAAAAATGAGGGGATGTACTTAGCACATCTAATACATTGATAGTAGTCGCACATTTTTGGAATATTCCAATCATATCTAATCTATATATAGGATCGCTAAAGAATCGATTTTTACTAAATACAAATCTATTACCTCTTAAGTATTTCTGAACTTTTGAACTATTTTTGAAAAGTATATCTTCTTTTGTTTTTCCTTTTAATTTAGAATTAACAATTCTTTCGATTCCTTGTTCAAAACTAATTCTTTTATTTGCTACAGCTCCAAATTCTGTTGATATACCTTGATTAACAGAAAGTTCTCTTGCTAACAAAGTCAATTCTGCGGCTCCTTTAAATACTGTATTATAGAATAGTAGTTTTTGATATTCTTCACTCTGTTTATCAGTTACTTGCATTAGCTGATTTATAGCAGTTGTAATACTTACAGCCTCTTGATTTTCGAACATGTTACCCTTCACCATGCTAATTATATTAGTCATAATATCGTCTGTAAATATCTTAACTATATCATCTAATTTCGCACCTATCATAATCATTCAAATGATTCCAGGAGCAGTTTCAGATGTACAGTTAATGTTATTTAAAATAGGATTCTTAGCATTGTCGGTTGCCTGAGATAGTAAACTAGACAATGTAATAGCTACAGTTCCTGAACTTTTATCAAATTCAGAGTGAGACGTGCTAAAAGGTTCTGAAATTCCAGGTCATATAATATTTTTACCTATTCTCCAAGCAGATCCGTTATGAATTCAGTACTCAATTGCATATTCTGCTTTTATCGCAGATGCCACAATACCAATTACTTCCTTACCAACTTTATTATTACTATTCATTTTAATTTGACTAGTAGATATAAATGGAGAGAAATTATCACTAGACTTTGGTGATGCAGCTGCTGCCTTTTCAATAGGTTCTACTGTTGTAGGTAAAGTTGCATAACCAATAGTAGCTATATTATGATAAGTAGTAAACATGTTATTTACTAAGTTATTCATAAACACTTTATCTAATGTTCTTTTTGGAATTAAATAAGCATTGTGTCTATTAATTTGATTTGCTAATTGCCCACCAAGTCTTTGCAATTCTGAAACTATACTTGTATCTCAGATATATACCGAATTAAACGTTTCATTACTTGATTTAGAAGAAACTGGAAATTTAGATATATCTATAGCAATATTTCTGTTTCTTACTTTTGAAATTAAACGACGTAGTCTTGGAGAATTAACAGTTAACTTATCTCCTGCTTGATATGCTTCTAATAAATCTTCTGTTAAATCTACATAATTTGACAAAGTATTAATCCATCCATCTGGATTTGTATCGTTTTCATCTCCATAATATGGTGTACTTCCTGTATATTGTACTACTTGCACGCTTCTATTTTGTCCATAAACAATGTCTGATTCAGGTAATGGTAATTGTTTAGAACTAGTCATATCATTATAATCTCAGAATAGAGACCATGCTGGATATGTTCCATCGTCTGTTAGTGCCACACCTAAATTGTTATTTTTATCGACGTCATAGTCAGATCCTTGTTCATAAGTTTGGTATTTATTTACTAAGCTAACATTATATTGGCTTTGGAATAAATCTACAATATCACAAGGCATTGCAAACTGTTCACTCTGTGCTGGAATACGAGCAACAATGTATTTTAATGTTTCCCAAAACGAATTATATTGTCTATTTGCTAAATCGTTAATATATTCATCAGTAACTTTAAATATTCTGTTTCTCTTTAAAACAGAACTAACATTGCTAGTTACAGTTCCGTCATATCCAGAATATAAACCTGATTGAAGTATATTGTCTAGTACTTGCCAAGGATCGTTAGGATCGACAATTACTGCAATTTCTATAGATCCAATTTTATAAAACTCAATTCCATCGATTTTATAAAGTTCTTCACCGTTTTCATTTACACGATAAATACCTGTGTCATCTGTAGGCACATTAATTTTATTCTCGTTTGTTAAAAAGTTTTGAATTGAAGTTTTATCAAAATATATTGGTAAATGCGATCCAGTATTAGATTTTAATACAAGTTGCGATGGAGTTAATCCTTCTGGAAAAATTACTTTTCTATTAATTAAAATTCTATTTTTAAATCATTCAACACCACCTTGTCTAATTTCATCAATAGTAACTCCAGGAGGAATATTTAAAATCGATGAATATTTGTATGATGTACTAATCTCTGAATTAACATAATCAGTACCTAAAATTTTAACTACATTTAACTGTTTTCAGTCTCCTGAAATAGGATCATATTCAATAAATCCTTTATTTTCATTTAAAGTTGTTATATCGCCTTTTGCTATAGCTTTATATAAAACATTGTTCATGAAAATTCGTGTTGCCTCAGGATCTTTTACTGTATTGTATTCTAGAGAATAACGTAAACCTAAAGAAAAAATATTAATCTTTCTTTCTGAAATAGTTCCGTCATTGTTTTGAATTTGTACATTAACAAATACATTTCGTCCTTTTAGATTTCTTGGTTTAACATAGCATTTAGTAATTGTGTATAATCCTTCTTGAATCCTTAAATATTCTTCATACGAATTTAATTCAACAGGTATTGGTAAACTACTACTATTGCCGTCTAAATCATAATATTGTCCATCGTTTTTTCGTAAATAATAATTATTTCCGAATTCTAATGACAATGGATCAACGACTTCTGTATTATCTATTTCTTGTAAATGTGTGTAAATCTCAGGATGTCTAACTAAATCAAGGCTATTATATTTTCTTCCAGCTTCATCTTCAAATATCATTAAGATATCATAAGACGGAACCATGATGTCGGCAGAACCTGCATACTTACGTTTGATAAATCCGTTTGTATAAATAACAACATCTGAAGCTATTTTACCCATTAAATTTTCATCACTAAATGGTATAGCTATATTTAAATCTTGTAAACTAACTCCAGGATTAGCTTGGATCTTCTCATTAATTTGTTCCATTAATGCTTGAGCAAGTCCTAAAACATCGACATTGTCTTTTAAAAATGTTTTAACCAATCCTTTTCCAAAGATATCAACTAATTTTGCTCGATCGTTAATACTATTAACAAATTGAGAAGATGTTGATTTAATTAAATTAGCTAGTGATGTATAAATTTCTTTAGTTACATTTTGTACCAATCCTTTCTGAGCCATAAAAGAAATTAACTGTGTAGGCTCACTAACTTCAGCATCATCAACAGCATGGTCTGCATCTAGCTGTACAGCAGTATTTGATATATCTAATTTTACTACATGTAAAGGTAAATTTTTACCTCTAAATACTGCATTGTTTGTAATAGGTAATTGTGCGGATTTATTAGTAGACTCAGTTGGAAAATAATGAATCATCTTCTTTTTTAAGAATTGATCCACATCATTTTGTGAAAGAACTAAACCATCTGAACTAGTTTTAACTCCAACAGAATTTAAAATATTTAATATTTGATGCTGTGATGCTTCTGAATAAACAAAAGTGTCTCCTCCAAATTCATCGTTTGTTATTTCTCCTGAATACTCAGCACCTAATAACTGATATACATCTCATAGGTTTTCCAAAACAATTGGAATATTTGTCTCTATTGTTCCTTCTGCTAAATTTTCAAGGTTATAAGTATAATTGTTTTCTCCTTTTCATTTTAAATTTGATACTTTAAATACTTGTAAACCTTTACCTTCAACATTAATTTGATAATACCCCATAATATTATTTCTTTTTCCATTGAAATTCTTAGTAATATCAAACCATTGTTTATCGTAATAAAAATTAGCAGGAGTATAAGCTTGTCTTAGCATTTCCTTTAGCTTAAATCTTCCATGTATATTTTTTAACATGAATGCGTTAGAAATTCCAAAAGTTGCAGATTTATTTAATGTTGCAACTCCTTTACTTTCTAACATAGAATGTCCTAACGTTTTTCGAACCATGCCCTCAACTTTATAATCTACGGTTGAGTTGTCTGATAATCATAACGTTGTTATAGGTGCAAATACAGCTCCGTCTCATACATTCATTTCTTGACTTTCAGATTTATTCAAGTCTGCTACTGGAGAATTATAGTCACTAATAGTAGCATAATTTGTATAATTTGGAAGTCCTGTTAATATTCCTCTTTGATAAGCGTGACCTGTTGCACTTAATGCAACCATACGTTTAGTAGATGTTACATAAGACTGCTCTGTATTTTTTAAGAAATCGTTTACAGTAAGTTCATTTAAAGGTCTAGAATATATACTTGGATTTTTATATTTATGAGCTACAGTACTACCGACAGTTAATAAAATATAATTGTAAGATAATAAAGCATGAGTAAAGAAATATTTTTTAATCTCATCTTCATTCATTCCAAATCTTACTTCAAATTCTTTAAATATATCACCTGTTTTAAATATTTCTCGACAATCTTTTAAGAATAAATTATATTCGTTTTCAAAGAAATGATCTGCATTATTAAATGTTAGGTAATATCCATAAAGTAATCTATTAAATTTTATGCCAGAACCTTTAATTTTTTTATAATCAAATTCATTTGAAAGAACGTAATTAGTTCCATTTTCTAAATTATAATTATCTACTAAATCATTTAACTGATCTGCAGATATTCCGTTTAATGCAAAATCGATATTGTTAATTCTATCGATATAATTATTAGCTGGAGTAATTTTTAATATTTTTTCAAATAAACTTAAAGAATTTTCTAAGTATTTAGTTTGTATTTGTAAACCAGTTGTTCTGAAAAAATCAGCTATTTCTTTTCATGAAGCTTGAGCAATGTTCTTATTTCTAGTTTCTCCTAAACCGTTAATTGGAGTTGTTGTACTAAATACTTGATACATTATAGATTTTTTATCAGATGGTGTAATAGATTCAATTAGAATTTCTCCGTTATCTTTCATAGATCTATTATAATCTCATCCGATAGCAACTTGTAATTGTTCTGCATCAGTAAATTCTTCTGCTAATCTAAAGCTTTTCTTAGATTTTGAAAATGCGTCTAAGTGCAATCTACTTTCTTTATATAAAGTTGGATTATTATATAAAAAAGATAAAGTTAATGGAGATTCACTTCCTGTTGGCGAATTTTCTATTCTATTTTGTAAATTAGCTAAATGTTGATAAAAAGTATTAGCTAAGTTAGCTAAACGATAATTAGGAACTTTGTTTCCATCACTTCTAGAAGTAATACTCTTAATTATTTCAGGATTTTTATCTAGATAATATTTAGCTAATGCGATTAAATTAGAATCATCATTGTTTAAATGAGTTCCAGATAATACTTTAGTGATTACTGCGTTAATGTCTGTAATAGGAAAATCTTGATTCTTAAATTGAAGAAAATCAAATCCTGTTAGATTTTTAAACTGATATAATAATTCATCTGTAGTTAATTTAGCTATATCAGCTACTAACATTTTTCTTCCATTTATTTTTGGAGTTCCTTGCTTAGATACTACATAATTAATGTTGTTAGCCATTTGCAATGCTAAAACACCTTTATCTAATACATCAGTGCTTGTAGTTTTATTTTCATCTCAGTTATATCGCTGATAAGTCTGTTTAACATATTTTAACATACCAGCTAGTATAGTATCTAAATAGTTTATACCATCAGATTTAATTGTTTTTGAAAATACTTTTTTATAAGCATCTATTAGGTTAATGCTAACTTTTCCATTTTCAGCTCCTGTCGAATCAAAATACCTAGTTCGAATACTATATAATATTTTATCAATATTTGAATTTATCGTTTCGAGAGAATCTGTTCGATTTATAATTTCATCAACAAGTAATCTAGGATTTTCAATTATCTTTCTAAATTTAGTCCAATTATTTCTTGCAATACTAGTTAACAGTGAATTTGCAGCCTCATAAAACATAGCTGCAGTTAAATTCTTTTTAGTTTGTCTTGCAGTTCTTCGTCCAGATTTAGATTGATATATATCATATAACGGAGTACTTTCAATTAATAATTTTAGCGATCCTGATGTATCATCGTATGCAGATCTATCATCTTTACGTTGCCATCCTGCAACATGATGATGTGTATCGCTAATTTCGAAATTTTCTTCTACATAATTATATCTAATATAATTATTACTAATTTCTGGAATTAGTTCTCGATTATGTAATAATAAAATATATTGAAAATACTCTCTTTTATCAATTGAATTTAAATTTTCTTTGAATGCATCGTTAATTCTATTTCCATACGTCGTAAAAGTATCTCCGAAAGTATCACTTAAATCACAAAGTAGAATTTCTAACGATTTTTGAAGTTTATCTTTACTATCTATAACTTCATATTCTCCAGTTTCATCGTTAAAAATATTTAGAATTAACGCATCTCCAACTTTTCTTGAAGCATATTGTTTAAATTCTCTATATGATGTAAAATCAAACTGAGTTTTTCCATCAGGAGTATTATAAGTAAAATAGCTTTTTACCGTTTTACTAATATGACCATTGTCTACTAAATTTTTTAGGCAATATCTTTTTACATGTTCGGACAGAGCTTGTACGAAATCTGGTTCTACGCTCATATTATCTTCAGATAATCGAGCTATTAATTTAGAATAGATGTCTGAGTCATTAAAAAATGACCCAGACGTATCTATATCTAAACTTTTTGCAACGTCAACGATTATTGATTTAATTGTGCAATTCATAAAATTAACATTCTTCTCCTGCAGTTAATATATCTAAAAGTTCTTTAACACTGCTAATTAGTTGATATTTATTTTTCATTTTCTCAAAAATAGAAACATTCTTTCCGTTATTCATAAACGCATCTAGTTTTGCAGCAACATCACTACTAAAAGTAAATGATTTTGTTTGATTTCCAAGCTGTAATTTATAAGTAACAGGATTTCCTGAATCTATGTTTTGACGTGTTACAAAGATACCATTATTTTCTTGTCTTACAAAATGTACAAACGCATGAACATAATCATTATATTCTTCTAATAAATCCATACATTCTTCAGTAAGAAGATCAGTTTCTGGCTCTACTGCATCTGATATTTGTTTTTGTATAGTATCTGAAACTTCTGGAGTTATCTGTTCTGTTTGTACAACTGGAGTAGTTGCAACTGTTTCAGTATTAGTATTCTCAATATCTTCAGCTGCAATAGATTCAGAATTTTCTGTTATCTCTGAAAATATAGAATCAAGACCTTGCTCATAATCATAGTATGACATTACGGACCATCCTCGTTCATAAACATAATTATTATCAGCTGTATAATTTAAATTAGACGGTACGTTATATGCACGATACGTCTTATCAAAATCATCCTGATGATAATTTGCAAATATTCTTGGCCATAATTTATACATTGATTTAATACCTGATTTTTTTAACAATGATTTAAAATCATTTAAATCTGAATATATAGCTTTATATATATTTCATATTTGATTTATTCTTAATTCAGTAACAGAGTCTGTACCTGCAAAAATATTTTCAGGATTATCTTCATTAGATAAATTTACTCTATTTAGAATATCTTGTAAATCAGTTAAAGCTATGTTATCAATTCATTCAGGAATTTCTTTTCCAGATATTTTTAAATCAATTAGATTTTGAACTCAAGCTTTAATGTTTTCATGTAAGTTATTATGAGATTCTTTAGTTCCGATAATTCTTACATCGTTTTTAAACTTATCTTCTCATTCATTAGTTGGAGCATAATCATATCGTAATTGTATAGGTTGTACAGAAATTCTTATTCTAGCTTTTCTGATAAACTGTTCTACTATAGCTGGACTTCATTCTGAAGTTTCCTTCATATCTCTTACTAATTCTGATAAGATATTATAAGTTTGTTTTAAGTCAGCTATATACTGATTTATTGCTTCGTCTAACGATAACGGTTTGTTAGAATAATTTAAGCGTAATTTAGCAAAAATAGTTATTGTTCTTGCAGTAATATGTGAAATCTTTCTAACTTTTCCATTTCTTTGTTTAAACGGATTATCTTCAGAATTATGTGAATCCCAAATGTCAGATGCTGTTTGATATAAATTGTCAATTTCAGTATATAATTCTGAAATAGAAAACTCTCCTCTTTTATCTTTCAACCATTCATCACTTACAGCAACAGGTTTTGTTGATTCAAAGAACGAATATTCATAACTAGTATCTCCAGAGTTATACTGATATTGTGTTCAATGTCTTTGATTATTAAATTTAGCGTTTAATGGATCAAAGAAAATAGGAGAATCAGGAGTATAAAAACGTAATTTATTAGAGTCGAAACGATAATAAGTTGGATTATCTTGTTTTGCATCTAATTTCTGGATTGTTTCAAGTAATTTAATATTTCCTGATACATTGTTACCATTTTGAACAGTTTCAGCATTAGGGAAGATGGCTAACGTTATTTCTTGATCACCTTTTTTATAGATTAATCTTCTAAACACTTTAGCGTTTGATAAATCTTTTTGAGGATCAAAATTACCTTTACCTCAAGTGTTATCTAATTCTGGATCATAAATTGATACTTTAATTAAAAATTCACCTCCATCTTCTATTCCAGATAAGTTATATACTTTTTCTCCAGCTAATTTTAGATATAAATTATTCTTAGCTGCATTTAATTGAATTGCTGCTTTTTTAAATGCATCGCTTCTGATATCTGCGTCTTCTGATAAAAATATATTTATATCTTCATTAGAATTACCTCTATGATAAACTTGTTCTTCATCAATAGAACCACCTAATCTATTATAAAAAGTATGTACTCTTAACATAGATCTAATTAATGGAACTTCATTGATTGTTAACTGTTTAGTAGGTGCGATCTCTTCGACAATTTGTTCTGGTTCAGAAATAGATGTAGTTGTATCTCCAGATGTCGCAGTTTCGTTTACAACTTTAGATTCAGGAATTGTAATTTTAGTTAAACTTTCTTTTCGGTAATCTTGATATGCTTTTATAGAAGCTTCATTTATACCTATACTATAAACATCATTTCATTCTTTTTTAGTATTAGCGATAGTTGCTTCTTTAGTATTTTTTAAATTACCGTAAATAATAGTTGCGTTTTTACCTCGAGTTAAAATAGTATAAACATCTTTTCTACTAGGTATTCCTAATACTCCGTCTTGGAACGATAAGTCTCCATTTATTAAAACATAATCAAACTCTTGACCTTGAACAGACATTACATCTGTTTTTAACACTACATTTTTTGGAGCAATTAATCCGTTTTTCTTTAAATCATATAACAGTATTGTACTCTCTGGATGAGCGTTTGCAAAGTCATTTAGCATCTCTTGATTTAATGTTCCAGCATTATTTTTAATTCCAACAACATTGCCTTCATTTTCCGCATATTGTAACTCGAAAGTAGTAGCTTTATTATTATATGGGAATTTAATTAATTGTGTTGAGTTCCATTTACCAATATTAGTTGTAACTCGTTTAGATTCGTACAAACTACTTCCAATAAACGTTAAACAACGATCAAATGAATCTGAAATCCCTTTTTCATTACTATAACCAGACTGTAGAATGTCTCCTGTTGTAATAATTTTGAAATTTAATTGTTTAGCTAATTCATCCAATAACAAATATTGTTCGCGAGATACATATGTTCCCTCATCTACTATTATTGTTAAGAAACTATTTTGTAATATACTTTTTAAATTTTCAGATACAGATAATCCGTAATTTGTAGAATTAAATTTTACTTCTGATTTCTCAACAGTAGTATATTTTTTAAAGTCGCTTATAGTATAGTTAATTTGTTCATTAGCTTCTTTATCAATGATTTTGACTTCATCTTCAAACAATTTAAACAAATTAGCTATAGTATATTTATCAGCTTTGTCTGCATTTAATTTATTTAAATTAGCTTCAGTTGGAGCTGCAAATAAATAGTTAGCGTTAGTAATTTTATTTTGAATTAACTGAATTAACGGTAATATTGCAACAGATTTACCTACTCCAGATCCTGCACAGAATCTAAATACATTTTCTAAAACAGAATACGATTGAGGATTATCTGTTTTACGTTGAACAACAGAAATAATACGTTTTATTTCATCTTTATCTCCATTTAAATATTGAATTGCCTGTTTTACTAAGAATTCTTGAGAATAATATGGAGCTTTTTCAAACAAACCTTCTTCAATAACTTCTTTATAAGGTTTATAGAAAATTGATGAATCACTAATTAGATTGGACATTAAATACCAAAAATTTAATGCATCCATTGTATGTTGTTCATCAATGTTTTGTTCTTTATTTAAACTTAAATATGCAGGTTCTGCTGAAAATTCAGGAAATAAATCACATAATACTGCTACAAACGTTTCTTTTTGTTCTGGTGATAATGATCTATAATAATTTATTAAAGTCGATTCGTTATTTATTAAAGCTTGCTCTAATTTTGTATCTGCATCTTTAATAGAATCAGCATCTAAATTATCTAAAGATATATCATTTACTGTTTCGAATGTTGGAAGTTCTGGTAGTTGAACTTTTGTAAACGCTGAGCTTTGGTCATTTAATTGTTTGTATGTATCTAATCTATCTTGTTTAATACTTACACTTAACTTCTGTTCTTTAATATTTTCATTATTAACGTTTATATCGCTAATTGTTTTTAGTCCTTCGATTTGAGTATGTATTAAACTTATTCTATTAGCTAGAACTTTTCTAACACGATCGCTAATTACAGGTAATTCTAATACAGGATTTTTATGAAGTTTATTAAAGTCATTGATAACTTCATTGACACTCGTTAAATTATCAACGCTTCGAGTAGTTGAAGTAGCTCCATTTAATAGTGAAATTAATTGTGCTAATTGTGCTTCTAACTCATCTAATTGTTTTTTAACTGGAGCTTCAATAATATAAGTTTGTTTTCCTTCGTTATATTTAATAAGTTCCTCATCAACAATTTTAGTTGAATTTAATCCTAATTTCTTTAATAAACTTTCAACATTATCATTTCCTATATCTCTATAAGTTTCATTAATTATAGCATATACGTCTTTAGCTTTTTGAAGAGCTTCTTTTCACCTAGCAATATCATCTATTAATCTAGGATCATTTTTAATTTCTGGCTCTTCAGATAACATATTAACCGCAGTCTCTATTAATCCGACGATTTTAGTAGTAGCTCCTTCGTTTGGATCTTCAGATAATAATGAATTAATTTTAAGTTCCGTTGGGTTTCCTTCAGCATCTAATTCATAAACAGGATTTCCATCTGCATCTAAATCATATGCTTCTTCAACTTCGGATTCAAATTCAAATACATCAAATAAATTATAACTCTCTGGAAGAATTTCAGAACCATTATAAACACCATAGATATAATTTGCAAGACTTTTGATCATCGGTAAGTTATCTTTTAACGAAGAATGTCCTACAATTTGATGAATTAATCCTACAAGTCCGTTATAAGATAGAAAAGCTTCACCACGATCTTTGTAAATTAATCTTCCAGAGGTCGGATCTAACGTTAAAGAATTAGCTAAATTTGCAATCTTATCGTCTAATATTTCAGTTTCTCTTGCTTTTAAATCATCTGCAATTAATTCTGACATTTTACGATAAATTCTGTATGAATTATATGAGTCAATCTCAGGTTGTTTAGACTCTACATATTTAGCATATTTTTCGTCGACATATGCTTTAAGTGTATCGTTTAATTTAGAATAATCATATCCGAATACTTGTTTTGCATAATGTTCTACGTTTGGCGAATAAAATAATCCAAAAACACTAGGTGTATAAGAAGCAATTAATCTACCAAAGTATACTTCATTTCCTCCACTAACTAATTTGTGAATCTGATCTTTATAATAATCAAATTGAGCTTGTGCTGCAGTAATTATCTTTGGATCAGTTTTTTCATCTTTTTGTAAAGTATATAATTCTGAAGAAATATCATTTAACTGTAATTGTAATTTAGTTAAATCACTAGACATTATATCTAATAAGTCTGCGTTATCTCCAGCTTGATTAGATATATTTAAAGCAGTTAAACTTCTATATATAGGTACATTTGCTAAATCGTCTTTAGAATATTTAATTCCCTCTTGCTCTAAAAATGAGTCTAACGTATTTACATGATTTATAAACGAATCTATTAAATATGCATTTTGAGTTTTTGATTTATCCTTAGCTGGAAGATATGAACCGTCTTCAGCAATATCGTCATACGATAATGTATTACTTCCAAGAGCTTTACCTTTAAAAGATTGTGCTATTTTAATAATTTCATCTTTTTGCCCTGCATTAACTTTTTGTAAAATTGCTCTTGCCATTTCAGGACGACTAGCCATAGCAGAACTTCAATTAGCGTTTCCTCCTCTAGTTCTTCACCAGTTTTCAATTCCAAAGATTCCACCACCAATACCACCTCCAACAAAACTAACTAAATATCTTTGTAGAGGATCAGATGCAGCATAATCAAAATATCCTTGCGTTTCATAACCTAATTCTTTTCTAATTGCGTTTAAACCATTACCTAAAACACCTTTAGAAAAGTCGGTCATTAATTCTTCCATAACTTCTTCTGTTGCTTCTGATAAAGCGCTGGTTCCTATATTTCTTTTTCCTCCATATACAACTGAGGTTCACAGTTCGTTAATTGTTTTCATGAAAGAATTAAACTGTCCGACGGCTCCACTTTTTACTTTAGCTTGTGCTAATTCAGTTTTACCTCGGTCTTTCAAATAATTGTATACGAGTTCTCTTAATGCAACGCGCTCTTCATTTAAATCAACTCCTGTTAAAAGGAAATGTTTAAAATAATCAAATTGAAATAATGTATGGAATCCAGCATAAACTGCAGTTGATATAATAGATGCAGTTTGACGATCAAATCCGTTCTGAATAGCATCTCCATAAGTTTGAGCTGCAGCTGTAGTAACAAGGTAAGCTCTCGCAATAGCTGTACTTACCTTTTGATATTTATCGTATGCATCATATGCAGCTTTGTACTCAGGCATCGATTCCATAATAGTTTTCACTTTTGCTGGAATTTTTCCTGCTTTTAAAGCGTCTTGCGTAATTACTAAATCGGCTTTTGTAATTAGCCCTTTCTCAACAGCTTTGTCTAATACTGAATTTTGTATTGCTGATACTCCTGCTTCTAAACGTTTATCCATTCCAAGCATTTTTGGAATATTGGCAATTCATCTTTGCTGGAATAACTGTTGAGCAGAAGTAGAAGCAAATTGACAAATATTATCAAACGAAAACGAATGAGATTGATTATATTCAGACGAAGTACTATTAAATTTCTGCATAAATCCTTCAAATTTATTAAGTGATGTCGAAGGTCTATAATCAGAATCTAGTAATCCACCGAGCGTTTTAATTAGTGCAGGCATTGATTCACTTAAATACATTGATGCTGTAATTCCTGCTCAATATTGTCCTATTCCAGGAATTAAGTAAGGTGCAATAACTGCAATAGTCCTTGCTACCGATTTAACAGGATTAACTTCTATATCGTCAGTATCAAAAATATCTAATTTATTCCATGCACTTCCGTCTGTTGTTAATACATCAAGTACACCTAATACTTGTTTTCCATAATATTCACGTCCGTTTAACGTTTCATAATAAAATCTACCGTTATCGTCTAATTTATAATCTCCTTTAGAGTGTTTAATTCTATTTCCATCTAAATCTTCGTGATATCCATCTTCGTCCCATTGAGCGAGTACTAGAGTATCACTTGTTAATACTCCTAGTGCTCCTAAATCGTTTGGAGTTTTATCTGACCATGTGCCAGATCTAGTATCAAAATAATGATTTTTTTGTGCTAATTCTGCAATACTTAATGCTCTGGGACCTTCTGTTCCTTCATGAAAATAAGATGTTGTTTCAAATGGATTTGATACTTTTTTTATTTCAAACGTCGGACCTTTTTTAACGTTACTGTTTGCTTCTCTATTAATATCAAATGCATCATACTCATATGTATCTTTTAACCATTTTTCAGAATCTAATTCTGAAAATTGAGTATAGTCTTGAAGAGCTTTAGTATAAAATTGGTCAAATAAAGCTTCATTAAAATTTCCACTATCATCTTTAAAAAATTCCTTTACTTTATCGGATTGTAAATATTCCTCTTTAGTTCGAATACCTGTGTTTAAGGAATTTATACCTTCTGCTGCTAATTTATCAAGTGTAACATCTGAATTTAACAGATTTATAGCAACCCAATCGTTTTGTTTGATATTATTATTACTCATATCTATTATAAGTCTCCAAATGAAGTTTGTAGCTTAGTTTGCCTTGGATTATATGTTCCGTTATTATATCTTGGATCAACATAAGATTCTTGCATCATTTGATATTCAGAACCAGTTCGTTTGTCCGTTCTAGCTCTATCATCAGTAATTGCTTGAGAAGCTTGATTAACATATAATGGAATGAATACAGTTCCACTTAAAATTCCTCTATTCCAAATCCATCCATAATTAATTTTTACTTTATCTTTCTTTTCTCTAGATTGATTAGTATAATTAACGTCATTAATAAATTTGTCTCTACCTTGTCCAGTTAATCTATCTATTGTAGGATTATCTTTAGTATAACCTGCAACAGCTCCTTCGTCTTCTGACATTTTAGCGTGAACTGCTAAAAAGCGTCCAGTCATTAAATTACCATGTTCGTCAAGATTATTATCTAGAGCATATTTTCCATATATTTCTAATAATTCTCTAGGATCTGTAATATTATTTTCTTTAATTTCATCCATTGCCATTTGATAACGATTAATAGCTCCAAAATCAGGATTACCGTTATAATCTACTGGAATATCGATTGTTTCAACACCATCGGATGCATCTACTAACACCTCTCGAGCTTTATTAGGATCTATAAATAACGCATCTTTTTTATCTCCTACTACACTAGTTCCAGATCCTTTTTCGTTATACATACCTCCAAAATACATTTTGTCTCGGTTCATCACAACTCCGTTTTTAGCTAGATCGTTAAATACTTCATCTAGTGTAGCAATTCCCGTTACTATTTCGTTATCTTTATTTCTAATAGGATTATGTTTAACTTCTACAACATAATCCGCAATTCCGTCTCTAGTTCTGATTCTTCGAGTTCTACTTGCTCCAAAACCACTAATTAAACTTTGGCCGTATCCTTCTTTATCGCCAGGACCAGATCCTTCTCCAGAACTTCCACTGCTTCCTTTTCCTAATGGATCTTTAACAAAGTCTACTTTTCTTGTACTATCCGTATGCTCAAATAACGCTGCTTTTAAAATTGAAGTTACGTTTTCAATGTTATTAGGATTTAATCCTTCAGCTGCAGCAGTTGCTTTTAATACATTTCTAGCATTATTGTTTAGATTTCGATATATATAAGCAATAGCTGCGTTTATATCCTGTGCAGCTTTTGATTCTGAACCTTCGTATTCATACAATCCATCAGGTCCTAAACCCATTAAAGCTTCTAATCCTCTTTGTACTTGTCCTCCTGCTTTAACAGTATATCCTTTCTGAGAAGTAGTTCCAAATTTTTTAATAGTATCAATAACCTGACTCATAACAGTTTTAATTCCTATTGAGTTAGTTAAATCATGAAGAATTGATTCGTCAAATTTTAAATTTGGGTCTCGTTCTCTCAAGTGTAATAATTCGCTATTAGTTAAAACTTGATATGAATCAGCATTTTTATAATAATCTGTTTGAGTTACCTTTTTAACAGAATCTCCATCATAAACATATATATGTCCTTCGTTTGAAATTGCTACATCAGAACCTGTATCTTCTGTTTTGACTCTATCTACAGCAATTTTATATAGTTCATTGTTATGTTTTAATCTATTAGCTAAGGATCTTAAACGTATTAATTGAGCCATTGTATTTGTCTTCTTTCCTGAAAAAATATTAGTAGATTCTTGTAAGAAAGATTGTGCTTGACTTAGAAAATAATCAAAATCAGTAGGAATTCCATTTTCTCCTAATACTTTAATAATTTCTTGCTCAATTAGTTTATCACCTTTGTTTTCGGAAGTATCGGCAGCCGCAGGCTGTTGTTCCTGCGACTGACCTATTACTTCTCGTGAAATCGGAGTATATGAAGCTCCATATTGATATTTTTTAATTTTCATTATGAAAACATTTTTAATAAGAACTTAACTAAATTATCATCCATTTTTTGAACAGCTCTTCTATAATCTTTAGCTTTATCAAGAAGTGATTGTTCGTCAAAATCTCTATAACGTTTTGTTATCGTTCCTCCTTTTTTATGTATACTCGCAAGAGTTGTATAAAACGATGAAGGTCTATAATAATCCTGAATTGTACTTTCTGGAATAGTTAGCGTTCTATATCCTCCTGTAAATCTACTTCTTCCATTTATATATCCGTTTAATTGAGTTCGCATCATTAGATCATTTTGCATATTCTGTATAGTTCCAGAATAGTATTTATCTAAGAATGCTCTACGTCCAGCTTCACTATCACCGTATTCAGTTTTCCAATTTGGATTAATTTTCTGTTCATTTAACCACGCATCTTGAGCTTGTTTAGAATTGTACAGATCAATAAATTTTTTCTGCATATCTTGTTGTAAAGCAAGATTATCTCGAACTGTTTTGGCAGCTTGTTCCTCTTGTTGATCTCGAACTAAATCCATACGTTTCTGATCAATAAAAGGATTAATGATTTGATTCCAATCTGTAAATTGTTTTGCAGCAGTATTTTGAGCAACTGCGTTTTTCATCTGACCTAATATAGATCTTCGCGCATTTGCATTAGCAGTTCTTTTTGCAGAATACATTCTTCTATCTGCAATATCTTGTTCATTAAATGCTGTTTGATATTTACTAAGTTCTGCATAACGTTCTTTGTTTGCCAAATTAACTTGTAAATCTCTACTTAATTGATCTGATTGAACTTGAAGTGGGTCGCTAGTAACAGTTTTACTATATCTTAACTGATCTACAATGTTATCATATGCTCTATTAATATGAGAATCATTATAGCTTCTATATATTTCAGTTTCATCTTCAGGCATAGCGCCTAAAGCTGCTGCAACTATACCTTTTTCGATTTCTTTTCTCTGTCTAGCATTTGAAATTAATCCTCCTGCTAAAGATGCAATATCTAATAGATTTTTAGGATTAAAAGAACGTTGTCCAGTATTACTTGTTCCTGTAGAAGCAACATCAGAATTATTTTGACTTTGAGTTGTTTCGGTTTGTGCTGGAGAACTTGTTGCAGTTGGACTAGATGTAGTTTTTGTAAAATATTTTCTATACGGATTTTTTAAATCTAAATAAGCTTCATCTCTTAAATGTCGATTTAATTGAACGTTTAAAGGAACGTTTTGAGTTGTGCTATTTAATGATATTCCGTTTGTTAAAATAGGAGAATTAGGATTTACGTTGAATGGGTTCTTAGGATCTCTTCCAGTGATCTGTTCTCCTAATAATCGCATTCTTGCGTCTTTTTGAGCCTGCTGTGGTAAAATTACTCCTTTTTCTCAAGCGGTTACTGTAACAGGATCAGCGTTAAAATTACCGTATGTATCGTTTCCTAAATTTTGTTTTCCGAAATACAATCCGTTTTGTGCTTTAACTATTTTACCACCTTTTTTATAAAATTTTAATCCAATATTACCATCTACTGATTGTAGATAAGGATCTAAATTAAAAATTTCAATAGGATTTTTTCTTCCAGATAATGTAACAGGAACATCTCTAACTCCAGTCGAAGGAGATAATACTTTAGGTTGATTAACTACTCCTAATTCTTTCATTCTTGCAAAAATAGGAGATCTATAAAATCAATTTCCTCCATGATTTGAAGAAAACGTTAACTCTCTAGGAAGTAATCAATGATCTTTTTCTAAAGTACTAAATATAGATGGATTTTGTCTAGCTAGTCTTCCTAATGTTCTTAATTGAGACGTTTTTCCAGAAAAACTTCTTATATTAAAATCTTCTGGAAGTTCTCTATTGATCATACTTCATCTGAAGTTTTTACTAAATGGATTATAGCTTCCAGAAAAAGCATTAGTTAATTTCGCCTTAGAGGAAGCAGCAGCAGCTTGAGTAGCTAATTTCGCTTCAACAAATTTTGTTAATCCTATTTTTTTACCTATAGCGTTTTCAGCCTCTTTATAATCTGTTATTTTTCCATCTTTATTTATTCAAGATACTGGTTCTCCATTTTCTTGTTTTAATAATTTAGGGTCTTCTTTAACTTTAGCATCAATATATTCCTTTTTTAAAGATTCTTTAGTTTTTCCCTCAACTTTAGGAAGTTTCCCTTTATATTTAGTAGCTTTAATGTTTTGAACTTCGTTTTTAATACCTTTTACTGCAAATAATCCAGTACTTAACTCTTTTCAATCATCTAATGTTCCTTTTCCTGATGTAATATTTGATAAAGCAGAGACAGCTCTTGTAGCACCAGCTAATAATAAAGCTCTTTTAATTACTTCGCTTGATCTTTTAACAACTTTAGCCGTCTTTCCTAACTTTCCTGCTATTCCAACTCCTGGAAGTAAACTTACTGTATCTAATCCTAAATTTAACATTAAGTTTCCAAGATCTTTTAGATCAAATCCATCTCTACTAACATCTGCGCCAAATTGAGTTAATGAAGACCCGTATCCTATAGCTCCTGCTACAGGATTACCTCCAGTAGGAATTGCAGCTACTAAAGAAGCAATATCGCCAGCTATACTAGCTAATTGTAATTTATCAGCATGAGATAAATTTCAATTATCTTCTACACTTGCTGTTTTAGAAGGATCGTTAAATTTTTCAATATTTTTTGTATCATTAGTTCCAGTAGCTTGTTTAGTTGTAGATATCACTCCTCCTTTTTGATGTACTGGAATATATGGAGATACTAAATAAGAATTTCTTCTTTCCCATAATCTTTTTCCATTTCTATCTCCATATTGATTTTCTAAATAGTTATAAATACTTTCTGCAGTATTTCTATCAAATCCTAATTTTTCTAAATCTTTTTTCTCTAAAGTAGATGTACTAAAAGGATTTGTTGTAGTTAAAAAATCTCCTACTTTAGTTCTATTTCCTTCAACTAATGATCTAATAAATCTATTCTGTAAGGTTTTATCTTTAAATAATAAATTTCAAAAGTTTGGATTTTGATTTATACTTCTCATTAATTCTTCTGGAATTCTTAAATTTTTTCCTTTAGTAGCGGATCATCTATTTAATTCATCACTTTGAAGAATAACATCATTTAAATTATCAGGATTTATATATAAAGAATAATTTCCTATAATTCCGCTAGGATCTGAAAAATCGACAACATATCTTCCATTATATGGACTATTTCCTTGTACTATTCTTTGTAATGCGGTTAATCCTATCTGATCTCCTTCTATTTCTTCAAAGGCGTCGATATCTACATTATCATTAATAAGATTACCTTTACTATCTAATAACGCATATTTATACTGAGAAGGTCTTCCAAATTGGTCTCTTTCGTTTCCACTTCAGTACTCAATTAACTGTTGTCCTTCTGGTAATTTTCTAGTTCCTGTTAAAGAACGATATCTAAAGGAGCTATCTTGACCATTTAACCAAGGACTATATAAATTTACTGAATCTCATTTACTAGATTCATCCGATCTTCCTCATAAATAATTTAAAATTTTATTCGCTTCTTCAAATCTATTTTGACTATTTAAATCATAAAATCCCCCATTTACATGAGCAAACTTATATAACTGAGATTCTGGATTATTTAAATCTTCCGTTTTATATAATTTATTCCCTACTCTAGTATATCCTTTTAATCATGAGTAATTTGGGTCTCAATTTCCAGATTTAACTAACGATTCTTCTCACCAATCATTAAAAATAGAATTACCAGTACCAAATGTAGAATTAAATTCATCGGTGACGTTAAGTTCTCCTGTATTAGGATCAATAGTTACAAAAGGAGAAGTTGTTTGATAAACTAATCCTCTTTTTTCATAAGGTTCTTTTGATGTCGATATAGTTTCACTTTCTGAAGACGAATCTCGATCTAATATTCCTATTTGAGATAGTACATTAATATCGTTATCAGTGATAGATCCATCTTTAATTCTTTGCTTTAAACCATCTCAATCATTATAATTCTGAATAAAGTTTAAATATGCGTCTTTTGTTTGATTTTCGTATCCTTTTCAATCAACAATATTTTGTTCATTAGCAAGATTTTTTAGAAAATCTAATCTATCAAATACGGCGCTATTATAAGTTCCTGGAATAAACTTTCGGCGATTGTTTTCATCTAAAACTAAATTTCCGTCTTTATCTCTTTCATAATTTAAATACAGTCTTCGAGATACATCAACGCTCTGATTAGTATTTTGAGTAGCTGGAGCTGTTTGATTATAATTAAAATTACGTAAAGCGTCTGTAGCTACTTTAACTTGATTTACTCGGTTATTAAATAATCTATCTATACCTTCTCCAGTTTTTGAAGTTCTTCTCGCAGCTCTTCTTTTCTGTCTATCTGTAAGATTATTAAAACTTACATCACCTCGTAATTCATTAGTATTAGAATCATATGATAAATCGGCACCAGATCTAAGAGCATTAACAATAGCTCCATAATTAGCTCTAGCTCGTCCATCAGCAATTGAGCTTCCGTGTGCCGTCATAGCCTGTAAAAAGTCGTCATCAACTTGATATGTCACACCGTCCTTAGTAAAAGTTCCGTATTTTTTTGTAGAACCTCCACTTTGGAGTTTTTGTATATTAACTTGTGCCATTTTATCAATATATTATACTTAAAAAGGGAGATTGACTATTTACAATCTCCCTCCTATCTTTATTAATCATTAATCAGAATTATTTCTTCTTAAAGATATCCATTGAGCCTCCGTCTTCTTTTTTCTTGCACTTCTTGCGTCCTGCAATTTTTCCGCCTTTCTTAAAGACAGGCTCACCTTCAGGAGCTTGACCTACTGGTGCAGGACCGCCACCCATAGCTTGCTGAATAAGAGCTACAAACCCTTCACAAACTTGCATAGCCATTTGGCAATCTTGTCCTTGTAAAGCCTGCATAGCCATTTCTGCTAACATTTGAACAGGATCCTGTTCTCCACCTACAGGAGCACCAGCTGCAGGTCCTGCTGGAGCAGCTCCACCTTCTTGAAATTTTCTAATATAAGCCATATTACTTACTGTTATTTTATTAAATTAATTGAATTTTTACTCTCTAAAAGAAATTTAGTTATTTTCTTTTCACTCTCCAAAATTACATATATTATTTATATAAAACAAATAAAATAAATTTATTTTGGAGTCTCTACATATTCGTTTGGACGACTATCTTGTTTTTTAAAAACGTTAAAGATGTATTTACCAAGTTTTTTATAATCAGAATCAGTTTTTGATTTATTAGCCTTTTTTGCTTTTCTAATAATCTCTTTTGTTTCTCTACGACTAATAATTCGTTCACCTCCTACTAAATCCATCTGAGGTTTTCCATCAGAACCAATGATATACATCTTAAGTTCTTCATCTGAGATTTCATCCTCATCTTCTATATCAAGCTCATCTCCTATTTGAATTCCAGAGTTAGCGTTAACTTCTAAAACATATTTAGTTCTTCCGTTTTCTCCTTCTGGAGTTGAAACAATATTTTCCTCACTATGAGCTTTCCCAAAAACAACGTTATAAACTTCATCGTTTTGATCTATAAATATCAAATCAATGTCGAATTCCATTTCTATAGTATTAAATACTACTTGTTTTTGATCCTCTGGCATTACAAATAACATACCTTCATCATCGTCCATTGATTCAACATTAGAAAGTCCTTGTTCACGTTCTTCTTCAGATTCTGCAACTAATACTTTATATTCTTTATCAGCTATTTCTATTTTTATTTCTTTCATTATTTTACACTTTTAATTAATCCACTTCTATCATCTGTGTTTTTTAAAAGTTCATAACATACTAACTTTCCAGCTTCTATTGCTAACTCATTAGAAGGCTCTTCTTGATATTTTTTATACAAACTTTCTAACTGATCTGTAAATTCTTTTCTTAAAGTTCATTCTTCTCTTTCAATTTCTGCATGTTGTGTGATTTCACCTCCAGATTTAGAAATTACAGGAATTCCTTTAGTTGTAATTTGTCCTTCTAATTCTGGATCTGAAGAAACTATATCATGTTTTCGAGCGTGTAAAGCTCCTTCTGGAATTAAATTCATTTTTCCACCTAATTGAAATTTTTGTGTTGAACTTTCAGTGTTAGAACTTTTCTGTTTGTTATTTCAAGAATTAAGTAATTGATTAGCCGATTCTAGTTCTGGGAACTTCATTCCTTTTTTAGATAATAAAGCTGTTGGTGTATAACCGCTATATTTATTTTGATTCTGAGATAACAATGTATCTGAAGCAGTATTAGTTTTTAATAATTTAGCAGTTTGAATATTATTAGTTGCAATTTCAACTTTTTTATTAACATCTGTTATGAAATTATTTATCTTTCTTCTTCCTCCAAGTGTCTTCTTTCCACTTAAATCTTGAGCAGCGGAATAATCTGCTGAAGTTCCTCCATAACTAGATGAGGCTTCTCCAGAATCAAAAACTACAGATTTATCTGCTGTTTTTGACTTTTTCATAAAAGCTCCCCAAACACTGTTTCCAGGAATTGAAGCTAAAAGATTATTAACTCCTGCGTTATATCCAGCTCTTTTAGCAGAATCTTTATTTACGGATCCTCATCCTTTACCATCAAGTGCGTAGTCAAGCATTCTACCTGCTGCAACAGCAGCTGCAGCAATTGGGTGTATTTTACTCGCCGTATCTCCAATATTTTGTCCGATATTATAAGCTTCAGAATCCGCTTTTGCATTAGAAGATTTACTAGATAAACTTTTCGTCATAGATGAAACTCCTCCTGCAACGTCTGAAACTATATTAAGACCTTTACCTCCAGAAGTTCCTATTGAAGCTGTTGAAGCGTTAGTAGATGTACTAGTTTTAGAAAATTTTCCTAAATCTGAAACAGGAGAACTACTTCCAGAAAAAGCTCCACTACTTGGAGATCAATTTGATAAATTTTCTGAGATTCCTAAGCCAGAATTAATATTTTTGAGCTGAGTAGGAGAGATTATTCCTGGAGTAGTTGTTCCTCATTGTGCTTTTATTATTTTACGCATAACTTATTCTTAAAAGTGATTGAATAGCATTAATTACAACTAGCTTATCGCCAGTGTATTTAATTCTAATTTTAACTCATTTATCTCTAATTCTTGTTGATTTTAAACTTGAAACATTTGTAGTTCCGACAATACTATCTTTATAATAAATTGGGCTAATAGTGGTATATCATTTGTCCTCTTTATATTCGATATTACCTAGTCGTCTACCATATGCTTTTATGTTTTTAATAGGTTGTTTAACTTTCAGTAAATACTGATTAAGTACATGATCTTTTTCGATCTCAACCTGACTTTTGTTAAATACTTGAGAATATTTACCATTTTTAGCAGTAGCTTTTTCTAAGTCTAATTTTTTAGTTTCAAATTCTTTAGTATTAAAACTTCCGTCAATATTTCAGAATGAATTAGGATCAGCGTGTTCAGATTTATATAAACCTGCTTTATTAAAATCATAAACATCACCAATAAATTCAAACTCTAAACTATTTGGCTCAACATTATTAGATATAATAACTAAATTATCAAAGATTTTATGTAGTCCTGCAGGGTTATTTACAACAAATTCAAACTCAAAAGGTTCTTGTTTATCATACCATTTTGTAGGAAGAATTTCATTGTTTGGATCTTCATCAAAATAATTGATTTCATCAAATATTCCAGCCCTTCCGTGTACATAAAAGCCATTTCTTAATAATTTATTATATAGATCTTCTTGCTCTTGATTCAAAGAGTAAACATCTCTAATTAAAACTATTGATTCTTCTGTACTATTACTTGAAGCTTTAATTTTATTTTCTCCGTTTTCGTTTAGATTTTCACTATTAACTAAAGAGTTATCTGTATTGTTTGCATCAATATACGGAGTTACTTCAAAATTGATTTTTAAATACAATAGATCTGAGAATACAGAATTATTTTTAACTGATAATTTCAAATCTTTTCCGTCTTGAGATAAAGTTAGAACCTCCTCATCATTAACTATGTATT